>Ga0315334_10003443_pt1 | contig 9977 bp, 8 predicted proteins | sample M150034915metaG_FD_205555 | JGI IMG/M metagenome (GOLD analysis project Ga0315334, IMG submission 205555) | Ammonia-oxidizing marine archaeal communities from Monterey Bay, California, United States - M1 500m 34915 | ecosystem: Environmental > Aquatic > Marine > Intertidal zone | place: USA... | reverse complement strand
GCTCGATGCAAGCCGTCACCCTTACCGCAGAGGCTCTCACAAGTCCCGGTGACACGATAATTTGCGAGGAATTCACCTACTCAGGAACCATCAGCGCTTATCGAAGTTTGGGCATCCAAATGGTCGGGCTACCGCTCGACAACAACGGTATGCGCGTTGATCTCTTGGAGTCGACCCTCGATCGATTGGGTCCTAAACGTAAACCCAAATTCATCTATGCGTTAACGACGTATCAAAACCCGAGCGGGACGGTGATGTCCTTAGAGCGCCGAGCGCAACTCATCCGCATTGCCGAAAATTACGACATTCCCATCGTTGAGGATAACTGCTACGGCGACGTCCACTTCGATGGCGACAAGCCGAGTGCACTCTACGCCCTGTCCGACTACGCGAAGATCATCTACCTATGCTCACTGTCGAAGATTTTAGCGCCTGGTCTCAGGCTCGGGTACTTGCTGGCACGCCCCCCTATATTTGATCAAATTCTGGAGCGGCGACACGATGCAGGCGGGAATTATCTGGCGGCAGCCATTGTTGCCGAGCTCTACCGAGACGGAGTCTGGTCATTAACGGACCACCTGAATGAATCGCTTCGCGTCAAGAAAAATCTTGTCGTCAACGGGCTTGCCAATGAACTTCACGATATCTGTGCCTGGTCGGATCCGGCCGGCGGACTGTTCGTGTGGTTACGTTATCCTGAAGACGTCGACCAAAAAAAACTTGCCGAACTCGCGGCGGCGCGCAACGTTCACTTTGCCCCCGGCGCAAATTTTCACATTAACAACGACGACCGTCCTTACCTTCGATTGGCCTTCGGGCACGTCCCGGATCAAGACATTCGCGATGGTATCCCTCTGCTTGCCCGATCCATTCGCGAGGCACGTACCAGCAACGCCCCCAAGGAATTTGGCGATCTCTACGACTGAACAAGCGCTTGCTCTTTCTCGTCAATACCCATCCTCAGGGTCTTCGGTTAGATCCTCTTCCTCGGGCTCTTCCCAAGAAACAACTTCACCGGCAAGACGCCAAGTTGACTCCTCGCGCCGTAAGAAAACGAAAAATGCCCGCTCTTCCCGGGCATAGACTTCAACACAAACCAGCGCATCGTTCGTTGTCATTCCTGCACGGGATATCGAAACAACCGGTTTTCTAGTTCGCAAATACAACCTCCGCGGGTGACCGCTCGTCGTTGTCACTCGGTCTCCAAATTCCGACAGGTCAAAATCGTCCGATTGTTCGTCATTCGCCTTAAGAAATGCATCGAAAAGGCCCAGCGGTACCGCCAGGCTGGTCTGCCCATCGGTACGGCAGTCCGATGGACGACTCACAATCGATAAGTCCCCCATAGGCAGAACGAAGCCGGTCAATAGTTTGCGCATAACGTCGCGTTCAACCGGCGGACTTTGCGGCTCGCATCCATTGATGTGGCCGATAAGGGCTAACCAGACGAGGTTTCTTAAGGCGACCAACTTCGAGCCGGGCACGCTCCGTCAGGCCGTTGCCGTCGCCAATCGGATCACATGGGCATAACTTGGTTGTAGATCCATCGCCGTCCCGTGACCCCCTGCCATCAAGATACGATGCGCCCGACGCAACCGATAACAGGGGCATGAGACCAAAAGATGGTGTTCGAGGTGATAGTTCACCCAATACGGGGCGATAAACATTCGTTCGAGCCAACTTGCGTGGGTGGTGCGGGTATTGCGCAATCGATCGTCGTTGTCGACAACGCACGCGTGCTCGCCGATATTTCGCAGTCTAGATATAAACAAAAGCCACGTCATCGACGGCAATAGCCAAAGCAAAAAATAGAGATACCAAACCCCGTACGCGGCAAATCCAGCCAAAAATGCCATATTAATCAAGAGATTTGGCCCAAGTCGGTATGCGGCCCGATTGAACCGTACGGATATCGACCCCCCGGCCGGACGGAACGCGGAAACAACAAGTGCTTTTCGTTGCTTCCATCCGGTCTGACCTGAAAGGTCACGCCAAACTTTCCGTCGAAAGCTCGTCGTCGTGATTGGAAAAGGCGCTGACAAAACAAGATCCGGATCGCCTTGTTGTTGGGTATGCTTATGGTGCTCTAGATGCGATTTGCGGTAACCGTGGACGGATGCTCCAAAAAGTGGCCTATTGAGCATCCACTCAGAAACCCAATCGTTTAGCGCCCGGTTGGAGTACAACAAATGATGAGCTCCTTCGTGATTGAGCACCGTCAAGCCCAATTGCCGAGTCCCCACGATCAACACGCCAACGATAACGACAACCGGGTTTGTCCATAACGCACATACGGCCCACGTCGTGAATATGACCCCCCAACAATGCACCAAGAGCCAGGTCGCTTGCCAATTCGAACGTTTTCTTAACGCTTTAATTTGATCTCGCGAAAAATAATCCGTTGGTTTCTGTCTCAACGTTGTTCCCATATCGAGTGATTTGTCACGCAGCTCGGACCGTTCCGGCCTCCAACAAACCTTCAATCCTTTCTGACGAATACCCCAGTTCCTCTAAGAGGGCAACGGTCCCTCCCCCAACGCCGCCGGTCCCGGGATACGAGCCGTCCTGGTCAAATTCGACCATCGGACCATTGCGTAGATATTCGCCCCACTCCGGATGCATCGCTGGCACCGCTAGATTTTCGGCTAGACAGTGCTCGTTCCGAAGGAAAAATGCCTGCGGGAGCATTTCATCAGCGCGTACACACCCAAGACCAAGGGACCCGAGTTCTCGTTCCCAATGATCAGCGGTTTCGCTAAGAAAAATTGCCTCCAATTTATTCGACACATCGAACTTCAACTCAATACCCAGTGCTTGCGCCAGAGTCGCTTTCTCCGTCTCGCTGATCACGCCAAGAAATACCCATCCTTCGCTGCACGCATACAATCGGTAAAGTGGACCAACTCCATAGCCTTCGGAATCAATGGGGGGTCGCTCCGGTTTTTCTGGGAAACTCAAAAAATCATCCCAGTTTGCATAGGCGTTAGCCCCGAACATATCGACAAAGATTTTTTGTCCTTTGCCACTCGCTCGACGGGCAGCCAGACCGAGAACGGCCGTGGTCGCGACCACCATCGACGTATTGGGGTCTGGATTCACCTCATTGGCGCGCAGAAGCTTCCGGGCCATTTCGCGCAATTCAGGTAAGTCCATGTGTTTATTCGGATCCGGAAGTCCACCAATTTGCCACACCACGCCACCCATCGCCGCGCCGGGTATTGGATGCGTGGAGGGCCGTTTTGAACCGGGACCCCGCGGTCCGTAGCCATTCGCAGATACGTAGATGAGACCAGGGTTCAGCGCCGCAAGGTCGTCGTAGCCGATACCCAATTTTTCGGGAACGCCCATGCGGTAGTTGTGAATCCAAATATCCGCTTTCTTCGCAAGCGATTGGGCGATTCGTTGACCGTTATCGGTCTTTAGATCCAGGCAGATACTTTCCTTGCCGGTATTGCACTTTGAAGCGCCGAACCCGTGAAACATGGAGCGAAACGGATCACCACCAATCGGTTCTATCTTGATAACGCGGGCACCCATATCGGCTAAAGTTGCCGCACCCAATGGGGCCGCGATAATCGTCGCGCTCTCGACAACGGTAATTCCTTCAAGCGGTCGCGCGAACGGCGCTTGTATCTTCGATACACGAACCTGCCGTGCACCCAACTGATCGAAATCATCCGGTTTAGCTTGACCCCCGACTTCACCTGGCGTTTCCGTCAAATCCGCCAACAAGCCCAATTGCACCACGCCGTCTTTTTCGACCACGTGCCCATTGCGCGTCGCATCAGGGTCCTTCAGTGCGTCTTGTGTCGACTGATATGGATGGGCAACCACCCCACCGTCGGCAACGTAAAGTTCCATCCACTCATCCAACGTTCGCGTTTGCATGTGCCCAAGCATTTGATCCCGGAACAACTCCAACGTCTCACGATCCCAAGTGGGAACCGGGGATCTAAACTGGTCCTGAGCCAGGATTTCTTCAAACCCGCTTGCATTCATGAAATTATCAAGTAGATGCGGCAACAGATTCCCCAGTTGCAGCCATCGTCCGTCCTTCGTCCGAACCGGGTGGTAGTTTAGCGTTGGCATCGATCGGGAACGGTCCCGTGCAACTTCGGGCCGTTCAAGTACGCCTCGGTCTTGCAGTTGTTCCATCGACATAATGCCCATCTCATACGGCATCATGCCTCGCAACATTGACGTCTCAAACTGTGAGCCATTCCCAGTCCGTTCGCGACACTCCAACGCAGCGATGACGGCCGCTGCAAGGCTTTGTGATGTCGCATGGGTTCCAACCTGTAACGCGGAATAGTTCGGGCCGCTGCGATCAGCAACCCCTTCGAATCCCAACATTCGCCCCGATTTCGCCGCTACGACACCTTCGTAACCGGGCAAATGTGCGTACGGACCGCGTTCGCCAAATCCTGTAACTACCCCGTAGACCAGATCTGGTCGTACCTTCGTCAATTCCGAACCGCCTAATCCGAGGGCCTCACGTTTAGAGCTCCTCAGCGTCGTGATAACTCCATCCGCCGTCGTCACAATAAGTTCACGGACTCGCGCGACGTCTTCGGAGTTGGCTAAATCGGCTGTAACAATCCGTTTACCGCGTCGCCAAAGGCGACTCGCTGGCATTGAATCAAATCGATCGCCCTCTGGCGGATCCACCTTAATCACTTCAGCCCCAAAATCAGCCAGCACCATCCCGGCTAAACCGGTGACCGGACCGAGACCGAGTTCGACGATACGATAGGCTTCCAGCGGTTTCATTGATAACGATCTCCTAAATAGCGCCAGCCACACCTCTGCGGACTCTGAATCGACCCTTCGTACCAACAAGTTGATGGACGGCGAGAATTCCCTCTCGTCTCGAGAGTTCACCTTGTGAAATCAATACCCCATACCCGGTTCGTCGATCCCTCTCATCGCTTCAATAAACGTAAGTCACGACCGCAGTCGAAACCTTAATAGCAACAGGCGACAAGCGCGGTAACGGCCTATGGTTTAACCGTAAACTCGATCGATCCAAGCCCACCGTAGTCCGCGCGATACGCGCCGGGCAATGCCGGATGGATCCCTCCGCAAGCACCCGTAATGAGGAGCATGTCATCACGTATTTCCAGACCACGAAGAGACGCCTCATCAAGCATCCATGCGAGAGCGTCGTGTGGGCCACCTAGGGCGTCGGTCGCAGGAGCCTGACACACCGTCTTGCCATCACGCGTCAGCGTTATATGAATATCAGCGTAATCGCTCCGAAACGGTTTTTGTGTCCCAACGATAAATCGGTCAGCGGCAATGTTGCACGCCGTCAGATTGACGCCGGTGGCATCTGCAGGATCGCCCCACGCCATGCGTGGTACTTCGATGACTGGTCCAGCGGATTTTGGATTTCCTGCTCCATCGATCGTTATGCCAATTTCGCATTCGAGACTGACCCCGGTTGCCGCAGCCAAATCGGTTCCCGACGACAAACGGCCTGATTCGTACAACGAGCCAATCAATGGATGCGTAAGTCCAAACTGTTTTTGTCCGGCGGCAGCCGTCATGCCGGCTTTTAAGCCTGCAATCGCGCCCCCGGCGACCGCACCCACGAGCGTCTTTTGAATGGCGTACGCTTGTTCGAGATCGAGGTCATCGGGCATACGTGGCAGCGCTTCCCGCGCTAATACGGCTTTCGCCATAGCCTCAATAAGTTCCTCCATACCGCTTAGTTTCCAAAATCCCACGACTCGCCTGCGTGATAACGACGCAGAACGTTTTTCGCAATCAGAATCTTGTGCACCTCGTCGGGTCCGTCAGCGATGCGCAACGTCCTAGCACCTTCGTACATCCCCGCAAACGGAAAATCCCCGGACACTCCGGCCGCACCATAGACCTGAATCGCCCGGTCAACTACACGATGGTATGCAGCTGGCACGTAGACCTTAATGGATGAAATATCAGTGCGAGGATCGACACCCGATTCCATCTTCTGAGCGCAATCAACGACCATGAGCCGCGCCGACTGGATATCCATGTACGAATCCGCAATAAATCCCTGCATAAACTGCTTGTCTTCGAGTTTTTCGCCTCCATGCACTTCGCGCGTCATCAACCGATCAATCATTAAATCGAAACATCGCCACATCGCACCAACCGAATTCATGCAGTGGTACACGCGGCCCGCTCCGAGACGATCTTGCGCCGCTTGATGGCCGGTACCGGTTTGTCCCAACTGGTTTTCTTTGGGTACGCGGACATTTTCATACTTGATTTCGCAATGACTTGAAGCCTTACCCCAGACCGGAACGCCGCGAAGAATGTTGACACCAGGCGTCTCCCTGGGAACGATGATTTGCGTCATCTTCTCGTTAGCACCACCGGGATCGTCTGGATCGGCCGTCCGACACATAACAATATAAAAGTCCGCGGCGTGGCCGTTCGAAGTGAACCACTTATGGCCATTGATAACCCATTCATCACCATCGAGTTCCGCTCGCGTCGTCAACGATCGGGGGTCCGACCCAGGGTTCATCGGTTCCGTCATCGAGAACCCGGATTGCATGCGTCCTTCTGTCAGCGGTATGAGCCATTTTTCATGTTGCTCGGGAGTCCCGTATTTGACCAATATCTTTTGATTGCCCGAATTTGGCGCTACCACACCAAAGAGCGGTGCTGCTCCGGGGCTGTACGCTAATATTTCGTTCATGTAGGCGTGTTGCATGAACGAGAGTCCCATACCACCGAACTCGGGTGGTAGATGGGGCGCCCAAAGCTTGGCCTTCTTCACTTTGTCCTGCACACCTTTCCTCAATTCCTGTGCCCGTGCGATCGCCTCCTTCGATGGCCTGGACCCATCGCGAGTCGACGCGTAAAGATCACTTTCATTTGGAACGATGTCTCTATTGACGATCTCCGCGGTCGCGAGCCGAACTTCGTTGACCTCGTCGTCCAACATCGGAATTGGTTTTATATTCATGGACATAGTTTGCCTCCCCTTTTTACCTAATCGCCCGGTTTCGGTTGGGCGGTATCCAAAGGTCTAATGTAAGTGGTCGGGTTATACTCCGCAACTTAGCACTCTGGAAAGGACGCTTCCCGCGGCTTTGCAACTCGAAGCTGCCGGGGCTTGATATGGCAGTAAATAAGGAAATTCGCAGCAGTCATGGGCTTAAATATCCTTACGACGAACATCCGGCAAAGGGCACCACAATGGAAGTCGCGGACGGAGTTCGCTGGTTGACCATGCCCATGTGGGGTTCTCTCACCCACATCAACTTGTACCTTCTCGAGGACGACGATGGTTGGTTCGTGGTCGATACGGGACTCGGTACCGACGACACAAAAAAACTGTGGCATACGATTTTTGATAATGAGCTCAACGGGAAACCTGTCAAGGGCGTGATCTGTACACATATGCATCCCGACCATATCGGTCAAGCTGGCATGATCACCGAGCACTTTCGCGTTCCGCTCTTCATGACGCGTGGCGAATTTTACCAAGCCCGATCCTTCGCGACCGGCGGACCTTCACATCATTCGAGCTGGATCGGACAAGAGTTCTATACCCGATACGGTATGCCCGCCAATTACCTCCAAAAATTATCAAAAATGTGGACCGGGCGTGCCACCGGCAAAATGTCGATGATGTCGATGCCAACGGCTTTTCCTTCCGGTTTCCAACGTCTCGAGGACGGCGACGTGCTCTCCATCGGAAACCACCACTGGGAAATCGTTGTTGGATCTGGGCACTCCCCCGAACACGCGTGCCTGCTGTGTAGAAGCCTCAAGATTATGATCTCGGGCGATCAGATTCTTCCCATCATAACCTCCAACGTCAGCGTCCATCCGACCGAACCCGAAGCCAATCCCCTCAAAGCTTGGATGGAATCGCACGATAAGTTGCTCTCGACCCCCGAAGATACCTTTGTCCTCCCGGCACACAACTTGCCGTTTTTCGGCGTACGCGAACGACTCCGGCAATTAGTTGACCATCACGAAGAACGCATGCTTGCTCTCGAAGAATTTTGTGTCGAACCGCAAACCGCAAACGCCCTGCTACCGATTTTGTTCAAACGTAAGTTGGACTCACGCCAAACCATGATGGCGCTCGGTGAGGCTATCGCCCACTGTCACCTTTTGATGTATCGCGACCGGATCAAGCGCACCTTGCACGAGGACGGGGCTTATCGCTTTACGGCAACCGATCCGGATCACGCGCGAGAACCTCGCTTGGATACGCGCGACGACATACCCACCCTGGCCTGAGTGCTCGGTGAAAGAATCTACGCTCCGTCAATCCATTGATCTAGCGACGGTTAAGATTTTGCAGTGGGGTCAAAAACTGCCAGTGGGTGTCCGTTCGATCGCCGGTCTTCTGTTGATGGTGGGGGGAGTGTTCGGATTCTTACCCATACTTGGGTTCTGGATGTTTCCCTTGGGCCTAGCATTGATCGCCCTTGATATACCCTGGACCCGATCACGTATCCAACAGTGGATACTGCGGATTGAATTGCGCGTCAGGACGACCGCAACTCAACATCGAGCCAATAACCACTCACATCATGATGCCTAACGTAGCCTGCAGTCGGGGTCGCAAAGTGGGTCCCGATGATGAGCACATCTGAATCGACGTACTTCTCCAGTAACGATTCACGCGTGCGACGACCTTGGTCTTGATCGTAATCGGCTGAACTACACCAATCCGTGCGCGTCATCTGACAAGGGTGATGAATGCAATCTCCCGTAATTAGTGCCTCAACTCCGTTCGATGTCACCCGCACACTGACGTGACCAGGCGTGTGACCGGGGGTCGCCTGCAAGTTCACACCGGGAGCAACTTGATGGTCTGCCTCGACGAGATCTACCAACCCTGCCGCGAATATCGGACGGACACTGTCGTCCATCACCGATCCATACGTCGACGTATCCTCGTTAGTATCCCAGTATTCCCACTCTGTCCGACCCATTAAATAACGCGCGCTCGTAAACGTGGGCTCCCACTTTCCATCGACCAACTTTGTATTCCAGCCGACGTGATCCACGTGCAGGTGTGTACAAAGAACCGTGTCGATCGAGTCCGCCGCATACCCAACGCCCTCGAGGTCTTCTAAAAACTGTGTCTGTAGATGACTCCACGCGGGAATCGAACGCTCTTTGTCGTTGCCAATGCATGTGTCGACGACGATCCGACGTTCGCCGGTATCAACCACCAAGGCGTGAATGCTCATGATGAGGTTACCCTCTAGATCCATAAAGTGGGGTTGCAACCAGGGATAGGCAAGACAGGCCTCACGCGTAGCATCCGGGAGAATGAATCGGGATCCCCCCGCAACCTCCATCTCAACGACGCGCGTTATTTTGATATCGCCGACTTCCCAAACCTCATTCATCGTATGCTCCAGCCTTTACTCGAACCATTATGGATGGATATCTTTACTCGAGGTAGACCCAACCACGCGAGAACACGTTTATGGCTATTGGCGAGATCTTTTCCGTATTGAGGCAGGTGCCTGCGCTACTCAAGTTAAAGCGTGGCATGACCCCGCGGGCATTAGATGAACACGATTGCTTTGCCCGCCAAGTCGAAAGCCATGCCGAGAACTACGCTGATGGCGTCGCGGCTGTCTTCGAAGGTCAAACGGTCACTTGGGGCCAACTCAACGCCGCCGCGAATCGTTACGCTGCGAGGTTACTCGAAATGGGCGTGACGCGCGGCGATGTCGTCAGTGTTTTCATGGAAAACCGAATCGAATTCCTCGAAAGCGTAATTGCGCTCAACAAGATCGGCGCGACGGGAGGCCTTATCAATACCAACCTTCGGGGCCGTCCCCTGACCCACTGCATTTCGGTAACCGACTCAAAGAAGTGCATCTTTGGCGCCGAACTTGTCGAGGCGATCCAAGAGGTAAAGGGAGAACTAAATTTAGACGAAGGTTCCGACTACTTGTTTGTTCCCGACGGCAATCTCGATGCCGTCCCAAATTGGGCCCGGA
>Ga0315334_10003439_pt1 | contig 9982 bp, 8 predicted proteins | sample M150034915metaG_FD_205555 | JGI IMG/M metagenome (GOLD analysis project Ga0315334, IMG submission 205555) | Ammonia-oxidizing marine archaeal communities from Monterey Bay, California, United States - M1 500m 34915 | ecosystem: Environmental > Aquatic > Marine > Intertidal zone | place: USA... | reverse complement strand
CACCTTGGCCTTGAACTTGTCTGTGAATACTCTTCGTTTTCTTCCCATTTGTATGCGCCCTTTCGTACCGTTTTTGGGGCGCAGTTTCCACCTAAGCCTGTGGTCCTAAAATAGGGGGTAGGCGCAATCATCTCATGTAGTTGAGCAATTTGCTATACTAAATAGATGTGTATCCGCTCTTGATTTAATAAAGCTGTAAAGATGATACTTGCAGTTCTCTGGGATGATTAATAGAGGAGAACACGTGGGCTAATAGTATGAAATGAAAGCGAATATTATGCGATTAAGGGAAATACCGGTGATTTTAGTCTAAATATGCAAATAATTTAACTAATCTTATTAGATAGCATAAAACTGGCCTTTCCAGAATTACCCTAGTGTTATTTAAACTGTGTTTGTTTGTATACAATAACAACATAGTTTAATTTGATTCATTTAATAAGTATTCTTGGAGCCATGTTCTAAACTTAATGTTCCTTTTGACTTTTTGCTTAAACAGTTTTCCATAACCACGGCAGAGTATTAGTTGGTAATCTTTATTAGTGTTTTTTTTATCTTTTGCAAGTACATCACAAAATTCTTTAATGTCTATTTTACTTATATCATAGCCGGTCCAAAACTTTTTAAGTAATGCTCTTATATCATATCGAATTTCTGATTTAAGATAACCTAATTTATATGAAATATAATTAGCTATATCCATTCCAAAACTTATGGCAATGCCATGCGGAATTGCATAGTTAGTTAATGTCTCTATTGCATGTCCGAATGAGTGGCCATAGTTAAATATCTGCCTTTTGTTTTTGTCTAATTCATCAATTTCAATATACCTTCTTTTTATTAATAAACTGTTATAAATAACATCTTCCATTTCTGTACTGTTATTTAATGAATTATTGTAGTACTTTTCTAGCTTTTTAAAATCCGTTATTCCCGATGCAATATAATAATGGCAAATTTCTCCCAAGCCAGATTTAATATCTGTTTTAGATAATGTTTTCAGAAAGCTTAAATCAATAAATATTTTATTAGGCGGGTAAAAACCTCCCAATTGATTTTTATACTTTCCGAAATTTATGGATGTCTTACTCCCAATACAACTATCGCCTTGCGCTAATAAAGTTGTTGGGAAAAATATCCAATCAACTCCTCGGTACATAATAGATGCAATAAAGGCTGTGACATCTTGTGTTACACCACCACCAATTCCAATTATTTTACAGCTCCTCCGGAAGCCGTATTCGATTAGTTTATTGATAATCGGAACTACACCTAAATAACTTTTTAATTCTTCATGTGCGTTCACTCCGATAAAAGTGCACTTATTTGTTATTGTTGAAATATAATCTGAGTTATATTTAATTATTTTTTTGTCTATTATTATTATATCTCCTTTTGTATATTCTTTTAAAAGTCGATCTTTCCATGAATTGGTAAAATTAACAGTGTATTTACATCTTATAGAATTTATTGTTATTTTACGCACTAGTATACCCTCCATCTATTATTATATTTTGCCCTGTAATATAAGTATTTAAATCACTTGCCAAAAAAACAACGGTTTTAGCGATTTCATTCGCATTGGCAATTCGATTTAAAGGTATTTCTGTTATTAACTTGTTCAGTTCATCTTTAGATAAAATTTTCTTTGTAAGATCAGTCATCACAAATCCAGGAGAAACTGCATTAACGAGTATATTATATTGAGATAAATCTAGTGCGATAGCCTTAGTAAAGCCTAATAATCCCCATTTACTAGCGGAGTAGGCTGCACGCTTACTCCGGGAAACAACACCGTAAATTGAAGCTATATTGATTATTTTTCCCCTCCTGACACTTTTCATAGTATTAGCAACACTACGGGTAATTAAAAAAGGACCTTTCAAATTTATATTATAAATTAAATCCCAGTCATTTTCATTAATGTTTTCGATATAATCTATTTTGTTCATACCAGCATTATTTATTAATACATCTATGCATTCAATAGACTTTAAATATTCTAAAAAATTATTTACAGATTTTCTGCAAGTGTAATCTAAATGTTTATATTTTACATTGGTATATTTATCTTTATTAAGTGAAACGCAATCATCGGCTTTTGTACCTGTTGCAATTACATGAGCATTACAATTTAAAAATAATTCTAGGATTGACTGCCCTATACCACGTGTACCACCTATTATAACAATATTTTTATTTGTAAAGTCTATTTTCATGTATTATAGCTTCTATTAAACAGAAATCTTAAATTACTATAGAGATCTATTAACTAACAGAATAACAAGTACTGCAAACCTTTGATTATCTATTGATCAGATAATATGAATTGAGTTGCGCTCTGCTAATTTCGTAAATTTCAATTCTTCAGTTACTATTCCAGCTTCTTGATTTCTAAGGCACTTAGTGACTTTGCCGTATGGATCTACTATCATACTGTGCCCGTAAGTTTCTGCGCCATTGCCATCAATACCATATTGGTTAGGGGCTAATACATAGCAATAGTTTTCAATTGCGCGTGCGCGTAATAAAACTTCCCAATGTAATCTACCTGTACTAAACGTGAAAGAACTAGGGACAACAATTATATCAACAGCTTGTTTGTAGTAATTTCTATAAAGCTCTGGAAATCTTAAATCGTAGCATATTGAAAGTCCTATTTTCCAACTGTTAATTTGGCAAACGACTGGATCTCTTCCATTTTCAAAAGTGCTAGATTCATCTATTACTAAATTACCAATTACAGCTTTAAATAAATTAATCTTTCTATACTTACATATTATACGCCCTTTGTTATTTATCACCACAGACGTGTTATATATTTTTTTAGATGTATTACAACGCTCATAGATAGAACCCGCCAAAATATTCACATTAAACTCCTTGGCCATATCCATAAGTGGTAGCAGTGACTTTCCGGGAACACTTTCTGCTATATTATTATATAAATATTCCACGGACACTGAATCACGAAAATTAAAAAGCTCAGGAAGCAGAATAAAATCCGCACCTTTCTCAATAGATTCTTTAACCATACTACAGGCATTAATAATATTTTTATTTATATTATTTCCTGTGTTTAATTGTATTAAGGCTATCTTCAAATTTTTTTAGATGCTTTTGTCATAATTGACAAAGCATGATTTATTTCTTCTTTTGTAACGCAAAGATTAGGACGGAGTCTAATCGTCCTATCACCGGTAGGGTTACAAAGCATACTACGTTTCTTCATTTCATAGAATAATAAATCTCTTTGCTTTTTCGTGGCCAAATCAAATGCGAATAATAAACCGCAATGTCTAATGTTTTCTATACATTCAATCCTAGACAATCCCCTTATCAACAAATCAGACATATTATTTACGTTTCCTAATATATCCCCATCTTTTATTGCTTTTATTATATGTTTGCAGCGTATCATATCCATAATATCAGCATCCCAGGTAACCTCTAATCGAATTGCTTGGTTAAATATATCTGTAAATTTATTTTGTACAGCGATACCAGACAACTGTGTTTTCTTCCCGAAAACAATTATATCTGGCTTTACCGAAAGATGATTATGATACCATATTTTCCCTGTAACACAAAATCCAACCTGTATTTCGTCAAAAATTAAAGGTATATCATACTGATCCGCTAAACTACGAAGCCCCGTAAAAAAATTAGTTGGAAAATACCTATCACCAAAAGTACATTGAATGGGTTCTACAAGTATTGCGCATACATTATTTTTTGTCGTTATAATTGATTCTACATTACTCAACACACTCTGCACCAATTCTTCATCAATTACTGCAAGATTATTCTCATAATGAACAATAGGATTAATAACTCTATCCCAACTAGCACTAGGAAACCCATCTAATCTTAAATTAACAGGAGAAAATTTATCAGTTAAAAACCCACCATACCCATTTATACCGTGAAAACTTTTTTTGAAGGATATTACTCTATCGTAACCGGGACCTTTATAATCCATTGATGTTTTAACTGCTGCTTCAATTGCAAGTGCCCCTGTACAAGCGTAATGATAGTGTGTGAAATTACTACCACAAGTGAAATTTCGAAAAGATATATCAAATTCAGTTGACTCATCTGAAAACAACTCGCAATTAGGAATTTTTTGATGTGCTACATTGGCAATTTCATTTAAATAAATACTTGTTTTAAATATAGGGTGGTTGTAACCTAAAGTTAAAGTTGCATATTGGCCAAAAAAATCAAGCAATCTATTTCCATTTCTCTTATCGAATAAGTATGATCCTTTGCTCTTTTTAAAATCGATAATATTTCTATAAATTGAACTCCTATTCATTTAAATAATTTTTTTCAGTGTAAACGTGATCAACATCATAACGACTTACTGCTAATCGTATTGCCATTTTATTGCCAATCGCTGTTATCTTATGACTCCTGTTCCTTTCTATATAAATAATTTCACCTTTTTTTATTTTATTAACCTTGCCTTCAATAATCCATTCCCATTCGCCCTCTACTACATACCACCATTCATCCCAACTAGGATGGTAATGCATACGATTACCTTCACCTGGTAACTGCCCGATTAGAGTAGCGCTGTTAGATGTAGAATTTATTATTGTATGAGACCATGATGACTTACGTCCATTTTTTTTGATAATATTATTGATTGCAACTTGATCATTATTGCAATCATATAAACTGCTAGATAAAACTCCATCATTTTGCAAAATTCGGCTCACATCCGAATCGTAAATTACACGAGATTTTTTTGTGCTGTAATATTTTGGTTTTAATGACGTCTTATCTCTTATATTGACGATAGATTCAGCTAAATTGAAATCTTCTTCAGTATCAATATCAATTGTTGAAAATCCCTTTAGATCATAAAATCCAATTTCACCATCACCACCGTGATAGGCACACCCGTAATTTGAATAATTGGATTTAAAATTTACTGACTTCCAACCCATAATACCACAAGAATAAGATTTCACTGGTTCCAAAGTTTGAGATGGAGGTGATTGTTTTTGTGGATTAAAATTGACAGGCTTTCCCTTATAATAGCATTCAATCTTAACTTCTGAAACGGATATCATTGTCTCATAATCACCTTTTAGCATATGATATATAAATCCATCAATATCCTCGGTTGTTATAAATGGGGATGTCGCAAGTAGTTGAATCAAAATATCGCACTCAACATTATTTATAAAGTCTAATGCGAAATCATCGTTTGTGGAAGTATCTAAAGATAAGTGATCCTCTCTGTGATAGAACTTTATTCCATTATAATTTGCAATATCCTTAAATATTAAAGATTCGGAATTTAAGTATATATCTTCTAAATACTTCGATTTTTTGGCACTTTCAATTATATATTCTATTAATGGTTTCTGATTAATTAGTCTAAGGTTCTTATTTTTCACCCTTGTGCTCCCGAGCCTTGCAGGTATCATGCATACAATCTTCATATTACGCTTAATGTATTAAAATATTTCACTATAGGGGTTATTATTAATGTTGGATTCATGGTCTGTTTGGTGTGTTGCGAGAAAGCTTTAAAATTGAAAATTTCTTGAAAAACGATACACCTAAAACTTGTAGAATTTTGTAGAGGCTGTTGAGTAGCTGTTAACTTTATTGAAAATAGCTACGAACAGGTAAACCGTGATAGATTCACATTTAGACACGCATGGCGTTCACTGAAGTACCGTAGAAGGCTTTGATTCGCTTATTGTTGTTTGATCCATTTGAGGAAGAGTTCGATCTACCATCAAAATTGAGTGCTTTCACCAGAACTAGAAATAACTCACATCTGTTTGCCTGCAGATTGTAGCAAACAAAGCTTTACTTTTAAAAACTTAATGGTAACTATCATTCTGTTGGCAACCAGTTTGTTAATGACTCACGAAGGGCTACTCGTACGGGGCGCATGGGAATACCGACTGAAGCAACCTTATTAACGTTCAAGACACAATTGGACCGCGGTGTACTTGCACTTTGATAGAACTCTTCATCACTAGAAAAATATTTAAACACCCGTTCAGGAGTTAATATCTGCTGAATCATGTCCACAACCTGGCGGGTGGAAATCCCGCCTTCGTTGGTAATGTTATATATCCCAGTAGGACAATCTTTTTCATATAGTGCCAAGCAAGTGTTCACAAAATCTCCAATGTGAGATAATGAATTAATATTATCATAAGTTTTTGAATATGTGAGTAGTTTAGATATATAGTTCCTGGGGCTGTCGTGATTATCAAAAGGAATACGCAACCGAGCCACATAACAGCGAGGATCGTTTTTCAAGAAAGCCTCCGCCACCGCCTTAACACCACTGTAGAAACTACAGTTGTTGTATTTGAATGAAAAATTCGGCTCATCCTCTTCCGCGAAGCCATTGCCACCATTGTCTCCATTGTAGATACAGCCTGTGCCAATTTGCAGCCAACGGAAATTTTCCACTGCTGCCAAATGCGAAAGCATCTGGGGCAGTAGCAGATTGCCCTGCAATGTTTCCTCCCGCTTTATTTCGCATTGCTCCACATTTGGTTTTCCGGTGAAACCAGCTGCATTTATGAGAAAATCAATCCCGCCCAACTCTCGTATGTATTGGCGCAGCACTTCAAAATTGCAGTAGTTCATCTGAGCACGAGAAGGAGTTAACATCTGGAAATTACGCCGGGCTAATGCTGCTTTGAAGACCCCTCCCAAGTAGCCCGAGGCACCCAATAGAAGAACCTTGCTCATGACATTACAGTCTCGACCCAATCCCTATTGGACAGATACCAGTCCACAGTCATTTCCAGTGCAGACTCAAACTCATGTGCGGGTTTCCAGCCCAACTCACGATGGATTTTACCCGCGTCAATGGCATAGCGGAAATCGTGCCCTGGACGATCCTTCACAAAAGCGATAAGCCCACGAGCAGTCCCAGTAGGCCGTTTAATTTGCTTGTCGACCATGTCGCAGATCGTCTCAACCACGCGCAGGTTGGGCCATTCGTTATCGCCACCAATATTGTATGATTCTCCAGACTCGCCCCTAGTAAGTCCAAGCCAGAGGGCCTCGACGTGATCCTTCACATACAACCAGTCCCGCACGTTAGTTCCATCACCATAAACAGGGAGCGACTGCCCGGAGGCAGCCCGGTGAATGGTTTGTGGAATTAATTTTTCTGGAAATTGAAATGGGCCGTAGTTGTTTGAGCAGTTGGTGATGACTGCTGGGAAACCGTAGGTGTGATAATAGGCACGCACCAAATGATCCGCACCAGCCTTGCTGGCGGAATAGGGCGAATTGGGTTGATATGGACTGGTTTCTGAAAAGGCTCCCGTTTCTCCCAAACTACCAAAGACCTCATCGGTAGACACATGCAAAAAACGACATCCGGACCTTTCGTTTGCCCATAATTCACGGCATGCCTCTAAGAGGTTAAAGGTACCCATTACATTGGTTTCTACAAATGCGCTCGGACCTGAAATCGACCGATCTACATGCGATTCAGCAGCTAAATGCATCACATGGCTGATCGCCTCCTCTTGGATGAGTTTAGATACTGCCTTCTGGTCTCGTAAATCCACTTTAGCAAAGGCAAATTTTGAGTGCTCCTCCGCACCTGCCAAGTTCGCCTGATGCCCGGCATAGGTGAGACAATCCAACACAACAAGCCTATCCACCTCAGGTCGAGGCAGCAGGGTGTGGACAACATTGCTTCCAATGAACCCTGCACCTCCAGTGACCAAAAGGCGCATACCTTCAACATCGATTTTACTGTGCATGACTAATTTGCATCAAACGCAAATCCCTCAATGCGCAAACTCGTCAGATAGTCCCTATAATCACAATGTGGCATCTCACCAATCAATAGATCGATTTGCGCTTCATTAATGAATCCCCTTCGCCATGCAACCTCCTCCGGGCAACCGATCTTTATACCTTGTCGTTTCTCAACCGTTTGCACAAATGCCGCCGCCTCATGCAGGCTTTGACTCGTTCCCGAATCCAACCATGCAGAACCCCGTTCAAGTCGATGAACCTGCAATTGATCCATGTTAAGGTAAGCGATATTTACATCTGTAATTTCGAGTTCACCCCGTTTTGACGGCTTGAGGTTTTGTACAATCTGAACCACTTGGTTGTCGTACAGGTAAATTCCAGGCACCACGAAAGGACTCTTAGGTTTCACGGGTTTTTCCTCCAACGAAATCGCCCGACCATCCTTATCGAACTCCACCACACCATATTGCTCAGGATTATTCACACGATATGCAAAGATGGTGGCACCTCCCTCGAATTTCTCGAATGCATTTACAAACGCATCAGGCCCATAAAACATGTTATCTCCCAAAACGAGTGTTACGGAATCGCTTCCTATGAATGTATCCGCTATCAGAAACGCTTGGGCAATGCCTTCGGGGTTGGGTTGCTCACGGTACTCGATTGAAACACCCCACTGGCGACCATTCCCCAGCAATTGCTCAAAGAGTGGCAAATCTTCTGGTGAAGATATTAGACAAAATTCACGCACCCCGTTCTCCATGAGTGAGGCAAGGGAGTAATAGATCATCGGTTTATCATAAACCGCCTGAAGTTGTTTGCTGACAACCTGGGTTAATGGATACATCCTAGTGCCCTTACCGCCAGCTAGAATGATTCCTTTCATATATCTCTTCGCAAGGATTCTCTGCGTAACCCAGACAATCCCTAGTTAATTAATACGTTGCGTTGCTAATATTAGAACAGCTTCGCTCGGTCAGTTCGCTACAGGTCAGCAAACCTAAATCATTTACCCTGTTTTTTGAGACATTCACTTTCGTGAATTACGCCTAAACCTGAGCATGTGACGGGCCAAACTCCCCTTTTGACTTAGATCCACTGAGTCAAATTGACTCACTGCTCATAATTTGATAAGTTCTTGAAAAGAGGGACGGCTTGGTTGCCGTTTACTGCTTTTTTGAGATGAAACTAATCAATCGCATCATGGCTAATGAGGAGGCGTTTCACCTTGTTTTGGCTGCTTTTATTGGGGTCATTGGTGGTTTGGTGAATCTGGTGTTCTTGTTTTTGGTAAATTCAATTCAATCGATCGTTTTTAGGCAATCTGACTCTCCAGCGGTTTTAGCTCAGGGGTTGAGCCCTTTTGAGCGGATTATCATTCCAACATTGGGTGGTTTGTTGGCTGGATTGGTTCTTTTGCTTAGAACACATCTTTCTGGGAGCAAGAAGGTTACGAATGTGTTGGAGGCAGTAGCCGTTGGAGATGGTCGACTTGGAATGCGGGCTACGCTGATTCATGCTTGGTCGTCCCTTTTAAGTATCGGGACAGGTGCCTCGATTGGGCGGGAGGGTGCCATTACTCAATTAACGGCCACTTTTGCTTCTAAATGGGGCCAATTCCACCAATGGCAGCCCTATCGGCTTCGATTGATGGTGGCGTGTGGAGCGGCGGCTGGGCTGGCGGCGGCCTACAATGCTCCGATTGCCGGGGCACTTTTTGCCGCCTTGGTATTGGTTGGGAATTTTTCGATGAATCTTTTTGCGCCGCTGGTGATGGCTTCGGTGGTGGCCACGATGGTTTCCCGCTTTTGGTTCGGTATTGAGCCTTGGTATGTGTTGCCGGAATCGATTGATTTTGGCCAAGCGGCCCGGTTTTCCCAAATGGGTTGGTTTTTAATCTTGGGAACACTATCCGGCGTTGGGGGTGCTTTTTTCCTAAAGTCGATTCAGAAAGTTGAGTCCGCGACCGAGAAGAGCGCTTGGCCAAGCTGGGTGAAGCTTGGCTTGGCCGGTTTGGCGGTTGGCTTAATCGCCTTGGTTTTTCCTGGTGTCTGGGGTAACGGCTACGAAATCACCAACCAGATTTTGAAGGCTGAATCACCGGAAACCGGGTTTTTGGTGCTCGTACAGGGTTCTGTTCTCGAAAGTCTCGATGCCTGGAAGATTCCGCTGGTTGTGCTGGCCGGATTGCTGGTGGCCAAGTTCGTCGCCACGGTTG
>Ga0315334_10003438_pt1 | contig 9983 bp, 6 predicted proteins | sample M150034915metaG_FD_205555 | JGI IMG/M metagenome (GOLD analysis project Ga0315334, IMG submission 205555) | Ammonia-oxidizing marine archaeal communities from Monterey Bay, California, United States - M1 500m 34915 | ecosystem: Environmental > Aquatic > Marine > Intertidal zone | place: USA... | reverse complement strand
CCCAGAACCATCTGACTTTAGAGAAACAGGTGACAGCACTGGAATCTTCCAGATTGTCATCGAAGTACCATCATCATTGAGCGGTACTGCTCTAGACAGAGGTGAACAAATCGGATTAACATACACTGATTGGTCTCCATCAGGAGCCAAATACGTTGGTGAAGAATCAACATCCATTAGTACTACAGTATACACATCAAACTTCGGTGCAACCATTGAACTAGACCAAAAGGTCTACACATGGACCGATAAAGTTTATATCACAATAGTCGCCCCAGATCACAACTTTGACAGCGGACTCGTTGACAAAATTGGTGATACTGACGACGACCCATTGATCGTACAAACCAGATCACAGAAACTCACTGGCTATACGCTAGCAGAGACTGGAACTGATACAGGTATCTTCAGCGGAGAAGTTGTCCTCAAAGGATATACTTACAACGCTGATGGTGACACTGCAACTGGCGATGCATCGGGTAACGATATAACATCCATTAGCACTGCTAGTGGAAGCGGACCAACAAATGGTGTATTGAAAGCAGAAGACGATGACGGACTTACAGTCTCATACGAGTTTAACGAGGATGAGGTAATTGTAGGATCTGCATTAGTCAGATGGAATATTGGAGAAACACAATGGCTTGAATCTAGCTATCCAGCAGGATCTAGCGGAGTCATAAGAGTAGTTGACCCAGATATGAACTGGGATCCAGAAAATGTAGACAATTTCGAAGTTGACGTATGGTCATCATCTGATCAAGGTGGTGTTTCTGTCATAATTGCTGAGACAAATGAGGCAACCGGAGTATTCGAAGGAACTGTAACATTTACAGTTAGCGACGAATCATCTGGTCACAGACTCAGAGTCGCAGAAGGTGACACAATCACTGTCGAGTACGATGATAACACACTTCCAGGACCTGATTACGGAGCAGGTGATAATCTTTCAATCACTGGCACAGCCATAATCGGCACAATCGTACCACCTCTTGAGCGCGCTCCAGCAGCAAACGCAAGAGTAGTTGATTCATTCGGTAACTCACTAAGTGAGGTATCAGTAGACCAACAAGTACAGATTGAAGCAGATTTGGTTAACGGCCAAGATAAAGATCAATCATTTGCTTACTTAGTACAGGTTCAGGATGGCAACGGAGTAACTGTTTCACTAGCATGGATTACAGGTCAACTGGCAGCCGGACAATCATTCAGTCCAGCATTGTCATGGATACCATCTTCAGCAGGAACATATGAGGCAACTGTCTTCGTATGGGAGAGCGTAGATAATCCAACTGCTCTATCCGATACTGTTTCAACAAGTATCCGAGTCGTATAAGGTAAATAGACATCAAACTTTCCCTTTTTTTCTTTTTTTTGAACACTTCTTAACGAAAGTTATAGACAATTATCTCAAACAAAATTTTCACAAGTAATATCTATTACAAAAATCTGTAAAAATCATTGAAATTATATCTTATAGCCTTTTCATTTCTAGCATTATTCATAATTTTTCCAACATTTGTAAATGCTGAGACTTTTAAGATAGAATCTACTATTGATGTAGAGGGAACATTGGATGTTTATACTAACCAACTAGTATTTGCTCCAGGTGATCCAATATTTGTTCATGGTCTGTCTATTGCAAAAGAACCAATAATAATTAGACTCTTTACACCAGATGGTACTATTGCAGAATTTGAACAAATAATGACTAACAATGATGGTTCTTTTCAACATTTTTTAATGCAGTGGGATACACCTACAACTAATCTACCATATGGAACCTACATACTAGAAGTAATCTCTAATCAACAAGGTGGCATATCAAAAAAACTTGAATTAAAATTTTCTTCATCTTCTGATTTAATTAAAATTCCAATTGAAAGAATAGTTACTACAAAAGTTTTTGCCCCTGAAACTGCTGCAGTAAATAGAGATTTCAGAGTCTTTGTTCAGACTTCTAGTGACGGTTTGTTAATCGGTGATAATCCAAGTGATATTTTGGGAACATCACATATTCACATGCCAAATGGACAATTAATTAATTTAAAAGATGATCTTAAAACACTGCATCAGGGATTATACTATGTTGATTTTCTACCAGCCTTGGAAGGGATCTATGTTTTTCACATGGTGACTTTTGATGAAGGAAATATCTCTCATGGTTCTGCAGCAACAAATGTTCTAACACAAGACATTCGAGGAGTCTCTGCACAAATAATAGAATTAAATTCCATTTTGGAAAAAACAAAAAGTGAACTTGAAAATTTAAAACAAGAAACCTCGCACTTTGATGAAACATTAGGTGAGGCAAGTTCAAATCTTGAAGACAGTGTATCTAGAATTTCAACCTCTATTGAAAATATAGAAGAAGGTTCTTCCCAACTCAATGCATTACTATTTCCAATTGTTGCTTCAATCGCAATAATCTTGGCATTACAAATAGTAATTATAGCTAGACGAAGATAAGCTATAATTATTCATGAAACATGTTTTCTAATTATGAATAAATCAATTTTTACCATAGTGCTTTTAATGTTAACACCTGCACTTGTTTCTGAATCTTTCTCTTTTCTTGGTGGTGATATGATTGATTATAACTTTGGAAAATATGATCATATTTCTTCAAATCATGAATCAAATATTATAAAATTTAATCAACCATCAGATGAACAACAATTTAAAAGATATCTCATATTTGGAAAAGGCTCGTCTTCAGAACTTGGGAATGTCATAACTGATTATTCAGTATCTTCTTCAAATGGTTTTTTCTCCATAGCAGTTATACCTGAAAATACAATATCAATTTTCCAATCTAAAGGCTTTCATGTCATAGAGGATTTTCAATTAGACTTTCATTCTAAATATATTTCAAAAGATAACATTAGTAAAATTTCTACTATTGGAAATATTGCAAATTCAGAACGTGTACATTCACTTTATAATATAACAGGAAACGATGTTAAAATTGCTATTATTGATACCGGTGTTGATTTTTCAAATCCTGACATACAACATTCACTAGCACGCGATAAACAAAATGTTCCTATAATGTTAGATCCTGATGGGCAAGGATTAATCTTAACGAACGCAACTTTTGCAGCAAAGATTGATCAATATGGGACAATTAAAAATTTCAAAGAATTTGAAAAATATAATACAACTTCTAATGTCTATGTAAAACCTAGAGCAAATGGAGTTTTTCTAAACATAGAGCAAAATGGTGATGGTACTAGTTTGTTGGTTTACAACGCAATGTTCCCGATGTTTGGTCAATCTCCATTACTCAATGGAACATTAAATCATGATATGAAAATTGGAAATGACAAACATGACTATATTGATTCTAAGAGTGGTATCTACCATCTAGGTGTAATGTTTCAAGGTACTCCACAAAAACCACAGGTTGTTCCCGTTTTAGTAACTGATTCAAAAATTTCTGGCATATATGATACTATTACGCCTGATATGTCTACTTCGTGGCAAGATTTTACAAATACTTCTGATAATGAAAAACCTAATTATGATTTCGATTTTACTGATGATACTCAACATGTCATAGGAGATGGAAACGAATTTTTGGTGTATGATTTTGATAATGACGGTAAATTTGACTATAGTGTTGGCACACTAGGTGCTCGGGTACTAGATATATACGGTGTAATTAAAAATGAATCTAAAATTGATAAAAATCTTGGAGCGGTAAACGGAACTTTATTGCCGCCTTTGAATGAAAAAGGTGAATTTTTTGGTGTAATGACAGATATTCTAGGTCATGGAACTGCCAGTGCTGGTACAATTGTTTCCAAGGGATTACAAGTATATGACATCTATAATGATACAAAAAAATATCATATCAAAGGAATAGCTCCTGATGCAAAAATAATTCCTGTTAAAGCATTATGGTTTGGCGATATTTTGTATGCATGGCTTTGGTCTGCAGGATTTGATAATGATGATACTGAGTGGGACTTTACTGGAGAAACTAGAGCTGATATAATTTCTAATAGTTGGGGTGTATCAACATTTCCTAATTTTGAGTACGCACCTGGCTTTGATCTATTATCTCTTGTTATGACAACTCTTAGCATTCCTGGTTCTTTTGCTGAAGATTATCCGGGTGTCTTGATGATTTCTAGTGCTGGAAACTCTGGTCATGGATATGGAACAATTGGTTTACCAAATGCGTCTCCAACAGGAATTAGTGTAGGTGCAACAACAAATAATATTTTTGTAGGATTTGGACCTTTCAAAGATGAACCTAGATTTGGAAATTCATCAAAACATTCTGATCATGTAGTTGATTTTTCAAGTAGAGGTCCAACGTTGATTGGTGATCCAAAACCAGATTTAATGAGTATTGGCGCATATAGCTTTACACCATCATCTGTCACAAAACCATCAGAAGATTACAAACAGGATCCATATGGAATGTTTGGGGGAACAAGTATGTCTGCTCCAATTGTATCAGGAGTTGCAGCACTTGTGGTACAAAGTCTTAATGAGAATTCAGATTCATTTTCTCCATTCGATGTAAAAAATATTTTGATGTCAACTGCAAAAGATATGCAAAATGACGTTTTCACACAAGGTTCTGGAATGGTTGACTCTCTAGATGCAATTAGACTAACTCAAGGGGAAGGTGCTGTTTTTCAAGTACATAATACTGAATCTTCTAAAAATCTCTATTCCATATTGGAATTGCCATTAAAAAATCTAAATTATACTGCTTTTGGAATGTCATCTCCTTCCATTTCCTTAGATCAGATTCCACAAACTAGCTGGTTTGGTGGCAGATTACATCCTGGTGATGCCTCACAAACAACTTTCAAAATTGAAAATCCTACAAATAAAACAGTTAGTATCAAAATCATTCCTCAAAACCTAGAACTAATTGAAAAACTGACACATGCCGGAATTACTGAACCACGTTTGAAAGACTCGTATCTAAACAAAACCGATTCATATGTTCCTAATTATATTCCATTAGGTAATCTTACTGCAGCTAAAATAAAAACAACAAATTTCATTAAAAATATTCCGGAAGATTCATCGTTAATGGTTCTAAATGTAAATTTTCCTTTTGAACAATTCATGAATAAAACAAATCCAATTTATGCAGACGATCTAAAGATTTCTTCATTGTATCTCTATGATTGGAAGGATAAGGATAACGATTCTGAAATTGCAAGTAATGAATTATCACTTGTTAACAGAGGGGGTTCTTGGGGAACCAATCAGGAATTACGTATCACAGAACCAACAACTCAATTTGAAAATCAACCTATTGTAGGTATTTATCCTGTTCCTGAAAGATACTCATTTTGGGGCGGTGCAATTAATCAAAACTCGACATCAATGGATTATACATTGTCTGCAAGTTATTTCAAAAAAACTAACTGGAATAATATAACTATTGATAAACAAACTGTTGTGATTCCTCCAAATCAAACTGTAGAAATAAATGCAAAACTTTCCACACAGAAAGAACAAAAAACTGGTATCTATGACGGCTTTTTAAAATTTGAAGGTGAACATCATACGGTTAATGTTCCTGTTTCATATGTAATTGTAGAAAAAATCCAAAAAGATACTCCATTTATTTTTGTTGGTAGTGACAGCGATGTTAACTTTGGTAATGAATATGTTAAAGGTGCTTTTGATATGACAAATCGTTACATGGCTGGCGATTGGAGACAATTCTATCTTGATATAGAAGATAGCACGATTAATTCTGCATCATTTGAGCTTTCATGGAAAAATGATAATTCCAATTTTTCAGCTTTTGTTTTAGATCCTCAAGGAAAAATTATTGGAACTAATATGCCAACAGGCGTATTTGGTCACTTTATGAATTGGGCATCACTAGACTGGCTTGGAAATTCTCCATTTAGTCAAGGTGGTGGATTTTTTCCAGTAAAAAATAAAGATAATACTTCAACTTTAATATTTGCACCAATTAATCAAACTGGAACTCATTCCTTATTGATACACTCAACATTGTTTGAAGGAACTACTATAACTGAACCAGTTACATTAGTTGGAAAATTCACTACACTCACTGCAGATCAAAAAGCCCCTGAAATAATTCTCGAGCTAAATAAATTTCTAAAATCAGATTATGTAGTAATCCCTGAAATTATTGAAGATAATCTTTCTAGTGTGGTGTACATTCTGAATGGAAATATAATTGAAATAGATGATTCTGGTATTGATGTCTCATCTCTAGATGATGATTCATACACTCTGATCATTAATGCAATAGACAAATTTGGATTACAAAGTTCACAAACATTTGAATTTATAGTTGATAAGACATTACCTGCTGTTGAATTACTCTCCAACAATAACACAGTCGTCTCAAAAAGACTTGATATTCAAATATCTGTTTCTGATCAAAATCTGCCAGAATCTAATTACTTATCATATCTTTTACCTAACGGAGAACGTATAGTTGATAAAAAATCTTATTCATTTGATACAAGTCATCTGGAAGAAGGAAAACATCTAATTGATATATTTGCAAAAGATATGGCAGAAAATGTCATATCTTCAAAAATCATATTTGAAGTTGATCATACCATAATTGACTCCCAAACGTCTCAGAGTGTTAATCTACCATCCAAAATTGTAGAACATTACACTGATTATCTATTGATAATCATAATTGGAATAATTGCTATCGCGATCATTTCTGTTTTGGTTATTTTAAAACAAAAATCAAAAATTCCTCAAAAAAACTGAAATAAGGTTTATAACCAATCTGTCAAGATTTGAACTTAAGTTGTCGGCACCATCTGAAAAAAAATCTTTATCCAGACGTGATTTTCTTAAATTAATGGGTGCTGCAGGTACAGGTCTTGCCTTTGCACCATTTGTTCCTTGGGGAACTTTTCTCCCAAATCCATCATCTGCTGCTGCTGAACGAGTACCTGTAATTTTACCTGATGGGTCTCAAGCCAACACTTTTACTTTTCCTGTTAATCATGCTGAAATTATTACTTATCCTGAAACAGGTGATGCTGTACTTGACGAAGAAGCATTTCGAAAATGGCAATTCATTAGATTACCTGAAAAATTTGGAGGGGATAAAAATAAAGTTTCATCATTTAGAGCTTACAGTATGATTTGTCTTCATCTTTGGTGTGTATGGAAATACTGGCCACAAGAAGGACGTATGCGAGGTGAATGTCCATGTCATGGAAGCATGTATGACCCTGTTACTGGTACTGCATTTGCAGGACCTGCATCATTACAAGCACCACCATCTAACACACTTCCACAATTAAATTTTGAATCTGATGCTGATGGTAATCTATTTGTCACACCGCCGACATGGGGACCAAACAAAAATGGAGTTGTAGGATATGGCCGTTTCCCTAAATAGACGTAACGGCACGCTTGCCTTAATCTATTGGATCTGGGATGGTCTTGATAGAACTATCTTCACTGCAATAAAGTTCTCATTCCCTGCAAGATTTGTAAGTCCATTTGGATTTTTGGGAATGCTTACGTTCATCACATTCATAATTCTTGGAGTGTCAGGTGCGTTACTCATGTTCTATTATGAGCCGATTCTTGATAGAGCGTGGGATAGTGTAGAGTTTATCAATAATGATGTTCCATTTGGATTTCATATTCGTAACATACATTATCATGGTTCAAATGCAATGGTAATGCTTGCATTACTTCACATGTATTATCAATACTTTAGTGGACGTTACAAAATTAGAAATGAAATCTTATGGATTACTGGAGTTATTTTAGGAACTGTTACAATCCTTGAAGCATTTACTGGTTACGATATTATCTTTAGTGAACGTGCAGAATTAGCAATTAGTATTGCAGCGTCACTTACAAATTCAATACCCGTAGCTGGGCCGACGATTCGTGATATGGCGTTTGGAAGTGGATTTCATGACTTTGTATTGAGATTCTATACGCAACATGTGTTCATTTTACCTATAGTCATGCTCGGATTAATGGCAGTTCACTTCCCAAGATTCTTAGTATTTGATGTACCAATGGTGATGGCAATCTCAGGTGCAATTTTGATTACTGGTGGTGTATTTCCTGTTGATTTAGGATTCAAGTTCCAACCTACAGTACCGCCTGGCATCACAGTTCCTGAATGGTATCTCACAGGACTATACGCGTTTCTGCGGACGCAATATGATAAATTTGTCACTGGTGTGTTGTGGCCAGGACTTTTCATAGCGGCTATTGCGCTTGTTCCGTTCTTAGATAGATACAAGAAATTCTCTTGGAAAGATAGACCATGGGTTACCTCATTTGGAATTGTTGGATTAGCACAAATATTGGTTACAACATACTGGGGATTCTATATTCCTACCGACTCTACTTTACCATTAGTAGAGAGACTCGTAATTGATCCAATCAATCTCTATGTAGTAATGATATTGTTAATTCCATTAGGAATTGGATTTAGCTATATGATGATCCATCTGGCTAAAGAGGCAGAAAGAAAGGCTAAACTAGCAAAAGACAAAGGACCAAAAAAAGTAGCACAAATTCAATTTTCTGAAAAATGGATTAATTGGCTTCTTGTAGCATTAATTGCATTCCAAGTGTTCTTAAACTTGGCAGCATACAATGCTGCACTAAGTGGTATGAATAACATGTCATTATTCTTTGCAGGATTAATACTGGTAGTATTTGCAGGAATGTTCCATGTCTATAGATATGCTATGGGTCAGACAAAGACTGCACCTCCACCACCAGGTGCAAAAATAAGAGCAACTAAATCTATGATTGGAACTCATAAAGAACTATCTGATAGCGGAGAAACTTCATCTAATGGTGGTTCAGCAAACGTTGAAGCAAAAGAAGAGCTAGTTGGAAAAATTGAAGAAAAAATTAAAACTACTGAAAATTCAAATACTACTGTCGCATCTGATGCTCCTGAAATTAAAGCCAAAACTGCTGATTTGGATTTAAAAAAAGACACAGATATTGGCATGTCAGATCTAAAGAAGCCATAAAACTGACTAAGCTTTATAAGACTTCTAGAAATCAAGCTAGCTGTTGAGTACTACCGAAATTAAATCCAGTCATGGTTATGGAATAGGAATTCTAGTCATAATAGTTGCAATGGGTGTAACTATTAGTTGGTATACAATGTATTGGTTACCTGAAGAAAATCAAAAAGTTTTCGTAGACGAACATATCTTGAATCCAAGTGGTGAAACAATTGTAAATATTATTGAAGGTTCATCAAGTCCTGACCAAAACGATAACTACATGCCAAAACTGATTCAAGTACAATTAACGATTGATAATTTTGTTATATGGAAGAATATTGATAGTACACCGCATACAGTTACTCCTGACAGTCATGACCGTGATGAAATAACCGATCCTTTTAGTGGAGAATTCGGTTCTACTGGAGTAATCATGCCAGGTGAAAGTTATGAATTTCTATTTACTGATGCACCACCAAATGGTGCTAAAGTAATTCCTTACCATTGTGATCCACATCCATGGATGAAGGGAACAGTTGAAATTACTAAATCACGATTCTAGGCTGAATAATTAGCAAAAAGTTGTGCATTTTCTACTTCTTTGTGTTGCTGAATTATTGATGCACGAAATTTTACATCATGTTCTTCAGCTGGTTCAAATTCAATTGTTGCAGTAAAGTCTACTTTATTATCTGGCATTACATTTTTGTTTACAAACAATCTTGAAACATTTTGTGTAATTTTTTTTCCATTGTATTCTCGCCACACAACTAATTCATTTGAGCCAAGAATCTGTGTGTTTATTACAACCCCATCATAAAGTCCTGAATAATTTACAATAATGTGTCCTGTTATCTCTTTATGAGGTTTAATATTCATATCATCTAATTTTATCTCAATATCTTTCAATAATTGTTGAACAATTCATTGAAAATAAAAACTTTAGAGCGCGCGGGGAGGGCTTCGATCCCTCGACCATCGGATTAGAAGTCCGACACTCTA
>Ga0315334_10003436_pt1 | contig 9986 bp, 6 predicted proteins | sample M150034915metaG_FD_205555 | JGI IMG/M metagenome (GOLD analysis project Ga0315334, IMG submission 205555) | Ammonia-oxidizing marine archaeal communities from Monterey Bay, California, United States - M1 500m 34915 | ecosystem: Environmental > Aquatic > Marine > Intertidal zone | place: USA... | reverse complement strand
AATCCCCATCCATTCGGATTATAAGAGAATACCTTAACGGTATGAAAACCACCATCTTCAAAATACCTTCCACGCATCGGTTTGAAGTTTCCTAAGAAACAACCTGATTCATTCCGGATGTAAGGTCCACCCCAGGGATATTGCGACAATTGCAGATCTCCACGAGAACCTCTCTCCCACTCTGCTTCAGTTGGCAATCTAAAGTCATTCACAAACAGATCGCCCATTGCAACCAACCAGTTATTCAATAGTTGTGTTCTCCATACTGAGAAAGCTTTTGCCTGAACCCAAGTAACCCCAACCACAGGATAGTTATCGTAGGCCGGATGCCAGAAGTACATATTGGTCATCGGATCATGAAATGAATACGTGAAATCACGAACCCAGCATAATGTGTCCGGATAAACATTTATTATCTCATCAATTATAAATCGCTGACGATTTGCGTGTCCTCTAATAGCGTTACTTTGCCCTTTCTTATTGATACCATTACTCAAGTCCAAATCCTGTCCCTGTGGTTCGTCTGTAAAAGGATGTGGAGGTGTTTCGAGCTCCCTGTGCTCATCCACCAGCTTATTCCCCTGATTATCGTATGCATTTGGCGTAATGTTAATTCGTCCTCGTTTTGCTGCCTCCACCAGATCGATCCAATAGTATCTAAACATAAATTTGCGAACATCAAACTCGCGTCGCTTGTAATATCTCTGAGGTTGCGGATAGTACATGTCCGCAAGTATCGGAACCAAATCCGGATCTTCGTAATAGAATTTTCGATCCCAGTTCAATGAAAATACTGTTCTGTTCAATTCTCTGTCGGAAGGATCGTATTCAATATACTCTAGCCCCCCTTCATCAAAATACATGTCGTTATAATTGATGTAGTCACTCGCATCTTCGTCGTCTTCAAGACCATAAAAAATCTTGTCTCTGGCGATCGAATCCCGAACCCATTCCACAAACTGACGGTACTCGTTATTGGATATCTCGGTCTGATCCATGTACAGCGCCTGAATTGAAACGGTTTTCGCCCTGGTTTGATGAAGGAATGGAACATCTCCATCGTTTTCACCCATAACATAAGAACCAGAAGGAATATATACCATTCCAAGCGGTATCTGAGGATAATAAACCGGTCTACCCAACGTACCTGTAAGGTGTCCAGTTCTGGAGCTACACGAAGCAAGCACAGCGCCTACTACAGCAAATAACAAAAGTTTTTTCATTCTACCTCTTTTTAATCTTCCGGATATCCAATTAACAACTTACAGGATCTTAATATACTTCGATATAACGGAATAACTAGCGTAATAGTTACAAATATTTTAAAAAAAAACAACTTTTACAACCATCTTGGATGTTTTGATTTTTGAATTGGTATTGGCGGCAAGTAATAACAATACTTAACCAAAATCTCATGTGACCCTCTAGAAATACTCGATAACTTGTTAATAGAGATATCATATGAGTACCCAACAGTGAAGTTATTAATCGGATTATAACCCAACATTACAGCCACTGCATCAGAAACTCGATACGTCAAACCTCCATACGCTTTTTGTTTCCATATATAACGAGCATTAACATCCGCGGATAATTGAACCAAGTCCGTTCGTACAATTGCATTTGTTTCAATCACTCCATCTCCAATATTATTAAATGTCTTTCCACCCATAAGATAGTAATGACGCGCTGTATTGTAGGTCGTTACATTCAATGGATTTGCATCAGAAACCAATGATGATTCGGATAAATGGGTCGATGAAATTCCAACATAATAATCCTGTACACCCTTAAAATAAATACCAAAGTTCAAATCAACATTGATAGCTGAATATGCCGATGGAAGTGTTGGATCGTTTATGGTAGTAGGCGGAACCCACTCAGGATTCATACTAAAATTCATCATTCCCACTCCGATACCAATTCCCAATTTACCTGCACCCGGAATTTCAAGTGGAAAGGCATAATTAAGCATCACATTATTCTGTCTGTTAAACCCAATTGCATCATGGAAAAACGAAATACCAAGACCGCCCGGGAACCATCTGGTCATATCAGCCTCCACATTCAGCACTACAGAATTTGGAGCACCATTAACTTTATCCCATTGATTTCGGTACATTGAAGTAGCACAAATTCCACCATCCAAACCAGTTTTACCAGGGTTCAAGCTCATTTTATCGTACATAAAATGTGTGATCAGTTTGTCTTGCTGCGCAAACGCGTTGCTACACAGACAAAACACGAAAAATGAGAATACCAGAAAATTCGCTTTCATATATTTAATCGTTTCCCTCTGTTCTAATGTAATGTATGATTTTTTCAGATCGAGGCAATTATAATTAGGCGACTAAAATAGCTATTTTTATTATAAAAGGAAACTTTTTAACTCCAACTATTAAAAAAATGATGAAATCATTAGCTCAGCTGAGCTTTTGAAGCGTTTTCCACCACAGGTTTGGAATCTCGTTTTGCATGGCGTTATCGTAGTCTTTTTGATTGCATGGAATCAAGCAATGTCGGTCGTATTTATTATCGTTCGGAGACAAATATTTAACTTCTAACCACCATCTATCGGATCTATTGCTTCTGTAAAAAATGAGGTCTTCTTTAAAATCTTCCATACGCACATGAAATTTCGTGTAATTCTTTTTGCTCCCAATAGGGAAATCACCAACTCGCTGTGCTATGCCATCAACAAAATACCAAATGATCTGTGCCAACAGGTTCGATGCTGCATTTTTTTGGTTTGCATCGACATCAAAAATACCGACGCAAGACATTTTATCACTAATTCCGGCATACTTTGCTATTTGACAAATCTGTTCCGCGTAAAGTCCGTTTGCATTATCGTAGATATTCGAATCTGTTTCAGAATTCTTTATGCTCTTGAAGTCTATGGTGAGAATATCTGAATTCCTCAAATACGGTTCCGAAAGTTTGTAATCAGCATTCAATGCACCCAATCGACATATATCAAAATACAATTTTTCGAATAAGTCAATTTCTTTACCCGGTACTAAAGGGCGTTGCATCCCCAAATTAGCGTAATTAAACAAATAGCAAGGACGTTGCATAAGCAAATGACTAACAAATGAATCCGATCTTAATGGATCTTTTGGTTCGCCAACATCTAAGCGACTATCTACTGCGCAAATATTTACCATTTGCTCCAGACTTTCAAACCCTTTATAACATGCCAAAGTTAAATCCTGGGATCCTCCAACAATTAGAGGAACGACATCGTTCTTTACTAATTCTGAAATAACCTGGGATAAGGCAAAATAAGTGTCCTCAACTTTTTCTCCTGGCGCAATAGTTCCAAGATCGTATATCGAAAATGCCCAATTATCTCCTTTATTGAAACTGTAAAACTGAGAACGAAAGGATTCGTTCCCCTGCTCAAAAATTATATCACTATTTCTGTATTCCGGCACATAAATGATTGCCACACCTTTCTTATCGATCTTCGGGAAACCATTTTCATCATGAATGAACAGGCTGTCACCAAGAGAATCAACTTTAATTTCACTTTGTATGTTTACCGGTTTAAAATATATTGAAATATCCTTCATGTTGTAATCGACTTTATCCAAAACTAATTGAAATAAAAAACCAAATAACCAGATGAAGAATAAAGTTTACAGAAGCAATAGTTGAAAACTCGTATTACTTCTTTTTCTTTTTGGCTTGCTTCCTTTTTGGGGCAGGTTGGTTTTCTGAAATTGTAATACACTCTTCCAGTGTCAATTTCTCAGGCTCAGCATCTTTTGGAAGTTTATAGTTCTTTTTACCGATTTTTAAAAATGGCCCCCAACGCCCGTTCAATAAACGGACCTCTTCGTTTTCCGGAAATTCCTTTATGATCCTTTTTGCATCCTCTTCCTTCTTTATAATGATCAACTCAATGGCCCGATCCAGATTGACTGTCATCGGATCATCCTCTTCGGGTAGAGATGCAAACAAAGAGCCCTGCTGAACATAAGGACCAAATCGACCAATGTTAGCCTTGATCGGCAATCCTTCATATTCTCCCAAAGTACGCGGCAATTTAAAAAGTTCTAAAGCCTCCTCAAGAGTTATGGAATTTATTGACTGGTTCTTTCTAAGCGATGCAAATTTCGGCTTTTCACCGTCCAACTTTTCATCACCAATTTGGATCATTGGACCAAATCGTCCAATACGTGCAATCATTCTTCTTTTAGACTCGGGATGTGTTCCCAACTCACGCTCTCCTGTAGCTCGTTCCGAATTTTCTAACGTATCTTCAACGCTTAAATGGAAGGGAGTATAAAATTCCTTTAGCATGTTTGTCCATTGCATCTTTCCTTTTGCAATTTCATCAAATTCTTTTTCAACTTGGGCTGTAAAGTTGTAGTCCATGATGCGTTCAAAATGGGCAGATAAAAAATCGGTTACAACAATTCCAATATCTGTTGGGGAAAGCTTATTTTTTTCCCTTCCCGTAATTTCAGAAAGAATCACTTTTTCCACCGTTCCATTCGTTTGGATCCATTGGTTGTATTTCCGCTCTTCCCCCTCCCTATCCGGTTTATCTATATATCCTCTTTTTTGAATTGTTGTAATAGTTGGAGCATATGTAGATGGCCTGCCAATACCTAAACTCTCTAATTTCTTAACCAGCGATGCCTCTGCGTATCTTGATGGAGGACGTGTAAACCGCTGTGTCACTTTAATTTCTTCCTGCCCCACCTTGTCTCCTTGCGCTACTGCAGGCAAAATACCTTTCTCCAAATCATCATCATTGTCATCATCAAGATTACTTTCCAGATAAACTTTTAGAAATCCATCAAATTTGATCACCTCTCCTTTTGCCTGAAAAACCTCACTAACACCACTTGCACTTAGCTTAATTGTCGTTCGTTCCAATTGTGCCTCTGACATTTGTGATGATATAGCTCTTTTCCATATCAGATCATACAATCGCTCCTCATCAGAATCAGCCGATATTGTATTAATTGAAAAATTCGTAGGTCGAATCGCCTCATGCGCCTCCTGAGCTCCTGCATCTTTGGTTACATAATTGGTTCTGTTTGAATATTCAGAACCATACGAATTATTAATCTCTTGCTCAGCGCCATTCAAAGCAGTATCGGATAAATTAACCGAATCCGTTCTCATATATGTAATGTGCCCACTTTCATAAAGTCTCTGCGCCACAGACATTGTTCTTGAAACTGAAAATCCCAATTTCAAACTTGCCTCTTGCTGAAGAGTAGACGTTATAAATGGTGCGACCGGTTTTTTAACGCCAGGCTTCATGGTAACACTTTCAACAGTAAATTCAGCTTCACTAGTCGAATCAAGAAATTCAAGTACCTCTTGTTCGTCTTTAAGCTGTCGCGAAACCTCTGCTTTTATTGTGCCTTTTTCAGTTGTAAATACACCACTCACCTTATGGAATGAATCACTTTGAAATTTCTCAATCTCTTTTTCCTTCTCAACAATTAATTTAACAGCAACAGATTGAACGCGACCGGCGGATAAACTTGGCCTGACTTTTCTCCAAAGCACCGGTGATAATTCAAATCCAACAAGCCGATCTAGAATTCTCCTTGCCTGTTGAGCATCCACTAATTCTTTATTGATCTCGCGTGGAGATTGTATTGCACTTAAAATTGCGGAACGAGTAATCTCGTTAAAGGCAATCCGTTTGGTGTCTTTTTTATCGAGACCTAAAGTTTCGTAAAGATGCCATGAAATAGCTTCCCCTTCTCTATCCTCATCCGTGGCAAGCCATACAGTTTCAGATTCTTTAACTAATTTTCGCAATTCAGACACAATCTGTTTTTTATCCGCTGATACCTCATATTTGGGAGCGAAATCATTCTCTATGTCAATAGCTTCTTTTTTTGCCAAGTCCCTAACATGTCCAAAACTTGACTTAACCACGAAGTCTTCTCCCAGATATCCTTCTATAGTTTTGGCTTTTGCCGGGGACTCTACAATAACTAAATTCTTGGCCATAATTACGCTATATTAATTATTTTCTAACGATTCAAGGATGCAAATAAAGAAGAATTATATTCAAATCGCAACGAATTCAACAAACAAAATCATCAAAAACAGTCAATACTGCATAATCTTTAACTCCGTTTAAAGGAATAATTAAAAAAAAAGACTGACATTTTGACACCCTGTTGTTTTTCGTTAAATTTGTCTTCTGATTAGTTAAGATAAATGGACAATACGAAATCGATAAAGGATCCTATTGAGGATAATATTCAAGGAGGAAAAACTAAATATGCCTCTGATAGCCATAGATATACGAAAAAATTATATATCGAAAGCTATGGTTGTGCCATGAACTTTTCGGATAGTGAAGTAGTTGCCTCAATAATGACTAAAGAAGGTTATTCTACTACTTCCGATGTTGATGATGCGGATATAATCCTGATCAATACCTGCTCTATACGCGAGAATGCCGAAACCAGGATAAGAAAACGTCTTACAAATTTTAAGAATCGTAAAAAACGACAACCAAATTTAGTTGTAGGAATACTAGGTTGTATGGCAGAAAGGCTGAAATCAAAGCTCCTCGAAGAAGAAAAATTAGTTGATCTCATCGCAGGTCCGGACGCATATCGTGATTTACCAAACTTAATTGAAGAGGTGGAAAGCGGACAGAAAGCTATAAATGTTTTATTATCCCGTGATGAAACTTATGCCGATATCTCTCCTGTCCGTTTGGGTCAAAATGGTGTAACTAGCTTTGTTTCAATCACTCGAGGCTGCAACAATATGTGCTCATTTTGTGTGGTTCCTTTCACTCGAGGAAGAGAACGATCTAGAGATCCTTTGACTATCTTAAATGAATGTCGCGAATTATTTAATTCGGGATATAGAGAAGTTACGTTATTAGGGCAAAATGTAGATTCTTATCGATGGAATATGACATCAAAAGGAGATATAAAAGATGCATCGAAAGACACCACGAATTTTGCACAACTAATGGATATGATAGCGGAAATATCGAAAGAATTGAGAATTCGTTTTTCAACTTCGCATCCAAAAGATATGTCTAACGAAGTGCTAGAAGTGATAGCGAGACATGAAAATATCTGCAATTCCATTCATCTTCCAATACAGTCGGGGAACACTGATGTGCTCAAAAGAATGAATAGAGGGTACACAAGAGAATGGTACCTTGAAAGAATTAAGGCAATACGAAGAATTATCCCTAACTGTGCAATAACTACGGACATTATTACTGGTTTCTGTGAAGAGACAGACCTGCAACATCAAGATACCATATCAATCATGAATGAAGTAAAATGGGATTTTGCGTACATGTATAAATACTCAGAGCGTCCAAAAACCCTAGCTGAAAGAAGGTTTGAGGATTCAGTCCCCGACCAGATCAAAGGCGAGCGATTAACTGAAGTAATTAATTTGCAACAGGTTCATTCTTTAGCGGCAAACAAAAAGCAAATAGGGAAAATTCATAAAGTTCTTGTAGAGGGCGTTTCTAAAAGATCAACCGAACACATGACAGGAAGAAACGATCACAACACAAAAGTTGTTTTTCCAAAGGAGAATTCGCTTAGAGGAGATTATGTACTTGTCAAAATTATGGATTGTACAAGTGCTACATTACTTGGTGAAATAATAGAGATAATGAACAATCAAAATTAAGATTGATGGATGTACAACAAGTAAAACAGCGCTTCGGCATAATAGGGAATGCACCCTTGTTAAACAGGGCTCTGGAAGTCGCCGTTCAGGTCGCCCCAACCGATATCTCTGTTTTGGTAACTGGTGAAAGCGGCACGGGTAAAGAGATCATTCCACAGGTGATCCATCAAATGAGCTCCAGAAAACATGGAGCGTATATCGCAGTTAATTGTGGTGCTATTCCTGAAGGTACAATTGATTCAGAATTATTTGGACATGAAAAGGGAGCATTCACCGGTGCAAGTGGAAGTAGAAAAGGCTATTTTGAAGAAGCCGATGGCGGAACCATTTTTTTGGATGAAGTTGCGGAACTACCAATGCAAACACAGGTTAGGCTACTTCGCGTTTTGGAGACTGGTGAATTTATTAGAGTGGGTTCTTCCAAGGTTATTAAAACGAATGTTCGTGTTGTAGCAGCGACAAATGAAAATATGAAAACCGCCATTTCATCTGGTAAATTTCGGGAAGATCTATTTTATAGATTAAGTACCGTTCCTATAGCATTACCTTCCTTGAAGAGAAGAAACGATGATATTCATTTACTTTTCAGGAAATTTGCAAGTGACTTTGCTGATAAATACAGAATGCCGACAATTCGATTAACCGAAGATGCAATTATTATGCTCAATAATTATTCATGGCCAGGTAATGTTCGACAGCTAAAGAATTTAGTGGAACAAATTTCAGTGATCGAAACCGCCCGAGAAATAGATGCAACGATTTTTTCTCGTTATTTGCCTCTGGAAAGAGACAATAGCCCTGCTCTTATTAAAGATTCTAAGGACAGCATTAATGAACGCGAACTTATGTACAAGTTTTTGTTCGATATGAAAAAAGATCTGACAGATCTGAAAAAGCTGGTGGTCGAAGTAATTTCCAAAGATGGAAAGATAGACTTAAGCAACGATCAAACTAGTACGATAAATCGTTTCTATTCAGATGTAGAAACGCCAACAAATCCAACAAAAATACTTCCGCCAGGGGCTCCCGAAGAATCTTATTCATATCCTAAGACCTCGGACGAAAAATTTGAAACACACGAAGAAGTAGAAGAGTCACTTTCACTTGAAGACCGTGAGAAAGAACTCATTAAAAAAGCACTTACAAAGCATAATGGCAAGCGAAAATATGCCGCTGCAGAATTAGGCATAAGTGAACGAACGTTATACAGAAAAATCAAAGAATATAATTTGACCGAATGACTCGAATTTTATACACAATAGCATTGACAATGTTGTTGGCCAGTTGCTGGCCTTCACGTATTTCGTTTGTGGATGGAACCATGCCGGAAGAATGGAAAACATTCTATGTTAAAACACTGGATAACAATGCTCCAAACACTCCACTGAGTTATTCTGCAACACTTTCTGAAAATTTAAAGGATGGAATTCAAAACAACACACGCTTACTGTTGAACAATGATGCTGCAAAAGCAGAGATTGAAATTGAAGGAGTAATTACCAATTATGCAATCACTCCCGTTGCATTGCAAGAAGGAGACAATGCGGCACAAAACAGACTTACAGTTTCGGTGAGTTTTAATATTTTTATTCTTCAACCCGAAGAAGATAACATGACACTGATAAGCAGCAGGTTTATCGATTACGATTCAAATACCGACCTAGGTATCGTTGAAACACAATTATTGGAAGAAGTAAATGGTCAGATTGTCCAGGATGTAATTAATAAACTTCTTTCTAACTGGTAAAAGATGTTGAATTTACAAGAAATAGCAGAGAGAATTGATCAACCGCATTTTACAGGTTTGAGCGACTTAGAAACATTAAATGACCTGGCAGAAAAATACCCATACTCACAAATATTCTCTATACTCTATTTAAAAGGACTCGGTAAATCAAGCGACATTCGATTCGATGAAGAACTTCAAAATCATTCGTATCGAATTGGTGATCGGGCTCAGCTGTATCAATTAATTAATGCAGCAGAAAAGCTTGAATTATCCGAAGAAGACGAAGCAGTCGAAATAATCAAGACTGAAAATAATGTATCAGTCGAGCAAAATACTCCGATTCAAGACACTGAGCCTCATCCTTTGCCCAATGATGAATTAGAAGAAACGATACTTCATCACGCGTATACTGCAAATTATACTATAGATGAATTAACAGAACAGGAAACAAAACAAATCGATAACAAAGATAAAACACACACTACCTCAAAGAAAGTAATTGAGCCTGTTTCGAATGAATTGCCATTTGTTTCCTGGTTGTCTTCAAATAAAAACTATCAAGTACAAACCAATTATGACAAGATCGCAATTAATGCAGTTG
>Ga0315334_10003435_pt1 | contig 9987 bp, 8 predicted proteins | sample M150034915metaG_FD_205555 | JGI IMG/M metagenome (GOLD analysis project Ga0315334, IMG submission 205555) | Ammonia-oxidizing marine archaeal communities from Monterey Bay, California, United States - M1 500m 34915 | ecosystem: Environmental > Aquatic > Marine > Intertidal zone | place: USA... | reverse complement strand
ACTCTTCTTTTCCTGCTCATCCGGCCTGCTGCACAGTGGTTGGAAGAGCGTCCAATAATGCAGAAGTACGCCCATCCACTGATGCCATACGGCGTCCTCGTAGCGATCCTCTTCCTAGTGATGTGGATGGCATCGCAGTTACTCTACTCCAACCTGACCGCGTTCACCGAGGAGATACCCGGACTGACTGATAAACTCAACATCAAGCTGACCTGGTTAGAGGGACTGGAGCTCTGGGGATACTCCTTCGACGTCAGCGGCCTGACGGCGCTCTTGAGTTTGGACACCATCAACGACTACCTGACCGGATTCGTTGGCTCATTGGCGAGTTTTACCGCCAGCGCAGTGACTGTTCTCATCTTCCTGCTCTTCATCATCCTTGAGGCCGAAACTCTGCCTCGCCGACTGAAGGCAGCTTACCCAGAGGATGCCGAGAGGGTGCAGGCTGTAGCGAGCTCTTCGGGAGAGGGCATCAACACCTATGTCGTTACCAGAGCCACCGTTGCCTTCGGTCAAGCTGTAATCGCAGGGATTATCCTCTGGTACCTCGATATCCCTGGCTGGTTTATGTGGGCATCAATCACCTTCATGATGGACTTCATTCCCTACGTGGGAGCGTTGATTTCACTGATTCCTCCAATCTTCCTCGGCTTTATCGTACTGAACCCGACTTGGGTTGCCATACTCATTCTGGTGCTGGTCCTCAACCAGCAGGCATGGGGGGCTGTGGTCGAGCCGCAATTGGCCGGACAGAGGCTTGACATGTCCCCCATCGTGCTACTTCTCTTAGTAGCCTTCTGGGGATGGGCGTGGGGAGTCATGGGGATGGTCCTTGGAGTTCCTCTGGCTGTAATCATGAAAATTGCTCTAGAGTCCGACCCGAGGACGCGTCCAATCGCCATGCTGCTCTCCCGCGATCCCAAGCAACAGGCTGTAGAAGAGGAATGATTAGTTCTGCGGGACTATCACTACTAAGACTCCATCCGCCTTGATGCGTACTGACTCTCCTGAGGCAACATTGTGGAGTCCTTCCGTGGACAGTGTCATCGGCGCACCGTCCATCTCCCATCGGGCGCCGTGCAGGTGTACGCTACGGCAGGGAGTTAGTGCGAACACTGAGAATTCACCTCCGGAGCGCACCGCGAACTCGCGCTCGCCTTCCTGTGGATGTACCCGATGGGTCACCGAGTCTTCGTGGTGGAGTCGTATGGCTGCCCCGGAGGGAGCCTCGCATAACGCCGCCCAACTTCCGAGGAAGTGACTTGTAGCGCCTCCATCCGAGCCGACGACGTCGATCTCATCGTAACCGCGTTCAATGAGTAGTGAAAGGGACTTGGCCAGGTCGCTGCTCGATTGATCGGCTAATTCGTAGGTCCGCCCGCGCCACCTGTCGGAATCGACAGAATCGAGATCTCCGAGGACCTGTTTGACATCATAACCTGCCTCAGCAGCCCTATCGGCCCCTCCATCGACCCCGAAGCAAACAGCGCCCTCGAGAAGGCCTTGGACAACTGTTTCTGAGGGCTGCTGTCCATTGCACCAGAGTAGTGCTCGCATTTCATCACCTCTTGCGGGCGGTAATCTTGCCGTCGACTACGAGGTCGACGTCGTTCAGTTCGATGGTCGGCTTCAGCATGACTCCTCGCATGTGGATACCCACTCTTGCCGAGCCACCGAGGGCGGAGTTGTCACCAATCCCGAAGTAAGCCGAACCGCGGACCACTTGGTCCTCGAGCCTGTTTCCAGTCATTCTCGCCCTCGAGTTCATCCCGAAACCGAATTCAGCCACAGTATTGACAAGTCCGGCTCTAGAAGGGCGCAGACCGACCTTGGCTTCGTCAAGCACTGTCTCTAAGTCCCCTGCCAGATCGTCGCCGGAGATGCTGACCACCATGCCCTCGTCGACTAGGAAAGTGAGAGGTTCGTCTAACAGGCTGCCCTCCCATGAGCCGTCGATGACTATCTTGCCACTCAGAGTCTGCTCCTTGGGCAGAACGAAGACTTTGCCGGCCGGCAGGTTGGTCACCTGCCCTGGTCGGTTGCAAATGCCGTTGTCCTCTAGCACCCAGCGCCCCCCCGTCCTGAAGGTCACATCGGTGCCCGCCGGACTCGTCACCCTGACATCGCGCCTGCGCCGCAGCATCGGGTTCAGGCCGGAAATCTCCTTCTGCAGGGCGTTGTAGTCGGCGGTCATGCCGCCCATCGCCATCATCTCCTCGGTGATTCCAGGCATCGAAGCTATCCTAGCTCCCTCTCGCGAGGCAGTCAGCCGGGCACGGGTGTGAGTCAGGGAATGGCGAGTGGCTAGCAGTACGATGTTTTGGCGACGCATCAGGTCGCCAACCGAGGCCGGAGGCTCGTTGCCCTGCCTGTGTCTGCGAGGCATCATCATCATGAGTATGCGGTCAGTGACCTCCGAGGCGGCCTCGTACAGTGAGCGACCAACTTCGGAAGTCGTCGGGTCGGTGACTACCAGTACGTGTTCGTGCGGTCGCACTTGCATGCACGTCCTCACCACCGAACGGGCCGCGGCAAGCATCGCCTCCTCGCGCTCGGTGTCATCACCGATAGAAACATCAGACTCCTCGGCCATCGCTCCTCGACTCGTGATGAGAGTTCTGTTATTCAACACCACTACGTAATGTCAAACCAATTCACCACGGTAGTCATAGGTGAAAGTGGGCTGCGCAGAGTGATGGAGGGTGTCTGGACGGTACGTCTCGTAGCCGCGCTTGCGGCAGCTGCTATGCTCGTCGGTGGCTGGATGATGAACGCGCCAGTCGACGAAATCACCGACACAGTCGATGACGATTTGGAGATGGCCCCGGCATTTTCCGAAGGAGATTCCTCGGAGGGTGCAGAAGACTCAGATCAGGAACCTGTATCGGAGCGTAGAGAGGAGGAGAGTAACCCTGACTCCACTCTGCCGCAAAGACTCCTGGCTGGAGGAGCGGGTGCTCTAGGATCACTCGTCCTCGGCTCGTTCATGCTCGAGTTCGTGAAGGTGACAGTGCTAGTGGCACTAGTCTCCCCAATGCTTGCGAGGATGAAGAGCAATCGAGAGGACATGCTCACCCGCGGTCGTTTACTCGGATACCTCGAGGCAAACGCGGGAATCCACTTCTCCGCACTTCGCGACGCCCTCGGACTCGCCAACGGGGTGACGGCATACCATCTTCACACTCTGGAATCAACCGGGCAAATCATCTCGTGGAGAGATGGTAAACTACGCAGGTATGCAATTTCCAGTCTGTCTAGTGAGGAGGTCGGTCGAATCAGGAACCCCATCGCCGGAACCCGACTTGCCATACTCGAGGTGCTGTCCGAATCCGGTAACATAGGTCTGTCGGGCACCGATATCCGCTTGAAGTTGGAGATTTCAAGGCAGCTACTGAGCCACCACCTCAACGAGCTGCGCAACGGTGAACTGGTCGAGGCTGCCTCGGAGGCACGACGCCCCTTGTGGCGACTGTCTGACGGTGGGATGGACGCGTTGGTCACCTCTAGAGAGGTAGCGCGAATAGAGGCTGTAGCCTGAGTCAGAGGGTACCCTCTGCGCCGGGAAAACTTTCATTCCACAGTCGTCATTGCATCGGCTATGCACAAAGTCACCAAGGTCACATTGGGCGTAGGATTAGTATTACTGATTGGCAGCATAATTGTTACCTCTGTCGGTTTCGACTCATTCATGGAAAATATGGACGAGGACTTCGTCGAGGGTGGCACTGAGAAGTGGACGGGGAAAACACCCGCTACCTTTGAGGGGGAACTGAATCCGACTTCCATGTATCCTGTGTTCGTCCAAGAGTACAGATCTGTAGATGTGGAATTGCTAGGCGGTGATGAGAACAGTCGCTTCGTGCCTTGCGAGGATGACTACTCATGCGGCTCTTTCTACGAGCCGGGATACACATACGTCGGTGACGTCTATGTGTCCCACTCGGATATCTGGAAGATTCAGTTCTCTGGAGATGTCACTGGGGATAGCAATGTCATGATTCGAGAGATGAATATGGATGTACCAGGAATCCTGTCCCTTAGCTTCGGCTGCTTGGGGGTGTGCTTCTCACTAGGGATTCTAGTACTCGGCCTAATCTTTGTATTTACTCTGAAGGAAAACCGTAACGATCCGTCCAATGGAGTTGTGTTAGTGAGTGAAAACACACCAAAGTCAGCGGCAACAGACACTAAAGACTGGTGGAAATAAGCACCCAGTTTTGATTCAGAGAATATTCTCTACAATCTCATCCATGTCCTGACCGCGCCCACAGTAGGAGCAACGGATTTCTAGAGGTTCGATGTGGACCACTCGCAGCTTGTGCGGCAGCGGCTCGCGGGCGTTTTGGGTGATGCAGTTCCAGAACGAGCAACGGGCGATGTTGATTAGGTCCTCTCCGAGTTCTGCCTTCAGCTTATCAGCAACGCTGTAGTTTCGGATGATAGCAACGCTCGCTGCGGGTGCTATGAGCGCTAACCTGTCGAGTTCCTCCTGACTGAGTTCGCGGTCCTCAATTTTCAGCACGTCCTTGCGCCCGAGTTTGGCACTCGGCACGTTCATCACCATCGAAATCGGGTTGGAGCGCCCGATGTCCAGCCTGAGCATGCGCAGGACTTGGATTGCGCGACCACCGGGTATGTGGTCGACTACAGTGCCATTGCAAATCGCAGTAACACGCCTCATCTCGCTCATCACTTCACCTTCTTGGGAACCTTTACGCTGAGGCAGTCGCACAGCAGGGCCATCCTCGCGACCACACCATTGAATGCCTGCTGGAAATATCTAGCGTGGTGAGTCGAGTCGACGCTTGGATGAATCTCGTTGACCCGAGGCAGTGGGTGCATGATGATCATGCTCTTCTTGGCCCCGGCTAGGTCAGAGGCCGTCAGCATGTAGATGCCGGCGACCTTGGTGTATTCGTCTTCGTCGGGAAATCGCTCCTTCTGTATGCGAGTCATGTAGATGACATCGGCTTCAGCGATGGTTCCGGCGAGGTCAGCGGTCTCAGTCACTTCCGCTCCCCCCGCAGTCAGGTCGGAGACTATCTCCGAGGGCATGCGCAGAGAGTCAGGCGATACCAGAGTCAGAGTCGCGCCGAAGCGAACTAGTGCGTGAGACAGGCTGTGAACAGTGCGCCCATAGCGTAAATCTCCCACTAAGACGACGTTGAGTCTCTCGAGGGTACCGTGTGCCTCACGGATGGTGAACAGGTCGAGGAGAGTCTGGGTCGGGTGGTTGCCCGCACCGTCGCCCGCGTTGAGTACAGGAATCTCGATGGCATCAGCGCTGTATTGCGCTGCACCCTGCTGTGGATGGCGGATGGCGGCCACGTCGGCGTAGCCGTCAATCATCTGCATGGTGTCGTACAGCGTCTCGCCCTTGGCCACCGAGGAGCCGGCGGAACTGAAGTTTAGCACCGATCCGCCAAGCCTTTTCATCGCGGACTCGAAGGACATGCGGGTTCTAGTGGAGTTTTCGAAGAACATGTTCGCGAGCACCTTTCCTTCGAGCAGAGGGAGGTAAATCTCGCCCTTGGCGGCAGGAAGGAGACGCTCGGCGTTGTCGAGGAGACCGGTAATCTCCTTGTTCGTCAGATCGTCCATCGTGATGAGGTCGCCCATCGCCTTTCCTCAGCGAAGCCGGGAGCGTGCCGGTTATGTGTCTTACTATCGGCCCTTTGGACCCTCTGACACGACACCGTCGGCTTGATGTGGGGTAATTATCCCGCGCGACTGATGATAATCAGCCGGACCCCCGTGCGAGTCTCGTTCTGCGGCGGTGGAACCGACGTTGATTGGTTCGCCTCATCCGAGCCTAATGGGGGCATGGTCACCTCTTTGGCGCTCGACAGACACATCCATGTGACGGTAAACAGTCGCTTCGACGACAGGGTTCGAGTTTCCTACTCCAAGATGGAGATGGTGGACGACTTCGAGAACCTCGAGCACGAGTTGGTCCGAGAGTCCATGAGGATGGCCGGAGTGACTTCCGGTGTCGAGATTACAACCATCGCCGACATTCCATCCAGAGGCACCGGACTGGGCTCCTCTTCTGCAGTCACCGTGGGGCTGCTCAACGCACTGCACAGGTTCGCAGGACACGATGCCTCTCCCAATCAACTGGCCGAGGAGGCCTGCCGCATTGAGATCGACATCCTCGGTCAGCCAATCGGCAGACAGGACCAGTACGCAGCCGCCTTCGGTGGTGTCAACTCAATCAGCTTCGGCCCCGACAGCGTCGGAGTAAATCCGGTGGAGATATCTCCATATGTCATCGAGCGACTCTCAAAGGAGTTCACTCTCGTATTCACCGGTACTTCGCGCAGCGCCTCGGAAGTGCTGAGCGAGACTCCCGACGACCCAGCCGACAAGCTGGCCAGACTTCGTATCATTCGAGGACAGGCCGACACAGTTCGAGATATGCTGGAGTCAGGAGACCTCGACGGACTGGGTTCGCTAATTGGCGAGGCATGGGATTCCAAGCGCGGTATTTCCCCAGGAATCAGCAACGAAGAGATTGATGCCCTGCACAGCCGCATCATGGCTATGGGGGCCACCGGGGCCAAGCTCCTCGGAGCAGGCGGCGGCGGCTTCTTCCTCGTGCACGGGGGAGGTGACCTGCGCGACAGGTTGGTCGAACTCGGCCCCAAGCACAGGCTGATACCCATCGGAGTAGATCAGAAAGGCTCCGTAATCATCAATGAGGGATAGGTGTCAACATGGGATCGCGTACGACCTCTCTGGTTCTTGCGATGCTGATGCTCATTGGAACACTGATTACACCCGCTATCGCTGATGACCCCGGACCTTCATCATCCGATGAGCCTGTTTGGGAATGGCCAGAACCACTACCCCCGCAGGACGATGACATCATCGGCAACTCTCATCTTGACATCTCGGGACTGATGAGGCCGTCTTCGAATATCTCGGCCTCGTGGAACGCAAACGTCTCTTTACGGGACGATTACGGCGTAGAGCTGCTACCCGATAGGACACTTGGAGTGCGCGCCCAAATCGATCAGCATCTGGGTGATGGTGATGGCTGGCTGAGCATATCCGAGATTGCAGATTTCGTTGTACTAATAGAGAACGCCCGCAACTTGACTGACTCTGAGCTGCTAGGTTGCTGCATTGTCGACTATTCTTCGATGCAGATTGTTCTCGGGGTCGAAATCATCGTGATTCCGCCAGTAAACGGCTCGGTGGACAGCAACGGTAGCTGGGGCTGGATAGAGAGTGCCGAGCTAACAGGGACGGCTGACAACCGCTCCACGAGGATACTTGACATACCCCGCGTAGGAGGGGTAATCGAAGAGATTCCACTCAGAGTAACCCTGCCAGAAAATTGGGAGTTCCGCTACAGCGCAATGTTAGAAATCATCGAGGGGAGTCCGGGCGATTTCACCATCCATCGTCAGGATGCTCCCGTAGCTTCAGACATACGGATATCACTAGGCAAAAACTCACCTCCAAATGCAAACGCAGAAAGAGAGATTGGTATTACGACCATCCCTCTTGAAATCCCAACAAAGTATTCCGGCGAATGCACTGACAGTGTGCTGGACTCCACGACTCAGTGGTGGACTCTTCACAAGAATGGTACCATGATGTCTATGACACACTCTAATGCTCTGGAATTCACAGCATCGGAATTCAACTTCACACACGGCGAAGTAGCATCAGTTGTGATGCACTGCATGGACTCATTCTCAGCCTCAAGCACATGGTACGACAATGTTGTCATCGATGGTATCAAACCGACTTGGAACGCTGTTTTCCAGGTTAATATTGATGGCACCGTGAATGACTTGGACAGCAATCTGGCGAATATTGAGGTTCCTTCGGGAAGTCACTTCTACTTCTCATTCGATGCTTCTGACGAAAACGGTCTGCCTGTCAGCATTGGGGTGACTTCCAACAAATCTCAGGGATGGGCACACTCGGGAGAAGGTACGCTGGAGTTTGCCGATCACTTCTATCAGGGCGAACAGATTAACGGGATGCATCTCAACGTGACTGAGCGACACAAGGTGAAGGAGTCGAGCGAGTACAGTCTAAACCTCTCTGTGATTGACGACGCCTCAAACACCGTGACACATGGATGGACCGTCGTCATTTCTGATGGGGCGGGTCCGACGATTATCCCCGACATTATCTCCAATGGTACCTCGGTGTCGCCCGATTCTCCCGCGCGAGCGGGCGAGGAAATCATACTCTCTCTGACCGAGTCCTTCGACGATCTCGACGCTATCGACGATGTGATCTGGGAGGTTAGGGTGGACAAGCAGGTGATTGCCGAGGCAGCTCTATGGAGCGAGGTCGAAAAGCTCACACTGCCTTTGTACGAGCCCGGGATTCACCTAATCCACATCCTAGCCTGGGACTCTTCAGAAAACATGCAAGAGATTTCTTGGTGGCTGACCATCTCACCTGGTCTCGGAGTCAACCTATCTATCCTCGACCATCAGGTAGTTGGCGAACTAGTCGAGGGCGAGTCGGTCAAGATCATAGTCACGATGCAGAACACCGGAGCAGACATCGGCTCGGGAGTATTGTGCTCTGGAGATGTTTGCTCCGACGATTTCATGATTAGTGCAGCCGATTCGATTGGCCCAAGTATCTTCAACGCCGAACTGGTCCTGAATCTGACCAGCACGGACCTGATTGATCTCAGGTTAGAGTGGTCAAGTGACAGTGCGGGAAGTGAGGGCGTTTTAGATATAGACAACGACTATGTCGTTGTGTCTCAGTGGCAGATGCCAATACAGGTTCTGCTGGGCGTGCTGAGCGTGCTGATGCTGTTAGCTTGGCTCGTCCTCCGCACGTGGGGCACCGAATCACAGAGGCCGTGAGTACCACTCAGTTATCCGCACACCTCTTGACCCCCAACTTAGGGTGAGAGGACATGGTCCTACTCCCCGACTACCCTGAGAAGGTTATCTTGGCACATAGACTCAGGGTCGAGAGACTAGCGCTCTTTTGCACTCTCGTGCTAATTGGCGGAGGCGGTTGGTGGCTCGCCCCCGCAGTCACCGGAGAGGTCGAGATGCTCCCGAGGGCCGGTCCAGTTCTGGTGCTGTTCGCCTCAGCGTTACTCCTCCCCAATCTGATAGACTACGGCCCGGTCGAGCGCTCCAGTCTGGGTGCAGCGGCAAACATCGCTTGGCCCAGTATTCTGGCCTTCGCGGGGATTCACTACGGACCCGAAGACGCGATGATCGCATCACTGATTCTGGTGGTGATAGCCGTCTTCCTGTGGCGCTTCACGAACCATCTGCTCGGTAGTAACCTCAAAACTCGCAAATGGAGGGGGCTGACGAGCATCGCCGGACTCGCCATCGCCATCGCCATATTGGGTTCGATGAGCGATGATGCAGTCCTGTGGGCAGTTGTCATCGGGGCATCGCTGGTGACATTGGCACCCGACCTTATGGCGAAGGATGACGACCACGAGGCCAGAGCTGAGTTCGCCACTAGGCTCGAGCAGGCGGAGACGCGAATCCTAGCCCTTCGCGAGGGGGGCTCGGGCCTCGAACAGTCGGCCTCACTACTCAAGACGGCCCGAGAGGAGGGCTGGAAGGATCCCTCTAGGGGAATGGGACTGATTGCCCAGGCCGAGATTGAGCTGGAGCGGACACAGGCAGTCGCAATCGATCTCGATGCCATCCGTTCCGATGCTCTCGAGGCCGTGAAACGAGCTGAGGAGATCACCCTCGACGCACTCGGTCCGAGGAAGGCCTTCGAGACCGGTGACAGGGAGGCCGAGTTGGGCTCGCCCCGCGATGCTGAGTTATTGTACCGACGCGCCAAGCAGAAGGCCGCGGTAATCGAGGAACACTGGCAGAAGGCAGCAGATGCAATTACCGAGTCAGTGGCTGCCATAGGGGGTCACACCGGGCATCAGGCCGACGCAGTGCGAGAAATACTCAGAACGGCAGAGGAGGCTTTGCAGGCAGAGGAGCCTAAGGAGGCCCTGCACATCGCATCATC
>Ga0315334_10003432_pt1 | contig 9991 bp, 9 predicted proteins | sample M150034915metaG_FD_205555 | JGI IMG/M metagenome (GOLD analysis project Ga0315334, IMG submission 205555) | Ammonia-oxidizing marine archaeal communities from Monterey Bay, California, United States - M1 500m 34915 | ecosystem: Environmental > Aquatic > Marine > Intertidal zone | place: USA... | reverse complement strand
CACCGACTCAAACGCGGTAGCGACCACAACAGTCGGGCGAGAGCACTAGAAGAATTACAGCGCTATCTCGACCTACCGAACGCGCCCCTGCGCATTGAGTGTTACGACATGAGCCATCTGCAAGGCACCGACTATGTAGGTTCAATGGTCGTACTAGAGGATGCTTTGCCTCGAAAGAGTGAGTATCGGCGGTTTAAAATTCGCGATGTTGTCGGAAACGACGACTTCGCGGCCATGGAAGAAGTTCTATCGAGGCGCCTTAAGAATTATTTGGACGAAAGAAGTTTAGGAGCGGACCAGCCCGGAAAATTCGCTTACCCCCCTCAATTACTGGTTGTCGATGGAGGTAAAGGTCAACTGGGAGTAGCTCAAAATGTGCTTAAGTCACTCGGCTTGGATCAAGAAATTCCAGTCGTGGCGCTAGCGAAGCAATTCGAGGAGGTGTTCGTTCCAGGGAAAAGTGATCCGGTTCACCTACCCCGCGGGTCAGAGGCTCTGTATCTACTTCAGCGAGTTCGTGATGAAAGTCACCGCTTTGCCATCGCATACCACCGTCAACTGAGGAACAAGCGAATGACTCGAAGCGTTCTTGATGGAATTTTGGGCCTTGGAAATGTTCGTCGCAAACGGTTAATCAGAGAATTTGGTGGGGTGCGTAAAGTGCAGGAAGCGTCACTGGGCGACCTTCAGGCGTTGACTTGGTTACCCGACAGCGTGGCGGCGGCGGTTCATGAACGCACTCAGGGACGTGCCTAACAACCACGAATGGCCGACCCGAAGTTCAGGACGTCAGTTCCGCCCACACTCAAGGTTTCTACTAAATCAATGGTGGTAGCTCCACCGTCGCGCATCCAGCAAATAGCTCGTTACCACAGACAACTACATTCGACAGTGGCTTCCAAGGCCTTCCACCGGAACGGAGTTGGCTCTGAAGCAGCGCCGCAACCGGTGCAGCGAAGTATGAAGTTTCCGTCAACTTTGCTCATCATTACTGGCTGTTCCCCTGTTGACAGTCGCGCCTCCTTTTTAGGGGAAACCTTCTGTCTAGTTATTTCAGGGAGATCCAACACCTCAAAGTCCAAATACAAAGGTGCGGCGACTTCAACCGGACCGCTTTCCCAAATTTCGGAGTGATCTTCGGTCTCCTCGTGCCAGGCAAGGAAGGTCAGCCATGCGTACCTATCAAAGACATCGAGATTTCGCGGCAAATCTCCCACCGAAGTCATCGGGCCGAGTCTCTGCGGGGTGGTGGGTGTATTTGGCCCCAGATAATTTAGGAACGACCCAAGTTCAAGTTGTTGACCGACACCGAAAAGTTGCGTTGACTCGCTGATGGATTCTATTTCCTCCATGAATCCGTCTCGCTCGGAAGCCGTTGGGTCTTCCAACGTGTCGCTTGCGTACAGCACTACAAATCGAGCGCCAACCCCTGGCTGCTTACGGCGAAGAATGCGTCCCATGCGTTGAATCATTTGCCTTCGCGTGCGGCTCGCATTAACAACAATTCCAAGGTTCGCATCTGGCACATCGATGCCTTCGTCCAGAACCCGGGGAGCAGCCACCGCATCAAGGTTTCCGTCTCTCAGGTCCGCCAATATCGTCTCCCTCTCCGAACGGGCGGTGTCACCTGTGATGATTTCAATACTCAGTAACGGGTCTAATCGGTTGATTGCATGGTTAGCTGCCTTGATTGTTTGCGTAAAAATTAGAGTCCCTGAAGCATCAAGGATCACCGGAGCGAAGTTCGAGAGCACCTCATACTTTGATCGACTCGTGGCAACTATCTCTCGGCGTTTTGAAAACGCGTCGAGATACGTTGAAGCGGCCTTTCCATTAGGACCAGCATCATTTTCTGACAGGTAACTTACCGCTGCCAAAAAAGCGCCGAATGGGTCTTGCGGCATGTCGGGGATGCTTCGAAGGACCTGTCGAGAGGCGATTAATGATGCTTCGGTTAGATCGTATTCAGTTCGTTCTTCGGTGGCGAGTGGCACCGCCACGAACGCAACTCTTGGCTGCGCGCAAACTCCGTCCGCGATTGCCTGCGCAAAGTCATAACGGTAACAAACGCCCCCAAAGTAGGGGATCAGCGTCTTCGCAACGGCATCGTCAGAGCGTTCTAGCGTGGCGGTCAGCCCTAACCGCTCTTGGTATTCATGAATTAGCGACTTTCGAAGAGTTGCCCCCCCGAATCCGTGACACTCGTCGGCAATTATCAAACCACCAACGCCGTTCGGAGGGAGCGGCTTTTTCGCGCTAGCTGAGTGCCGAGTAGTTACAAGCACATCGCAATCATCGGCTCTATCGCTAAAGCTGTCTCCCAAGCGACCTATCACGCACAGCGGTAAAGCTTTGTTGAGAGTTGCTGACCATTGCTCCATCAAGACGCGACTTGGAACGACCACTAAAACAAATAGTCCGCGTCGATGGGCGTCAGACGCTGCCTGGATGGCGACGTTGGTTTTGCCGGCGCCGGTGACTGCCTCAATGATTCCGCGCCGGCCGCATCGCAGCCAACTCGTCAAGGCCTGTAGTTGCCAGCTATACAGAAAGTGTTGGGGCTTATTCATGGACCTATCTGCACGGACACACGCAAGGCAAAGCGATTGTTGCCTTGCCTAAAATGGTACGCAGTGACAGGCACAATCACACAGCCACACACAGATACATGTGCAAGAAAACCGTGAGGCAAACAATGTGAAGATGACCACCTCGAAAGGCGTGTCAGCGACGCTGGTTACTGTTTGCAACGTGTTGGGCTGTTTCGCGAGGCCATTGCCCTTTGGGGTGTCGGATCTAAATGACTTTGGGTCGTCAGGTCTTTCATCGGGGCCCGGTTTTGTTACTTAGGTCGCTGCCATCATGTGAAACTCTTGTCATTCTTGATGAGCGATGTTGTTGATCGATTTGTTCAACCGGAGTGCTCATTTGATCAACAATTAGGAGCAAGAGTGACAGAAAGGCTGTGGGAGACCCACGCCAATTGGTGGCAGAAAGGCTTCACCGATGGCGCAGATCCCGAATATGAAGAACAGATACTTCCGTTAGCTGTGGACCTCCTGACGGGGTTTGACCGGATTCTTGATATCGGTTGTGGGGAAGGACAGATAACGCGACTTCTCGCGGAACAGAAGTCTCAGGCTCTGGGAATTGACATTACCTGGGCACAGATTTCAGCGGCTTCCACCCGCTCGAATGGTGAGGAGTATGTCAGAAGCTCCGCCGGTGCCCTTCCTTTCCCAAATCAGGTATTTGACGCGGCGATAGCGTGCCTAGTTTTTGAACATATCGTTGAAATGGAAGACGCAATTCGAGAGGTCGCACGGGTGTTGCGACCGCGCGGACGGTTCGTGCTGATGCTGAATCATCCGCTCTTACAAACCCCTGGCAGCGGTTGGGTTGATGATCACATGGTGGATCCACCCAGCCACTATTGGCGCATTGGCGATTATCTGATCGAGCAAGAGACGATCGAGGAAGTTGAACTAGGTGTTCACATTCCGTTTATTCACCGACCTCTCAATGCTTATGTAAATGCCCTTTCCGACAGCGGATTAACGCTAGAGCGAATGCTTGAACCTCCACCTCCGCTGGGGTTCATTGAACGACACGAGTCCTATGTGGCAGCCGCGTTTATCCCGAGGCTGTTAGTGCTGATCTGTCGCAGCGGTGAGAAACTCTAGCGGCGTCCATCTAGCCTTAAGGAATGACCAGCCGTCCAGATTTCGTCGTGGTAACGGGACTGTCAGGGGCAGGACGTTCGACAGCTGCCGATACCCTCGAGGACTTGGGCTGGTTCGTGATCGACAATCTCCCACCGAGTTTGCTTGCGTCAGCCGCTGAACTCTTGACAGCGTCGGATTCTTCAGTTGAACGGTTGGCGTTGGTAGCTGGCTCCCACGAATATCAAGAAGATCTGCTTAGTTTCTTGCGCGAATTTCGTTCGTCCGGAGCGCGAGTACGAGTGCTCTTTCTTGACGCCCCTACCGAAGTGCTGTTGCGTCGTTATGACCAAACGCGCCGCCGTCACCCTCTCAGCGCCACCTCCACATCAGTGACTGGTGCGATTGCCCGTGAACGAGAGCTGTTAGAACCAATCCGAAGAGAAGCAGATTTTGTCATCGAGACTGGCGACCTCATTGTGCACGAACTCAAAGCTCGCGTTGTTGAAACATTCAGCGACGCTGACAGCGAACAGTTAATGCAAACAACGATCATGTCGTTCGGCTACAAACACGGCGTGCCCATTGAGGCCGATTTGGTTTTCGACTGCCGGTTTTTACCCAACCCGCATTGGGTTCCTGAACTGCGCTCTCGAACAGGGCTTGACCATGAAGTTCGGAACTATGTGCTCGAACAACCACTGACGGTGTCGTTTATGGAGTACATGTTGCCCTTGTTCGATTTCCTCATTCCCTCCTATGTCGATGAAGGTAAAGCGTATTTGACGATTGCTTTCGGCTGCACCGGCGGACATCATCGCAGTGTCTCAATAGCGGAGGAATTTGGGCGAATATTGACCGAAAGTGGGCACTCGTTGAGAACGCGCCATCGTGACTTGGAGTCCAAAGAAAACTAGAACAGGGGAACGGTTCGCCACTGACGCGAACCAATGAAGTAGACATTCAAGAGCATCTCTATTTCCTCTCAGAAAGCGATCCCTCCCAATGACCGTGAGTGTTGGCATCAATGGCTTCGGCCGTATCGGCCGCAACTTTTTTCGAGCTGTCGAAAGACAAGGTGCGGACATCAAAATCGTTGCGGTAAACGATCTCGGTGACCAAGCCACCATGGCCCACCTTCTCAAATATGACTCGGTCCTAGGTAACTTGCCGAATGATATTTCCGCGACAGATGGCGGTATCTCAATCGATGGGCACCTGCTTCGAGTGTTATCTGAGCGCAGTCCCGCAGATTTGCCGTGGGGGGACCTCGGAGTTGATGTCGTTATTGAATCAACCGGAATCTTTACCGACCGCGAGAAAGCAGCCCAACACCTTGAAGCGGGTGCCCCGCTAGTGATCGTCTCTGCCCCCGCAAATGGAGCCGACGCCACCTTCGTCGTGGGAGTCAATCATGAAGAGTTCGACACCGAGACACATAAAGTCATCTCAAACGCCAGTTGCACAACCAACTGTTTTGTCCCGATGGTGCAAGTACTAGATGACGCGTTTGGTGTCGAAAGAGGACTGATGACCACAGTGCATGCCTATACCGGCGACCAGTCTCTGGTTGACGGTCCCCATAGCGACTTGAGAAGGGCACGCGCTTCAGCGGTCAACATTATTCCCACCTCAACGGGAGCAGCTCGGGCAACGGGACTCGTGCTCCAAGCGATGAAAGGGAAACTAGATGGAACATCACTGAGGGTGCCGATTCCCGATGGATCGATCACCGACTTCACAGCGGTCTTGTCGGCGAGCCCTTCAGTTGCAGACATAAACGCTGCGTTCGCATCCGCGGCAGCAACCGCACCTCTCCAAGGAATCCTCTCGTACAGCGAAGATCCTCTGGTATCCGCGGACATTGTTGGAGATCCTTCCAGCTGTGTGTTCGACGCTGGGTTGACGATGACTATCGACAATCTGGCCAAGGTGAGTGGCTGGTATGACAATGAGTGGGGATACTCCAACCGGCTCGTTGATCTTGTCGGAATCACCTGTAGCTGAGATAGGCGTGCCCGATCTACCCACCCCCAACCTCGAAAGTCTAGAAAACGCTTTAGGTGGTCTAGAAGGAAAACGGATCCTGGTCCGATGCGACTTCAATGTGCCCATTCGTAACGGCGTCATTGCCGACGATTTGAGGATAAAGGCCGCGTTACCAACATTGGATTGGCTTCTGGAACGGGGAGCAACCGTTGTTGCTTGCACCCACTTCGGCCGTCCAGAAGGCGTGCCGAACGCGAAATTTTCAGTGCGGCTCCTGCGTGAGAAGCTCCAAGAGTTAGCTCCAGGTGTCCAACTCATAGAGAATCTCCGCTTTGATCCAGGTGAAATAGAGAACTCTCCTGAGTTCGTCAAGCACCTGGTCAATGGCGCTGGAGGCCCCCCATTTGATGGATATGTAAACGATGCCTTTGGCGTTTCGCATCGCTCTCACGCATCAATAGTTGGGCCCCCTGCCAGTATCCCCTCCGCCGCAGGCCGACTGTTAGAAAAAGAAGTAGAGGTCTTGCGGCGAATTCGATCCTCGCCTAACCGCCCCTTCGTCGCTGTTCTCGGTGGAGCAAAAGTAAGCGACAAACTCGGCGTCATTGAATCATTGCTGAGTGTCGTGGACCAGCTTCTCATCGGCGGAGGGATGTGCTTCACATTTTTGAAAGCACTCGGTTACGGCATCGGCGACTCCTTGTGTGAAATTGACCACGAAGATACATGTAAGCGAATTCTTGATTCGGGCGCCCCGATCCTTCTGCCATCTGACATCACCGCGCTAAGCCCTGACGGCGATATTGGGGCACATAACGGTGAGGTTCGGCAAATGGGGAAGTCAATTCCTGAAGGTTGGAAAGGTCTCGACATCGGTCCGGGAACCGCCGCAGAATTCGGAGATGTCATCCACGAAGCGCGCACTGTTTTCTGGAATGGGCCGATGGGAATGTTCGAAGATCCTCGCTTTGCGGCGGGTACTAGTGCCGTCGCTCAAGCGCTTGCTGACACGAAAGCGTTTACGGTTGTTGGCGGCGGAGACAGCGCGGCGGCGGTAGCGGAAATCGGCTTAACGCCATACATGGATCACGTCAGCACCGGAGGGGGAGCCAGTCTTGAGCTTCTCGAGGTGGGTGACCTTCCGGGCCTTATCGCACTTAGAAATTGAGGAAACTCCGATGGATCGAACGCCATTAATTTCTGGAAACTGGAAAATGAACCTCAATCACTTCGAGGCGATACAGCTTGTGCAAAAGCTTAGTTACGAACTGAGAAACCATGACTATGACGCCGTTGAAGTATCTCTACATCCGCCTTATACGGATTTGCGATCTGTTCAAACTGTGATCGACGCGGATCGCATGCGATTCCAGCTGGGAGCACAAAACTGTCACAGCGAAGTTTCTGGAGCGTTTACCGGAGAAATCTCACCGGCGATGCTGGCGAAACTCGATGTTGATTATGTGATTGTTGGACACAGCGAACGAAGGGCCCTATTTGGCGAGAATGACGAGATAGTCGCCACAAAAGCGGCTGCGGTACTCGCGCACGACATGACTCCGATTGTCTGCGTTGGGGAAACACTCGATGAACGAGAGTCCGGCCAGGAGGCGACCATCGTGGAGGCACAAGTGGTGGGCAGTCTCAAATTTATTGAGGGCGAAAAACTCGACGGTGTAGTAATCGCTTACGAACCGGTATGGGCGATCGGCACAGGGGTAACTGCGTCCGCCGAAGATGCACAAGACATGTGTTCCCACATCAGAAGTGTCGTTGGCTCGATCCGTAGAGAGTCCATCGATCTAATTCGTATCCAGTACGGCGGATCCGTGAATCCATCGAACGCAAGGGAATTGATGGCGATGCCTGATATCGATGGAGCTCTCGTCGGCGGCGCAGCTTTGCAAGCGGATTCTTTCGCTCGGATTGTCAACTTCAAAGACGCCTAGAGTCGCCCTATGGGCGTTACCGATTTAACTTCAACCCGACCTCAGCTCCCTGATGGTCTTGTCGCCTTCGTGAAACGAGATTGTCCCACCTGCGTTGATGTTGCATCAGTGTTGGGTGAGATATGTGCTCGAGGTCCCGGTGTGGTGGTCTACACCCAAGATGACCCCTCGTTTCCTGAAGCCGTCGAATCGAAACATCATGACCACGATCTCAAACTGTCATGGCATTACGACGTGGAGACAGTGCCGACCTTGATGTACATGCAAGATGGCACAGAAATGGCAAGAACCGTGGGTTGGAGTCGAACTGACTGGGAGGCCCTGACAGGGGTCGAGGACCTTGGGGTCGAGCTCCCCGAGATGCGACCTGGATGTGGGTCCCTATCGGTTGATCCGACTTTGTCGGAGGGTTTAGCAATCAAGTTTGGTGAGACAACGATGCATAGCCGACGCGTGGAATTTGCCAGCCTCGAAGACGAGTTCGAAGCAATGTTCGATCGCGGATGGTCTGATGGATTGCCCATCGTGCCCCCCACCGAGGAGCGGGTGGCACGAATGTTGACGGGAACTGATCGCCAACCCGAAGAATTCGTTGCCATCATCCCACCTGCACTAGTGGATTGCACCGTGGAGAAAGTCGCAATCAACGCGGTAATGGCAGGGTGCCGCCCCGAATATCTGCCCGTGGTCTTAGCGGCCGTCGAAGCTGCCTGCACGGACCGGTTTAACATGCATGGGTTGCTGTGCACCTTGTGGTTTTCAGGGCCGATCATCATCGTCAATGGACCGATTCGACGTCGCATTGGCATGAACACAGACAAGAACGCGTTAGGTCAGGGAAATAGAGCGAATTCGACCATCGGTCGGGCGCTACAACTCGTGATACGAAACGTGGGGGGAGGTAAACCTGGCGTTGGCGGCATCGACCGGTCCGCGCTCGGTGCCCCCTCCAAGGTTGGCTGGTGTTTCGCGGAAGACGAAGAAAGCCTCCCCGAGGGATGGGATCCCCTATCGGTAACCCGAGGATTTGAGTTTGGTCAAGACACAGTTACGTTGTTTGCTGGACACGGCCCGATCGGTTGCATCGATCAGATATCTCGCACCCCTGAATCTTTGATTCGGACCTTGGCTCAGCAACTACACGGCGTAGGCAATCGGAAATTGCCCAGCGAAGCGATGATTGTGATGACACCCGAGCATATGAATGTGTTCGAAGCTGCTGGTTGGACAAGAGCCAAGTTTTATGAGGAACTCGAACCGCTTCTCCAGATGGATCCACAATTTTCGTCAAGGGGAGCACAGGGAATCGAAGAAGGTATCCCGACCCGTGGTAGCGAAGAAACAGTCTTTGGGTCAGTTGGGGGCGAAACGATCAGGAAACTGCCCAAATGGTCTCCAATGATTGTTCGTGCGGGTGGAGGTGCCGGAGCGTTCTCAGCGATCCTTGAAGGATGGGTTCCAGGCGCCAAAGGAAGCACACCGATCACTCATCCAATACTTGGATAATTCAACGGCCATAACCATCAAGTTGCCTCGCGTAGAGGGGTCGGTTACGTCGGCTTGCGCATTTGCGTGTCGGTGATGCGATCGAGGAGTCAGCTAGGGACGCTGGTACCATCGGGCCCGTGTTGACATGGATTATCGGTGCCTTGCACCTCGCCACCGCGTTCGGCCTCGTGGGCCTTGTGCTACTACACAGCGGAAAAGGCGGCGGAGTGTCCGACATGTTCGGCGGAAGCGTTGGAGCCACAGCAGCCGGATCGACTGTCGCAGAAAAGAACTTAAGTCGAATCACCGTTCTGGTTGCTGTCACCTTTGGCTTCACCACAGTAGTTTTGGGCCTCCTCTTGGCTTAACCCGATGAGTCGTGCTGTAGTTGGAAAGCTTCGTTTGGCTCTTTGGGCAAGTTTGGCGACGTTGGTAGAGTGGGCTTTCTTCCCGGATTCGGGAATAGCGTCGGAGTGGCGGAATTGGCAGACGCGCTAGACTAAGGATCTAGTGCCCGTTAAGGGTGTGGGGGTTCAAGTCCCCCCTCCGACACCAAACAACCCGCTAGAAGTCGGGGATTTCTAATTTGCATTACCGTTTTGGGTCCAACGGAAGATAGTGACAGGTATCGGTCTCCGATGTCGGCTCCATCGTACCGGCGGCCCGGTCAGTGCCGAATGATGACGGGCATGGAATCTGGGTCGGTGACCCAGGCGAAGAGCAGCAACTGGGGCTCGTCACCAGTGACCGTGGCATGGCGGACTCCGGTGTCGTGAAAGATTACCGTCCCGGGTCCGTGGGTCGACCAGTCATCGCCCCATTGCCAGTCGGCTGTCCCACTAACCACCCAGTAGACCTCGGCCGCTTTGTGGACGTGTGGTGGATAGACCACTCCAGGACCCT
>Ga0315334_10003430_pt1 | contig 9997 bp, 13 predicted proteins | sample M150034915metaG_FD_205555 | JGI IMG/M metagenome (GOLD analysis project Ga0315334, IMG submission 205555) | Ammonia-oxidizing marine archaeal communities from Monterey Bay, California, United States - M1 500m 34915 | ecosystem: Environmental > Aquatic > Marine > Intertidal zone | place: USA... | reverse complement strand
TGGACAGCAGATTGAGGTGGCCTTCGCCCCCCAACCAGAGCCAGAACCAGAGCCAGAACAGCCCAGCGTCACGATTCCAGGACGACCTGGCATCACTATTCCTGAGCCTGAGCCTGAGCCTGAGCCTGAGCCAACCAGAGACTTCCTGGACATCGCTATTCAGGACGACCAGGGTGAGGTGCTGGCCGAGGTGGCGGTCGACATGACTGACTACCGGGTTGTCGAACAGGTGTTCGAGGAACCAACCGTCACTGTTCCAAGCCGGCCAGATGAGCCGGCGGCCACCCTGCCCCCCGTACCGGAACCGGTAATGGTTCCTGTTGTTATCGAACTTACGTTCGATTCAGATGTTGGGGAGATCACCCAAGAAGAGGTAGAGGTTGAGGCGTGGGTGGCCTCAGACGCCGAGTATTTCCAGGCCGTTGCTGAAAATCGAGTGGAAGAAGTGCTTGGTGCGTCATACGTCGAAGAACTGGAAGAAATTAACGACTGGGAAATTCCGGAACTATTAGAAGAAAGCCAGTTTGATCTAAGCGAAGTCATCCTCGCCGTGGATGAGGACTACTGGGAAGACGAGCAGTGGGAGGAGGTGGACTACGACGACGAGTGGTTCGAAGAGCAGGAGGAGGTCTTTGAAGAGTTCTTTGCTGAGGCAATGGACGTTGAGGAGATCCTCGAAGAGGTCGAAGTCTTCATGGAGGAGATCGAGGAGACCCGCGAAGAGTTTTTTGAGGAGCATGAGGAGTTTACTGAGGAGGAGTTCTGGGAAGAGTACGAAGATGAGTACTACGACGAGGAATTCGCCTTCCAGGAGTACGACGCTGCACTAGAGGAAGAAATGATCCTCGAAGAGTTCGGTTTAGATGAGTGGAACGACGAACTCATGGGCCCACAGCCCACAGAAGTAGTCGACTGGGAGCAGGAGGACTGGGAAGCCTACGACGAGGAAATGGATGCCATCTGGGAGGAGCAGATGGAAGACCCCGAAGCGTGGGAAGAGGAACTGCTGGAGGAGATGGGCGCAGAGGAGTGGGATGAGGATTGGGGTCCCTCACCTACCGAGGCTGCGGAGTGGACCGAAGAGGATTGGGACGAGTACGACCAACAGTGGGCGGCTGATGAGGAAGCCATGATCCTCGAGCAGGAGGGCCTGGATGAATGGCCCGAGGATTGGGGTCCCTCGCCTACCGAGAGCATGGACTGGACCGAAGAGGATTGGCAGGAATTCGATGCTGAACAAGAAGCGCTATGGGAAGCAGAAGAGGAGTCCTGGGAACTAGACACCGAGGAGGAATGGGACGACTGGCAGGAAGAGTTCTGGGACGAGGACGCCGAGTGGTGCGACGAGTGTGAAGAGGGCCCCTGGGATGACCCGGAATGGGATGATCCCGCACAGTGGGAAGAGGAAGAAATTCCTGAGGAGCCATCCGAAGACTGGGAGAACTGGACTGGCGAAGATGAAGAGGCGTGGATCCTTGAGGAAGAAGGTCTAGACGAGTGGCCTGAAGAGTGGGGTCCGCCGCCCAGCGAGTCGTGGGACTGGACGGAGGACGACTGGCAGGACTACGACGAACAACAGTTCTTCGAAATGCTTGAGGGTCTCACTGATGAAGAAATGGGGGATTGGGAAGAGGCCGTCATTGACGAATTGACGGATAGCGGAGAGTGGACTGGGGAAGACGAGGAAGCGTGGATTCTGGAGCAGGAAGGCTTCGATGAATGGCCGGAAGATTGGGGTCCTTCGCCCAGTGAAAGTTGGGAATGGACTGAAGAGGACTGGCAGGCATTCGACGAAGAACAGCAAGCACTTTGGGAAGAGGAATGGGAGGACGAGGAGTGGGATACTACTGAGGAAGACGACGCGAACACGGAGGAAGAATGGTCCGAACCCAGTGACGAAGACACAGAATCCGACGGCTCTTTATCTGAAGAAGAAGAAGTGGATGAGGAGCAAGTGGATGAAGAGGAGGTGCCTTCTGAAGAAGTAGACGACTGGGAAGACTGGACAGGTGACGACGAGGAAGCCTGGATACTCGAGCAGGAGGGACTGGACGAGTGGCCAGAGGATTGGGGTCCGTCGCCCAGCGAGTCGTGGGACTGGTCAGACGAGGACTGGCAGGACTGGGACGACGACCAGCAGGCCGGCGACTTCGACGACGAATGGGAAGAGTGGGAAGAAGAGGAAGAATTTGAAGACTGGACCGAAGAGGATTGGGACAACTGGTCCGGGGAAGACGAAGAAGCCTGGATCCTAGAGCAAGAGGGCCTAGATGAGTGGCCCGAAGATTGGGGTCCCTCACCTAGCGAGTCATGGGATTGGACCGAAGATGACTGGCAGACTTACGACGAGGAGACGTGGGGTACCCCCGATGAGGAGCAGGGCTGCTCAGATACTGACTGGTGTGAAGAAGAGCCAGTAAACGAAGAGCCGGCAGAAGAAGAACCGGATTCGGAAACAGAAGAACCCGAGGTAGAAGAAGAACCGCCGACTACCACGACCACACCGCCGACTACGACGGTGCCGCCGACGACGACCACACCGCCGACTACGACGCTGCCGCCGCCGACTACGACAGTGCCGCCGCCGACTACGACAGTGCCGTCCTGGGACCCCTACGAAGCCTGTAGGGGCACAGACGCCTGCTCCGTGGCTCCTGGGGGCTTTGAGACGTGGGAGGACTACGACGCAGCCAATAACCCTGCCTACTACGACGACTGGGGCACTCCGCCGGGTGGGTATGCAACTTGGGTTGACTTCACCGTCGAAGTCGAAGCCGGGATAGTCCCTGCCGACATTGCTGAGGAGGTGCTGCCAGACTTCGTGCTCGAGCAAGAGATAGTAGAGGTGTATGTAGAACCGGTCTACGTCCCCACTGTGACAATGACAAACATCGCCGTGGCGATACAGGAAACCATGTCAACGAGCGTTGCCACAGCCCAGACCGGCACGACTACTGCCGCAGAGGTCACTGCCGCGACCGTTACTGGTACCGAGGTTACCGCTACGAACGTGACGGGTACCAACGTCACCACCGCCGAGTCGGGAATCCTGACTCAGAACACCAACGACGGCCACTGGCACTTAGACACGACAACGGTTACGACAACGGAAACCACGACGGCGACTACGACTGCCACGACAACGGAAACCACGACGGCTACGACGGTTACCAATACTCTTGTGGATACAACCACTGTGGTGGCACGGACAGGGGTCGACTTTGTGTCCTGTACCTACGTCGACAACGTGGAGAGCGGTTGTAGCACCCAGAGGACATGGGACGACCCTGTCACGACGGCTACCGCTGGTGACGCCTACACCGAAGCCACCACAACGAGTGCCACGGCAGACGTTGTAACGAGCGCTACGGCTGATGTCGTGACGACTGCAACTGCGTCGGCGACCGTGAACACTGAGGAAGGCTGTTCCGAAGGCGGCTGGAGAGGCATGGGCGACTGGTGCATGGTCGAATCGGGTAGCCGCACCGATTACGACTTCATCCAGGTCACGATACCCGAGGAGGAGTGTTCACCTGGTTGTGCTGTTGCGACTCTTACTATCGACGCTGAAACGAACCTGACTCAAGCGCAGTTCAACGCAGGCAACAACGTGTACGGCGACCCATACATCTTCCTGAACCGTGATGACCACGGAGGCGACGGGGACCATTCCGGGGACACGGATGCCATCAACGTCGGCATTGCCTTCGCATCAAACGACGACGGTGGGCGAGACTGCGGGAACACTTGTGCTAACCCACCCAGCAGTGCAGTAGATGTGGACGAAACTCCCAACATCACCTACTGCGCCAGCGGTGGGGCATGCACGAATGGCGTTCCAGTTATCGACAATGTATCCGACTCCTGGGACAGTCGCATTGTCATAAATGTAGCGGCAGCCGATTACGTTGTTCGTGCTTCCGTCTACAATAGTAGTCACGACGGTTGGTACAGATTAACTATTGATTCCGAGCCGTACACTCCATAGGAGGTCGGATGATGAATGTTGCTGAAGCCATCCTCTATGCCATGTGTGGTGCAATGACAATGGTCTGTCTTTATCTGTATTTCAAATTGAAGAATGATTAAATGCAGCCGGGGGAAATCGGCAATTTAAAGGTATGGATCGACCAGGATTTATGCACCGGCGATGGCTTATGCGTGGAAATTACACCTGACATATTTGAAATGCATGATGACGGGCTTGCCTATGTCAAGGAAGTCCATTGGAAATCGATTGCTGGACCAGACGGTGGCAAGGGAGAGCCTGTCTACAAGATGGCTGAAGGAACAGCGTCCGTTCCTGAGGAACTGGTGGAAGCAACCATTGAATCAGCGGAAGAATGTCCCGGAGAGTGCATCTTCATCGACCTAACTGACTAATAATACGCAAGACCACTGTCGTCTACACTGTTCATATGAGCATTCTCGTACACGAAACCTTCGAAGATGGCTGGCAGGATTCCTGGAAAGGGGACATTAAAAACGCTTATGTGAGCGGCGACGCTCTACGGCTGATGTTCCGGGAGGGCAACCACTACGGGTGTGCCCTCTATAAGGAGGTTCCACCCTCTCGCCATGTGAAGGTGTCCTATATGGTCAGGGCGCTGAGCAACTGGAACTCCCATAGCACCGGCAAGACGCTCGGATTCGCCGACCTGAGGTACAAGGACAGCAAGGGCCGGTCCTACGGGCACGGCAACCGGCAACCCAACCCCGATGGCTTCTCGTTCCGCACATGGTTTGGCAAGACCAAGGATGGATTCATGCCTATTGGCATGTACTTCTATCACTTAGGACAGGTTCCACGGTGGGGTGATAGCGTCAAGGTCGGGCAAATCAAGATTGGCGGCCCTCCCGTCCTCTTCGAATGCGAAGCCGACTTCGACGAGGGCTTCATTCGGGCTCGCGTCGATGGAGGTGAGTGGGTTCGCCACAACCTTGTCGTTACTGACAAAACAGCAGTCGTATGGGCTTGGCTGGACGCTTATTACGGTGGGCCAGCGGTCGCGCCAGAAAATATGGCGTGGGACATCTCGGACTACAAGTTAGAGAACCTTGGTCCCGACCCATTGGACCCAGGCATCGACTGGGACGCTATCGCCAGGATGATTGCTGAAAAAGAAGAGGCCGCTAAAGAGACCGCAGAGTCTGAAGCGGTCGAGCCACTCGAGCCCCCACCAGGGCCCATCTGTGATGATTGTGGGTGCACCACCTGCCCATGCCCTTGCGACTGTCCCGCATGTGAGTGTGGTGATTTCAAGGAGCCCCCGGCAGGAAAAGCAACTGGCTGGCCACCGACTCCCAGCCCTCAATACATGGCTGAGAAACTCAGAGAGTTGGCGGATCAAATCGAGTCCCTGTGAAGAAACCAGGCCCTCCCGCAGGGCAATACACGGGGAAGATGTATGACCCGTCCAAGCCGGACGGCAACACTCTCGGGAACTTGGGTGGCGGAGTGGCCACCGAGGACCCATGCGACACCTGCGGTGAGTCAACGGCGTTCATGCAAGGGAAATATCCCAACCGAGTGGCCATGGATGACGGGAACGGGGTTGATTTCCAAATCCAGTGGCGTTGCGCAGAATGCCATAAAAACCTGAATTCCTAACCACGTCAGCGAAAACGCGGACTCAAAGGCATTGGCCGGCTTATTTAAACCCATGGATCAGTTAAAGACCGAGCCCCAATTCCTAAGTGACCTGGAATGTGACTGGTTTATTAGGCTTTTCGATGATAATCCCATAGACCACAATCAGGACATGGGTAATGGGCCGGACTATATGGCCTTCACTCTGGATCTATACCCATTGGCAAATCGCCTGTACGAAGTCAAATACCTAATATCCAAGTTAGTTCGCTTTTGCCCTATCCCTGAAGCATTCATTGAGTACTTTCAAGTAGTTAGGCGCGAGGTAGGCAATGAATTAACGGAACACCTCGATTTTGACGATGTTGTTTACAGTTCCATCATTTATCTCAACGACACCTTCGAGGGAGGCGAAACTCGAGTGGGAGAAACACTCATCAAGCCCGCAAGAGGGACGATTATCGGGTTCGAGGGGGCTGAGGTCCGACACAGCGTCCTACCAATAGCCGGAAACCATCGTTATGCCATATCCACTTGGTATAAGACCGCCGAGTTTCGACCCGACAAAGCGGCTGCCCGTCATGTAAGGACGCCCGATTCGACCATACTCAGGCGTCCAATGTTCGGAAGGACGGAGTAAGTGAACCTTATTCTTGCCGGATTCGTTGGTTTGCTGGTGGGAAACACCGCCGGATTCCTGCTGATTCTCTTGGCTATACGCATCCTAGGAAGAAAGCGGCGCTGATAGACGTTCCGTAGTGACACTTGTCATCTACAATAGGTAGCACCTGCCATAGTCTTACTTGCTCACAGGGAAAGCACTATGGAACAAATAGTCGTTGCACTGTTGGGCGTACTAGGCCTACTCATCGCCTCTATGGTCGAATGGGGTCGCCGCACGAACCAGCGAGACCACGCCATGGTTCTACGGATGCTTGAACAGATGGGCGATGGCCTGGGACGCTCGATCGACCGAGTGGAGCAAACGGCCATTCGTACCGAAGAAGAACTTGACGGACACATCGCAGACCACGCCAGGGGCGCGTTCAACTAACTGGAGGCCTAAATGATCGACCGCATCAAGGCAGCGCAGCCGCAAACACACCTAACAGGTACCTTTCTAGGTTGCCTGACCGCCATGAGCAACGGCGACCTGTCATCCATTACAGGCGACCACTGGGTCAATGCACTGAGGTCTGGTGGAATAACGGCAGTCATTGCCACTGTGGTGGCGACAGTTGGACTCCGCGTCAACAACTGGACGCGAGCGGCACTCTGTGGCGTATCAACTTTCAGCGTGGAAATGATCGCCCAATCCCCAACCTACGGAACCTCAAGGGCTGACATCTTTCAGACTTCAATGGTCGCAGCAGGCATAGCAACCGTCCTGGCCCTAGTAGCGGGCAGGATGTTCAGCAAACTCCTATCGAAGCAGGTATAATAGACAGTGGCGACAGGGTTTCTGACCGTCCTTCACCCCCTGCCGCCCGCGTAAAGGAAGGGTTGCTCTCCCCAATCTAGCCGAGTAGGTTATTGGCGTGTCTGCGGTACGCAACGACGACGAGATGGCCTGGCACAACGATGGCCATGTCCTCCTGCTGTCCATCAACAAGTCAGAACTCGAAATTCTGCAGACAACCTGCCCACACGACGATGACGAAGGGGACTGTCATTCAGACATCGGCTGCATCGTCAATTACTTCATTAATCGCTTCGGGCTGGATTGCAACATCGGAGTGTGCGCCCCTGAGCCAACCCTCGAGATTTGCTGGGCGTTGTCGGGGGACAAGCGTGACCCGGAAGCGGCCCAACTGTGGTTCGTGCCGAACAACGACGACGTTTTCTCCGCTTGGCTATCTACCCGCGAGTCGGAACCCGGTGCTTCTGACGAGGACTAGAAACCTCGAGCCTTACGCCTAATCTGTATATCTCGTCCACCCCCTCAGGGGTGATTTGCCATGTGTTGCTATCACACTGTTCGAGGTATCCCAGGTCGATCAAGCGCCGGGCCGCTTTGCGAATGTCCGACGGGCACCCCACGGCGTCCCACCCCTGAAGCGTCGATACGCTGAACGGCCTGCGTGACGACCTGGCGAAAAGCAGCATCCGATAGGGCCGCGAGCCGTAGACAAGTTTACTTTTCATCAGATTCCCTTAATTTCTTGAACTCGCCCAGGGTGATGGTGTCGTACATGGTCGTCTTATCGATGCGAGGACGCAAGGAGGAGGGGATTCCCTTCCGATTGCGTTTCCGAGGAGGTCGAACAGGCCGAGCAATCTCTGCCCGCTTCATCCCTCAGCCCGCTCCTTCTGCTGCGAGTCTTGCTTCCTTCGACATATGGGCGTCCGCCTGGCTCTGCGCGTAGTCCAGATAACAGCCCTTATGGGCGTCAGTCATTCCCTCCTCAACAGGATCAACCGACCTTTTGCCACAGAAAGAACACTTGTAGAGCATCATAGAGCGATCCTACCAACCCGGATCGTCCTCCGCAACCTCCCCCAAGGCCTCGATCAAGCGTCCCACATGCTGTATATCACTGTGCTTTTTGACTTTTTCCCGGTCGACGGTGTAAATGTTTTTGCGGTTGACTTTTGTCTTTGTAATCAGACCGACGGCGGTCAAAGACTTAGTCGTTTTGTCGACCAGTGACTCGCTGCACCCCAAATAGACGGAAATGGCCCGCTGAGTCATTGTTGGATCTTCGATAATTGCCATCAGCACCCGACCGGTTGTCGAAAGCAGGGCGAGTTCGTCATCGTTGTGGTACCTGAACAACTTGGCATTATCCAGAGCAAGCATCAGGCTCTCAACCATTGGGTCGCCCGGCGGCCTCTCGGCAGCCTCCGCCAGAGCCAATCGCAGCATTGTTGGAGTTACTTGGCCCATAAAGACACACCCTACTAGGTAGTCCCTGCACCACGCAGTTACATGTAATAACATGTCGGCACCACCCACGAAGGAGACCCCAATTGCTCAAGGACTCGCTCGTTGCCCTCATGGATGAAGAAAACGACGGTTGCCGGATCTCTCGACTCCGAGAAGATCTTGACGAAGAGACCCTGGAGGCCTTTGACCAAGTAATGAATAGTGGAGCGTCAACGCGGTCTATCTGGGCGGAACTACAGAAGGAGGGAATGCCCGTCGACCGGGCGCTCCTTTCTCAGCACCGCTTCGGCAGGTGCAAATGTCGTCCCGAGGCAGGCGGCGGTGATGAGTAAAAACAACGGCGGAGCGAAGCCGCCGAAATCATTAGCCGCACGGCTGGCCGCCATCCAGGGGCAACCTGATTTACAGGATGCGACCAAGTCCAAGAACCCTCACCCCGGCTGGGAGCCGGGTGTTGTTTGGGAAGGCGAAAGGGGCACGGTCACCACGGACCCAACCTACGAGGCGGTTGCCGACTGGGACGAACTCATGGTGTCCAGGGGTCTCGACCCCCTGAAATACGAGATCGTAGGCAACGTCAGGTGGACTTCGTTCGACGGGTGGAAACGGGACCACCCCATGGACGCGGCATACAGCACACTCTGCTACTCCTACAAGGCGGAGATCCGACTCAAGTCAAAGATCGCCACAGTCAATCTTGAGGCCGTATATCAGGACATCCGGAAGGCGAAAAAGCCTAAAAAGAAGGCCCCCCCTGGAGACACCCATTTTGTCGTTGCACTGTCGGATTGGCAGGTTGGCAACAGAGACGGCGGAGGTGTCGAGGAACAGACCCGCAAAATAGCAAATCTGGTGGATCTGATACCTCAACGCATCGAGTTCCTGCGCAATGCGGGCTGCAAGATCGGACATGTAGTCCTTGCCGGGATGGGGGATCTGGGCGAAGGCACCTGCGGGCATTACCCGGCGCAGCAGTTCCGCATCGAAGTAGATCGGCGCGAACAACTGAAACTGGTCCGCCGAGGGCTGGCCGACATCATCATGGCGGTATCCCCGATAGTGGACAAAGTCACCGTTACCGCTGTCGGTGGAAATCATGGGGAAAACCGCTCGGCCGGCAAGGCATTCACCACGACCGGAGACAACGACGATGTCGCTGTTTTCGAGCAAATCGCAGAGGGATTCCAGTTAAACAAGGAGGCCTTCGGGAACGTCGGGTGGAGAATCCCCCTGGAGCAACTGTCAACTTCGATCGATTTGGCCGGCCATATCGTGGCGTTCACGCACGGACACCTGTCCAAGGCGAGCCAAAACGCCGCGCAATCCATATGGACTTGGTGGCAGAAGCAGGCAATGGGCCGCGCTCATGAAGGAGTGGCCGACGCAAACATCCTTATTACTGGGCACTATCACCACCTCAACGTTAAGGAGCAGGAAGGCCGGACCCTATTTGTCTGCCCAAGCCTCACGACCGTAGGGGAATACTTCCAAGACGGCGCAGGGGTCAAAACCCAACCCGG
>Ga0315334_10003426_pt1 | contig 10006 bp, 2 predicted proteins | sample M150034915metaG_FD_205555 | JGI IMG/M metagenome (GOLD analysis project Ga0315334, IMG submission 205555) | Ammonia-oxidizing marine archaeal communities from Monterey Bay, California, United States - M1 500m 34915 | ecosystem: Environmental > Aquatic > Marine > Intertidal zone | place: USA... | reverse complement strand
GATCGAGAAGGAACCAGATGACCCGGACGTTGAGTTAGAAGGTCTAGCCGCACTTTTTAGCGAGAATATCCAGGTGGACGTACCCATAAGTTTGTGTGATTCCCCTCTCATAGACGGAAAATCGACTCGAAATACACCTCCCAAATCTACTGGAGATTATGGACACAACTTTATATCGAAAAAGATCGCGTCGCTAGAGATAAAGAGTCCCAATGAGTTCAGTCGTAAATTGAGCGACAAATTCAATATTTTGACCACGGTCACCTTTACGATGATCGCCAGTGACCAGGGGTGGGGTGGGTCAAACAACGCGCACGTGCGCTACCAGATCAACGACGACAATTGCGTGAAGGCGTTTACCATAACACGGCGTCCGAAGGAGAACCTACAGGGAGAGTACACCTTCTCCATCAACGGGTACGAGTTGAACAAAAATCCGGACAAAGATTTGAAACAGACTATCCATATTTGGCTCTATTGTCCTCCATGGAGTGGGTGGAAGGCGACCGTACACGGTATATCGTGTGTGATCAACTATAACTAAACCATATACATAGATGGAGTGTAAATGATATAAACATGATATAAATAATATTATATAATTACATCATGAATTATAAAGAATATATCAATAGGAAATTACACCAAACATGCGTTGGTACTATTCCTAAAATGGAAGATGAACTTAAAACAGCTTATGAATACAATAATGGACATAATATGGTAATTGATTCTGAAACAAAAGATGAATCCTTGCGTATGCTAATCAGAACAGATGATGATATTCATCAAACGGTTAATGATTATTTTAGAGAACCCGATTGGTATGAATCAAGATCACAAACAACCTCAGAAACGAGGAAATATGGACATATTAAAGATTGGGATGTATCCCGAGTTACAAATATGAAGGGCCTTTTTGAAGGAAAAGATGTTAAGTGCATATACCATACCCTATTTGATATTAGTGCTTGGGATGTTTCAAATGTAACTAATATGGAAGATATGTTCTTTGGGGCTAAAACCTTTAACCATCCGATAGGTGATTGGGATGTATCGAATGTGACCAATATGAAAAAGATGTTCTTTGGGACTAAAATCTTTAATCATCAGATATGCAATTGGAATGTATCAAATGTGACTAATATGGATAGTATGTTTAAGGGAACTGAAGCCTTTAATCAATCCATAGGCAGTTGGAACGTCTCGAATGTGACCAATATGAATAGTATGTTTGAGAATACTGAAGTTTTTAACCAACCGATAGGTGATTGGGACGTCTCGAAAGTGACCGAGATGGTACGTATGTTCTGGAATAGCCGATTTAACCAACCCATTGGAACGTGGGACGTCTCAGCGGTCATCAATATGAGTGGTATGTTCGAGAGGTCTGGCTTTAACCAACCCATAGGCGAATGGGATGTCTCGAACGTGACTAATATACGTCGTATGTTCTGGAAAGATCATCTCTTTAACCAACCAATAGGCAATTGGAACGTCTCGAATGTAACCAATATGGAATCTCTGTTCTATAATGCTCATGCATTTAATCAACCGATAGGCGATTGGGACGTCTCAAAGGTGACCAATATGGAAGATATGTTCTCTCATGCATTCACATTTAACCAGCCGATAGGAAATTGGAATGTCTCGAATGTGACTATTGTATGGCGTATGTTCTCCTATACTAGTGCATTTAATCAACCGATAGGTGGTTGGGACGTCTCAGCGGTCATCAATATGTATATGATGTTCTATAATGCTCATGCATTTAATCAACCGATAGGCGATTGGGACGTCTCGAATGTGACCAGTATGGAGGGGACATTTAATGAAGCTACAGCCTTTAACCAACCCATAGGCAGTTGGAACGTCTCAAATGTGTTCATTATGAGTAATATGTTTGAGGAAGCTGAAGCCTTTAACCAACCGATAGGTGATTGGGACGTTTCGAATGTGACCAGAATGCACGAAATGTTCTGTGGTGCTCGAGCCTTTAACCAACCGATAGGTGATTGGGACGTTTCGAAGGTGGTCGACATATATCATATGTTTTATGATACTGATAATTTTAACCAAAGTATACATAGATGGACCGTATCCGCGAATATTACGAACGTATCTAATTTATTTTCAGCGAACACTGTGTATTCGTACCCTTTACCAAAGAAAAAGAGACCTATTATTGTTCAACCTCCTATTATATCCAATGAAGACTTTGAAGATTGTGAAAAATTGTATTGCGAAGGGACGAAAACGGATGAAGTTATGTGCGGGATTGGGAAACATATTTTAACACAAAAAAACGCAGTAAAACCGCCTCCTATTAAAAGTAAGATAGCGTATGATCGTACATCCTTACAAAAGTGGCTCAGAAAACGTAATACAAATCCTGCTACGAACACAGAGATTGATATTGTTTGGATCAACCAAAATTATCCTAGCGGATTACATGTCGATTATAACAAGGTTATTTCAAATGATTTAACCACATTTGATTTAACCGATATGAATATTAAACATGCCGTAGAAACGTGGCTTGCCGGTGATATAACTACATATGGACCTATTACAGAATGGGACACTTCAAAAATCACGGATATGAGTGAATTATTTTCGAATGCCCATTCTTTTAATGATGATATAAGTAATTGGAACGTCTCAAATGTGACCAATATGCATAGGATGTTCTACAATGCTATAGTCTTTAACCTACCGATAGGCGATTGGAACGTCTCGAGTGTGACCGATATGGATAATATGTTCAGGTATGCTCAAGCCTTTAACCAACCGATAGGCGATTGGGACGTCTCGAATGTGACCAATATGGAATCTCTGTTCTATAAGGCTGAAGCATTTAACCAACCAATAAGCAATTGGAACACATCGAATGTAACCGTCATGAGAGAGATGTTCTTTGATGCTCAAGCATTTCACCAACCAATAGGCGATTGGAACGTCTCGAACGTGACCAATATGAATTCGATGTTCTCTTATGCTCAAGCCTTTAACCAACCGATAGGCGATTGGAACGTCTCGAATGTAACCGATATAAATGGTATGTTCAATTATGCTATTGCCTTTAACCAACCCATAGGTGAGTGGGACATCTCGAAAGTAACCGATATGGGTATTATGTTCATTTGTGCTCACGCATTTAACCAGCCGATAGGTGAATGGGATGTATCAAGTGTGACCAGTATGGAAGGGGTGTTCAAGAATGCTCACGCCTTTAACCAACCAATAGGCACTTGGGATGTCTCGAACGTGACCGATATGTGTTATATGTTCAAGAGTGCTGAAGCCTTCAATCAACCGATAGGCGATTGGGATGTCTCGAATGTGACCGATATGGGATATATGTTCGATAATGCTCATGCTTTTAACCAACCCATCGACAACTGGAACGTCTCGAAGGCGACCGATATGATGTATATGTTTTTTTGGGCTAAAGCCTTTAACCAGCCCATAGGTAGTTGGGATGTCTCGAACGTGACCAATATGACATGTATGTTCAAGAATGCTCATATTTTTAACCAACCAATAGGCGAATGGGACGTCTCAAATGTAATAACTATAAGAGATATGTTCTCTATTGCTCGCGCCTTTAACCAACCAATAGGTACTTGGGACGTATCGAATGTGACGACAATGGGAAGTATGTTCGATGATGCTCGATCCTTTAACCAACCCATCGGCGATTGGGATGTCTCGAATGTGATCGTTATGTATCGGATGTTCTGGGCCGCTTGTTCATTTAATCAACCGCTAGAAAATTGGGACGTATCGAACGTTACTAAAATGGGTTGTATGTTCTCTAATGCTCAATCCTTTAACCAACCGATAGATACTTGGGACGTATCGAAAGTAACCAATATGGATGATATGTTCTGTGATGCTTGTTCATTTAATCAACCGCTAGAAAATTGGGACGTCTCGAATGTGACCAAAATGGGTCGTATGTTCTTTATGGCTCGAGCATTTAACCAGCCATTAAACAATTGGGACACATCAAATGTAACCGACATAAAAAATATGTTCTATCAGGCTACGGCCTTTAACCAACCTACAGACAATTGGGACTTATCGAATTTGTCTGATGGGGATTATTAAAACTTAATGAACCACTGATACCCGCACCTTGCGCCGCACCCGATCCTCGTCTTGGAAAAGGTGGATGCGGCACCGCACCTTGGCGCGTAAGGGCGGAGGCGCAACCGGCTCCATGTCGGATGCGTCGGGGTCGAAGGCTGCACGCGTTTTGGCCACGAGTTTCAGCTCAGGAATGAACACGCTGAATCGGGAACGATCGTCACACGTGTCGCACACGTATCCGATCCACTCCTTGGTTAGGGCGTCGGGGTCGTGCGCCACGGCGGCGACGAGGGCGCAGTCGTTCTGCGTCTTACGGATCGCGGTCATGCGTTCATTGATATGGTCTATGCGCGCGATCCACTTCGCATAGAAGGCCTCGCTCTGCCTACTCTCTGTTTCTTCTGTAATAAGACCGAGACGCTGCTGTAGGCGCGTCATGTTTAGCAGGTCAGCAAGGCGACGGATAGGTGAGGTAATATGTATATATTCGTTTGCGTCTAGCGCAGCGTGTCGCAGCGCGGCGTCCTGGTCTTCAGTGAGAATGTTTTCTATGTTTATGTATTTCGCTGCGCCGCCTGAGCGGAAGAATTGCGCTGCGACCGGACACGTAACGCCAGGGTTGGGGTCAATGTCCGTTCCTTCCGTTCCCTCCGTTCCTTGGCCGGGCGCCGCGCGGAAGATGCCGGTGCCTTCGGCGCGCAACGCGCGCGCCGCGACGCAGTTCATGAGGATCATGAGGTAGGCGACCACGTCATGACTGTCTCCGATGGCGTCCAGATACTGCTGGTCGGGCATATCGCGCATGCTGCGAACAACGGAGAGGAGATTGATATAGTCGGGGTCGCGCAGTAGGGAGCGCTCCTCGTATTGGTAGTTGCGGGCCACACGGATTCGCGAGCGGTTGAATACGGTGCCCACGATCTCGGAGTCGATGATCGTGAGTTCCAGGGATAGAGTGGGGCGACGAAGATTTTCGACCAGACTACAGACGTCGTCAGAGAGGACGGGTGGTAGCATGGGTTTTTTTGATTGGGCAGCATCGCTGGGTAGATACACGGTGGCTACGCGGTCGGACACGTGTTCCCACAGATTTAGACGGGTCAAGAGAGCGGGGACATCGGCGATATGGATCGTGATACGATGTGCGGTGCGCTCTTCTGTTGCGTCCAACGTCTCGATGCTGACCGCGTCATCAAAGTCGGTGCTCCCACCTGGGTCGATGGTGAATATCCTGGGTGCATCGACCACTGCCGATATTTCGGTTGTTATATCGGTCTGACGCAGAGCCTGATTCGTCGCACGCGTGAAGGCGGAAATGGGTTCGGTGAGCCGATGGCACGCGAGTTGGTACTCGTAGTAGTGCGCGAGCACGTCTACGGGACCGATGGTGCTGTCTAGTTTGGCTATAGAATGGCCTTTCGCATCATCATTAAGTGTTTCGATGTGGAAGGTCACGTATAAATTCGTGAAACTCTTGCTGAACTCGATGCGCTTCATCTCGTAGGGGACGAGCACGGTTGGGGATTCCCTGTCATCGGGGACGCACTTGTACAGCAGTTTGTTCTTGGGGTTGTTCTTGTAGCGTCCGTAGGTTCGGTTATTCTTTAGGATTAGAACGCCTGTACTCACTCCTGTATCAGGGTGAGGTTGGGATTGGAACTCGGTCATTGGATAGTATGTATGAGATATTGGTGATGGTGATAGGGTATAATTGATACGAATAAAATCAATTCTTATCAATTGATGCGATGTAATACAACTTTATTATATATTAAAAATATATAAGTATCTATAATACATGTCAACATACTACGACAGTGGAAGTGGATTGACGTATACTTATGAACTTAGCCCTGCGGGCAATGCAGTTGAAAATGTATCCACTGCAAAACTCCTATCGGTGTCTGGTTCGGTGTCTGGTGGGGCTCTTACCATTATAAACGGAATTAATTTTGGTGGGGGAGGGCAGGGGTTCCTTGTACCATTTACCGAAATCGGAGACGGATCAACAGCAATCATCGCTCCCAACTCGATCACGTCAGTAACTATTCCTTCGAGCATAACGATTATCAATGCATACGCGTTTTACGGATGGCCTTCTACATTATCAACAGTAAGTTTTTCTGGAACCAGTCAATTAGAGACGATTAGTCAGATGGCCTTTTACGGGTCGAACGTGTCGAGTATCACCTTTCCAGCATCACTGAAGACCATAGGAAATAGTGCGTTTCAGGGGTGCTCCAATTTGACGTCTTTAAACTTTGCGAGTGGCAGTCAATTAGAGACGATTGGTAATGGTACTTTTAAGCAGTCAGGGGTGACTGGAAGCATTACTCTACCAGCATCAATAAAGAGTATAGGTTATCTGGCTTTCTATTACAAATCAATTACATCTGTGAACTTTAATGAACTCGTTGCCCTAGAGACGATTGGTTATTCTGCCTTTATGTCTACAGGACTGAGTGGTGAGATTACTCTCAGAAAATCCCTGACGAGTATGGGATACAATGCTTTCCGTAACTGTACCAGTTTGACTTCCGTGGTATTTGAGAAGTGTAGTCTAGTAAGTATCGAAAGCGAAACATTTTCGGGGTGTACAGGGTTGACTTCTATTAGCATACCAAGTTCTATAACATCTATCCAGTCCAATGCGTTCACTGGCGCGACCCTTACCACAGTCTTTCTCCCTGCGTATAACGGATTAGGAATAACGTCGCCGTCGACCACAACTGTCTCTTTTTTTGGCGCGACCGTGGTGAATATTTCACTCCCCGTATCTACTACCATTATCACTAGTTTATTAGATCAATCGCAAACTCAAGATACAGCGGGAGGAGGAAGTACAACCCAGTGGCAATCCTTTACAGTAGGGATTAGTGGATTATTATATAAATTTGAATGGTATCTCAGTTGTCCTATTATTAATGGTGGCAGACAACCGATTGAGATGAAGCTTTATGCAGGATCAGGAGTTGGTGGAACTCATCTCCACACTAGTTGCGGTTTAACAACACCCGATTATGGCGCGGGAACATCTCGTGAATGGGTACCGTTTGATATTTCATCAATATCATTATCAGTACAAATAGGTGAGATATATACAGTACAACTGACCACTCCATCAAAAGATGTAGGGTGGCTTGACCTGGCTCCTACTGCGTATTATGGGGGAGGGACCTCCTCAATTTCTAATCGTGTTTTCCTATTTAAGTCATATATATTTAGATTTAAACCTGCTGACAAACAAACCTTACAAACCGCCGTGGATGACTGGTGTGTGAGTACGACCTCGGGAACTAGTTATAATGGTGTTCATATCAGCCTTTGGGACACGTCCCTGATCACGGATATGTCCGAATTATTCAAGGATCAGACAACCTTTAATGACGACATCGGGAATTGGGACACTAGCGAGGTTACTAGTATGGGAAACATGTTCGAAGATGCAGACACGTTTAACCAATACATTGGAAACTGGAATACTTCGAAGGTGACGAGTATGACTAGCGTATTTTTTGGCGCAAACAAGTTCAATCAAGACATCAATACAAAACAAGTGACTGTAAATGGAACTACATATACAGCGTGGGATACTTCGAAGGTGACGATTATGTACGCCATTTTCCAGGGCGCGTCCGATTTCAACCAACCAATTGGTAATTGGGATACTTCGTCTGTCATGAATATGATGGCCATGTTCCAGGGCGCGTCCGTTTTCAATCAAGACATCGGGACAAAAGAAGTGACTGGAAATGGACCTACATATACAGCATGGGATACCTCGTCGGCCACAACTATGAGTGCAATGTTCTTTGGTGCGCCCGATTTCAATCATTATATCGGGAACTGGAATACCTCATCCGTGAGCAATATGGCGGGCATGTTCCGAGACGCGTCTGATTTCAATCAAAACATCAGGCTTTGGAACGTCATATCTGTGACGGATATGGATGACATGTTCCAGGACGCGACCGCGATGGACGCGATCTATGGCACTAATGGCACTACACCTACAACAGGTTATGGGGCCACTCCCGAACACGAGTTCTTCCTTGTTCAAGGACAATTTACAGACAGTGGAGTGACATATTACTATACAAGTATTCCGTATTCCCATAATGTGATAATTACTGGAACCACATCGGGATCGTCGCTATCGGGAGCCATTACCATTCCGGAGTTTTTTGCGGTTGGAGCGACATGGGTTTGGAATAATGGACAACCATGGGTTTCGGGTCTCATTTTACACTACATTGTCGAAATCGAACAGGACGCGTTTATAGATACTGCTATTACGTCGGTTACCATTCCTTCCACCGTAACGACGATTGGAGCACAATCATTTGGTAACTGTACAAGTCTAGCCAACGTGACCATTCCTGCCAGTGTGGATACGATGCCAGCCACTGCGTTCTCAGGCTGTTCTAATTTTACTGTTACTCTACCAACCACCAACGGAATATCTGAAGATTCCCCGTCCAATGGAACCATAAACTTTTTTGGCGCGACCGGGGTTACATTGATTTCGGGTGCAGGTAATCTTGTGGTAACTTTTCCAAGCGGTCCTGCTACTACAAATAACAATGTGGTTTCTTTGACTAACTTGACCGCGATTAATGCTGTTTCGTGGGTGTACTCTGTTAATAGTGGTGCTAGTTATACCACCAAAAATGTATTATCCGACTCCCACAATTTTACATTGGATGATGGTGCATACGGTACAAACACCGAAAATATCATCGAAATTTTCGCTACAGATGGTGATGGTAACGACACGATCACGAAGATTAATCCTTGGGTAATTAATATTGATACAGAAGGTCAGGTGATTAATACTACCGAAGTGTTCCAAATCATTAATAATGGATCGACGGCTCTAGGGTATGTGAGTGCAAATGAAACCGTTACGTGGTCTATAGATACCAACAATAGTGATTCGGGTGTATCAATATCACCTACTACTGCTACTACTGGTAATGGTACCCTCACATTGGATAATGTAGCAAATTATCAAACAAAAACCTTTTATTCTTTTTACGTAAAAGCAGTCGATACCATTGGTAATGAAACATCAACGGCTATTATAGTAAATGTGAATACACCAACAAGTGGGGCTGTTACCATTTCTACACCTGTTCAAGAAGGAGCTACTGTAACTGCAATTACAACAAGCTTGAGTGACCCTCACACACCTATGACATTTGCTTACCAGTGGAAATCTGCTGATACAGCTAGTTCAACCTTTGAAAATATTAATACTTCTGGGACGAGTGATTCTTATGTTATCCCATCTGATCAATCTATGGTTGGTAAATACTTACGCGTGCAAGTAACAGTTACTGATAATTTAAATGATGTCACTGTTCTTGAATCAGCCCCTTATGAAATTGCCAACGTGAATGATGCACCTACGGTGGTGGGCACTACTCCAATTGGTGACGTTACTGTAGGTGAAGATGCAGTTGATACAACCATTGACATATCTAATGTATTTACTGATGTAGACGGTGATTCACTTACTTATTCTGCTTCTAGTAATAATGAAACATTAGTATCGGTATCGGTTGTTGGAAGCACATTGACTTTAGATTATCAATTGAATCAAAACGGTTCTGCTGTTGTTACAGTTACCGCACAAGATTCATCGGAATCAGTTAGTACGACATTTAATGTTACCGTTAATCCTGTGAATGATACACCTATAGTGGATACTCCAATTGGTGACGTTACTGTAGGTGAAGATGCGATTGATACAACCATTAACATATCTAATGTATTTACTGATGTAGACGGTGATTCACTTACTTATTCTGCTTCTAGTGATAATGAATCATTAGTATTGGTATCGGTTGTTGGAAACACATTGACTTTAGATTATCAATTGAATCAAAACGGTTCTGCTGATGTTACA
>Ga0315334_10003425_pt1 | contig 10006 bp, 5 predicted proteins | sample M150034915metaG_FD_205555 | JGI IMG/M metagenome (GOLD analysis project Ga0315334, IMG submission 205555) | Ammonia-oxidizing marine archaeal communities from Monterey Bay, California, United States - M1 500m 34915 | ecosystem: Environmental > Aquatic > Marine > Intertidal zone | place: USA... | reverse complement strand
CTCGTTGTGGTTCCCTCGATAGGCATAATCAAAACCCAACATGACGCTGAGTGACTCGCAATCGAGTGGGCTAATCGACAATTCAAAGGGAATCAGTTCCAGGACAATGCGGTGCTGTTCCAAGGCGGACGCAAATGACTCTGGATTGACCACTCCGGCGTTGACTCGTTTCCCGTCGATGGAGGCCCAGCGATAAGCGCCAGCATCCTTTTCTTCCTCCAGCACATACTCCCCTTTCTCGCGAGAGTAGAAGTTCTGCATCTTCGGATAACGGCGTCTCACCTGCTCAAAATAATGCAGCACTGCCTCGCGGCTTTGTGGCACTTCCATTTCGGTGGACAAATTCATGTTGACGTAATAATCGTCACTGAATGCACCGTATTCACTCATCAAATCATCCTCATCATACTATTCCCAGAGCCGGAAAAAGAAGGCTTCCCCCGGCAACTATCAGTATAGACAGGGACACTGAATCCATGAACGGGCGTAGTGGAAAACCCTGAGAATTTCACCGAAATGGCACCATTCTTCAACGTTCCAGCATCCCGCAAGAACGATCCCAGAGCAGGGCAACGGATCTTGATTCAACACAGTCTTGAGGATCCCAAAGGAGGTGACTCAACTCTAAACCTCTTCAGCAGCCACATGTGGCCCACATTCCCTGACTTGTGGGAATCAGCGACCAGCCTGGAACCCACCCCTTAACCTGGCTATTGAGCCGAACCCGGCTTGCGTTGAACCCAATCAGGAGTCCCAAACCAATCGTGCATTTCCTGTTCGAACGGAGCCACAATTTCACGTGCTTCCGGAATGCTTCCTCGATCACCCGTCTCAACAATCCAAGTATCCAAAGCGGCCCTCATTTCAGCTAAAGCCTTGCGATGCTGCGGCACATCCGAGTCAGCGAGATTCACGACTTCGTAGCGATCCTGCTGGGTATCAAACAACTGCTCGGCCGCAAACGGTTTCATCAAATCGGCAGGCGGTCCCGACAATTTGCCGGAGGCAGCCAACTCCCTCATCAGAGGTTTCACCAAAAAGCATTTTTCCTTGTAGCGATTCAAAGAGAGAAAGCCTGCGCCGGGTGTATAGTTTCGAACGTAGTGGTAACGTTTTCCGCGTACCGACCGCTGCCGAATCTCAGTCTCATCAATTCGATCCCGGGCACTGAACGCAAACCGTCGTTCGGCAGTGACGGCAGGTCCGAGGAAGGACTGTCCCTGCATCAAAGCTGGAACCTCCAACCCTGCGATCACTAACGTGGTCGCCGTCAAATCAATCAGACTGATCATGCGATCATCGACCAGACCGGGCTGATACCCCTCGGGGGTCGTATGGTTGCTGGGCCAATGAATGACCATCGGGACATGCAACCCACTGTCGAAACACCAATGAATCCCCCTTGCCTCAAGCCGACCATTGTCACTAAAGAAAATCACAACCGTGTCATCCGCCACACCATCTTTCTTTAGCTGGTCAAGAATCCAACCTATTCTCACATCCATGCCACTGGCGGAATTCAGATAGCGGGCCCACTCCTGGCGAACAACAGGATGATCCGGGTAATACGGAGGAGGCGTCACGTTCTTCGCGGTCGCTACCTGGGGATGCCACTCCTCACCCACCCACACCACACGTTCCTTTTCTGACGATTTCCGATCATAGATATCGTACTCAGCTTCGGGCATATTGAATTGCGCAAAGAATGGCTTTGACGTGTCAATCTCGGACCACAATTTTGTCTGATACAACGGTCCTTCGTTAACAAAATTCAGGTCCAGTTTACCAGTCCCCACCACCCGATCTGCGATGTGCGTCACATTCGCGGTCTGATAACCCGCCTCCTGCAATCTCTGTGTCAGTGGGCGAACACCAGGCGGAAGCCGAAAATCATCATCCCGATGCGAACGCATGTGATGCATATCTGTCGTGGTGGCGTACATCCCTGTCATGAACGCTGAACGACTCGGGGCACAGACAGGCGACGTAGAATATACGTTGGTGTATTTCACTCCTTGGGCAGCCAGCCGGTCGACGTTAGGAGTTTTCACATTGCGTGCCCCATAGCAACCAAAATCCAGATCGAAGTTCTCACCCACGATCCAAACAATGTTCGGCTGTCGTTGATTTTCCTGCGCATCGCCGTGCGAGGCAAAAGACAGGGCTAAAGCAAAGAAAACAAGGACGAATCGTGTCTCGCCGGTAAAGATCATTGTTGGGCTCTCAATAGATGGATCGGGTGACGGCAGAAGTGCAGCTTTTCAAAAACATTTTGTCATATGGGCCGTCTCCGCCAACGACAGCCAAGCCAGCGGTAGCAGTTTACCATGCTACAGCCTGCTGGATCGCTGCTCGATCGGGTGATTGATGAACTGCGGATGGTACCGGTGACTGATTTGAGCTCGCGCACACAAATGGGCGTCAATCTGGGATTGGAATCATGACACCGTAGAGTTCGATGGTGTAACCCTCGGCGTCAAAAATCGGCTGGCCTTTGAGCAAAACTTCCCGGTGATTCCCGTCGGCCCTGAGTTGCCGCACAACCAGATCATAACCCCTTCCGGAAGCCAACGCGGCATTGATTGTCTGACGCAACACATCACAGTCATCCTCGTGAATCATTGAAAAACTTTCGTCCGGCGATGGGACCCCGAGGTCAGGATCCCTGCCAGTCAATCGGAATGCCTCGTCGCTCCAGATCAATTTCTCAGTTCGGGCATCGATGCAAACTTCATGCAAGGCAATGACGTTCGGATGATCCAGTCCGCCAATCATACGAGCCTCCGTCAAGAAACGTTCCCGTGAAACGTCATGGCGTGCAAGTTCATCACGCAACACCTTGATCGCAACCTCTCGATCCAGGGCTCGCTAATGCGGCTGATACACAACACCGGTGCCCCCACTGCCCAGTCGGCCTACGATGCGGTAATCGATTTCCTCGGCTATCATGTCAATCAACTCAGCCAATCGTCGCACGGGGACAAAGCCTTTGTCGATTTGGCTGACGGGGCTTCACTGGGTTCGGCAATCAAATCCAACGTTTCTGACGCCGAATAGTCGTCAACCGATCTCCGCCAACTGGGATGCATGCACTTGTTTCCCTTCACAGAACAAATCGTGACAGTTTTTTCGTCCGAGGGCATCTGCTCGAGTCGGACTAATAATTCGGCGTCATCCATCACGGAACTCAACAGACCCTTCGGATCATTCACACTAAAAACTCCCTTGCTCGGATCCCATCAACAAACACCGTCATCAAAAGCAGGGCTGAGTATCCTGCAGTGCATGTATTCCAAAGTCCACAAAGCCGTCTACGCTGAGGCGAACACCCTGTGCGCGTGAAAACATCTACCGCAGCGTACGTTCCAGATGAGTTTTCAAGAATGAACGCAGTTTACGACTCCGGACATGCTTTAAAGTGGTCAGGTTCAAGGTGATCCGTGTCGGTTGCCCCTTGGCCTGTTCCACCGGACCATGCATGTCCAAATTAGCAAACTCGGCAGAGTCAAAAGCAGCATCAGGACCTGCCAGCGTAACTTTCAGCGATTCGGCAACCTTGGTCTCTACCTCGGCCCAAACGTTTTCGGAACCGCTCAGTTTCACTTGAAAACGGTCTGACGCCGAAAACACAAGCGAGGTTTCACCGGCAACTTGCTCAAGTAATTTCAGCAGCCGGTCGGCAACCTCCAACGGCCACTCAGGTTTCTCGCCATCCGGAAACCCCTTCTCAATTGAATGCCATTTTCTACCGAGTGCTTTCCACGGTTCCAGAACAATACCCTGGCGGGCGGGCGTGGCGACTTCGCCTGCCACCTTGACCATATCCTGAGTGGTATGTTTCGCCGCTCGGTTTGACACCCGTTTCTTTTCCGCACTATCAACGCGAGTCGCAGTTGGCCGTCGCTTGGTTTCAATCGATTTGGTTTCTGGCGATTTACGGTTTGTTACTTTGGTCCCGTCCCCACGTCCAGAATCCTGACGTGGTGATTGACCGTCGTGCGCTAACACTTTGGCAAGAAATGGTGCCGTCACGGACAGCAGGGATTTGTCACGTTTTCTCTTGGATTTTTTCTGTGATTCGGCGGCCAACTGCTCGGGAGTCCCGGCGAACACGATTTGGCCTCCGTTGACCCCTGCACCGGGTCCCATGTCCACGATCCAGTCCGCGCATTTGACAACGTCCAAATTATGTTCAATCACGACCACCGTATTGCCGAGGTGCACCAGGCGCTGCAGCACGTCGAGAAGTTTCTCGATATCTTCAAAATGCAGGCCCGTCGTCGGCTCATCAAGCAGATACAGCGTGCTGCCCGTCATGGGTCGACTCAATTCAGCAGCGAGCTTGACCCGTTGAGCCTCGCCCCCGGACAAGGTGGGTGCTGACTGGCCAAGCGTTACATAATCGAGTCCAACATCACAGAGTGTCTGCAGTATCCGCAGAATCCGGGGATAACTAGCAAACAACTCAGTCGCCTCGCCACACTGCATGTCAAGCACATCGGCAATCGATTTACCATGCAGCTTGACTTCCAGAACATCTTCGTTGTATCGCCGCGACTTGCATTCTTCGCACGGCACCCAGACGTCGGGCAAAAAATGCATTTCGATTTTCAGTTGCCCACTGCCTTCGCAAGTTTCGCACCTGCCGCCGGGCACATTGAAGCTGAACGTTCTGGCGGTATAAAGTCGCTCCGCAGCCTCGGGGATTGAGGCAAACAATTGCCGGATCAAATCAAAAACGCCGGTATAGGTCCCCGGGTTGCTGCTGGGTGTGTTCCCCAAGGGTGACTGGTCTACTCGGATCACCTTATCGATGTAGCGAACGCCTTCGATCTTTTCGTGTCTCCCAGGCCGGACGCGGCTTCGATGTAGACGCCGAGCCAAGGCCGGGTACAGAATCTGTTCGATCAACGAGCTTTTCCCGCTGCCGCTGGGTCCTGTGATCGCGGTAAACACCCCCAAAGGCAGCTCGAAATCGACTGCTTGCAAATTATTTTCACTGGCACCGAGCACCTTGAGAAACTCAACATAGGACTTTCCGGAATCCGAGATCACGGGCCGCCTCGACTTTGGAACTGCAATCGCTTTTGTCCCGTCGAGGTAACCTGCCGTGACAGACTCTGCATAGGGTGACACATCACGCGGCTGCCCCTTGGCAACAATCCGCCCACCATGACGCCCGGCGTGGGGTCCAAAATCGCACAGATAGTCACTGCTGTCGATAACATCTCGATCATGCTCGACGACCAGCAGTGTGTTCCCGAGATCACGCAAGCGATGCAGCGCACCGATCAGCCGCTGATTATCTCGTGGGTGCAATCCAATCGTCGGCTCATCCAACACATAGAGGACACCGCACAAACCGCTTCCCAATTGAGCAGCCAGCCTGATCCGTTGAGCCTCACCACCAGACAGGGTTGCCGCTCCGCGGTGCAGTGTCAGATAGTCCAAGCCGACATCCAACAAAAAACCGACCCTCGCTTTGATCTCGCGGACCAACTCAGCCGCAATTTTGCGTTCACGCCGATCAAATTTCCAACTTGCAACCTCTTGATGCAACCGATCCATCGGCAGATGAACGAGGTCAGCAATTGTGTGTCCCCGAAAACGAACGGCGGCAGCCTCGTCACGCAGTCTCGAACCGTCGCACGCGTTGCAGTCGATCTCAGCCGTGAACTGCTCCAACTTGCCCCGCAGCCCAGGAGTCAAACGCGATGCTTCGTCCAAAGCGGGATAAAACCCTTTGAACTGAAAGCGGAACAAAACAACGGCTGACTTATTGTTGTCGCCGGCGTCCGACTCTCGAACCTCGATCCACAGTGGTCCGGTCCCCCGAAACAGAATGCGACGCTGAGATACCGTTAGCTGATCGAATGGCAAGTCCACCGGAATCCCTGTTTGTCGTGCCAAAGCACTCAACATCCATCCGGACACACTATGTTGAACGTCAGGCCAAAGCAAAGCAGCCCCTTCTGCCAAGGTCTTGCTGGACGACGTCACCAGCGCCGTGGGGTTCGTTCCTTTTTGCGTCCCCAGTCCTTCGCACTGCGAACACCAGCCAATTGCCGTATTGAAAGAGAAGTGGTGGGGAGTCAGATCAGTGAATGACCTGCCGCAACAGCCACACACCAGATGCTGACTGTGGGTCGACATCTGCCAAAGTGGTTCCTCTCTCTCGTCATCGGCAATGGCAATTTGCAGCACGCCAATCCCAAGCGACAACGCCAGTTCGACACTATCAGCGATTCGGGATCGATCTTCTGGCTGAATCACACAGCGGTCCACGACGACCTGAACCGCCTGACGCTTTCGCGGGTCGAGCGGTTTGGCATCGTCCAACCCGACGGTACGACCATCAATCCGGACTCGCTGGTATCCTGTGCTGCGTAACGATTGCCAAGTATCGCGTGACGCCTCACCGGCATGAACTTCAATCGGTGCCAACAACAGTGCCCGCGTACCGACAGGCATCGACATCACTTTTTCAACAATCTGATCAGGTGTCTGCGTTCCCACGGGGGTCAGGCAATCAGGACAATGCATGGTCCCCAGCCGCGCCATCAGGATCCTCAGGTAATCATAAACTTCCGTGACCGTGCCGACGGTACTGCGCGGTGAATGCCCAAGATTCTTCTGCTCCAACGCCACTGCAGGTGACAATCCCTCGATTCGCTCGACATTAGGCTTTTGCAACTGACCTATGAACTGGCGAGCATAGGAAGACAGCGATTCAACGTAACGGCGTTGACCTTCGGCATAAATCGTATCCATCGCGAGTGAACTCTTGCCACTGCCGCTGGGCCCGCAGAACACCGTCATGGCATCTCTTGGCACCTTGACGTCGACTGCTTTGAGGTTGTGCTCACTGGCTGCTTCAACCACAACATGCGTTTTCGCCGCGGGCGACTCCGTGACCAACGATCGGATCGCATTTGGTTTGCCAGGCGATTTCTTTCGCTTGATACCTAGCGACTTTGCCAGCGCGGCTCCGGTATAGCTGGCTTCGCAGCGGGCAACCTCTTCGGGTCTACCTACCACAACAATCTCGCCACCACCCTCGCCACCCTCTGGTCCCAGATCGATAATCCAATCTGCCGTTTTGATAACATCCACATTGTGTTCCACGATCACGATCGTGTTGCCGCGGTCAGCTAGCCTCTGAATCACATTGAGCAGTAATTCGATGTCGGCAAAATGAAGCCCGGTCGTTGGTTCATCAAGAACATAAAGCGTTTTCCCCGTTTCTCGTTTACTGAGTTCCCGCGAAAGCTTGATTCGCTGCGCCTCGCCTCCCGAGAGCGTAGGTGAGGGTTGCCCAAGTTTCAGGTACTCCAGGCCCACATCTACCAGGGTCTGCAGTTTCTCAGCGATTTTCGGGATATTAGCGAACAGTTTCAACGCCTGCGAAATATCCATCTGCAGGACATCAGCAATGGAATGCCCTTTGAACTTTACCGACAAGGTTTCGCGGTTGTACCGAAGGCCCTGACAGACGGGGCACTTGACCCAAATATCAGCCAGAAAATCCATTTCCAGTTTGGTCGCACCATTACCATCACAGGCAGCACAGCGGCCACCATCAACATTAAAACTGAATCGACTCGTAGTGTATCCGCGCGTCTTGGACTCAGTCATCCGTGCGAACAGGTTGCGTATCTCATCAAACACTTTGACATACGTCGCCGGATTGCTTCGCGGCGTTCGACCAATGGGCGATTGATTGATCGCAATCGTCTTGTCCAGATATTCCAGGCCTTCGACGGTTTCGTGCTCGCCAACCTCGGCCTCTGCGCCATTGAGCAGGTTTCTCAGCAACGGCTCCAGAATGCCGCTCACGAACGAACTCTTTCCACTGCCCGATACACCCGTTACACAAGTGACCGTCCCCAGCGGGATGGATAAGTCGACGTTCTTGAGATTGTGAAACCCAGCCTTGCGAATCGTCAGCATCGCGTCAGTATCAACCTCACGTAACTGACTGGGGGGCTTGATCGATCTTTTCCGTGACAGAAATTGTCCAGTGACACTTTTTTCCGCTGCGCAGATCTGCTCAACGTCCCCGGCAGCAACGATCCGTCCACCCTTGATTCCGGGGCCGGGACCGAAGTCAACAATCAAGTCCGAGGCTCGCATCGTGTCCTCGTCATGTTCGACGACAATCAGCGTGTTGCCGCTGTCACGCAGTCGCAGCAACGTCTCAATCAGTCGAAAATTATCGCGAGGATGAAGTCCGATTGACGGCTCGTCAAGAATGTAAAGGACTCCAACCAGACCACTGCCAATCTGCCCGGCAAGTCGAATCCGCTGCGACTCACCACCCGAGAGTGTCGGTGCGGTCCGACCCAAGCTCAGGTAATCCAGACCAACCCCCAGCAGGAATCCGATTCGTGTCCGGATCTCCTTCAGGGCCTCCGCGGCAATCACCGCCTCGGTATCACCCAGTTGAACACTCGAGAAGAACAGATGAAGTTTTTCAACTGGTAATTCGCACAGTTCCGGAAGGGAAAAATCAACTTGGGCAGCCTTACCTTCGGAAAACTCTTTGGCGCCGGTGCAGATTTTGACAGCAGATGCCTGTGAATTCAGGCGTCGACCATGGCAGTCAGGACAATCCATGGTGCTCATGTACTTTTCGAATTGCCTGAGTTGCATTCTATTCCGTGTTGTTCGGTACCTGCCCAACAACTCTGGAATGAACCCCTCGAAAACACCTGTGTATTTGCGTGCACGTCGCCCACCACGCCAAGTGAACTGCAGTGAGTCATCTGTCCCCCACAGCCAGATTTTTTTTGCCTCGCTGGGTAGATTTTTCCACTGGCCTTCCAGCATGGTACCGGCCTTGAGATCAAGAAATTCGTCCATCGCGTCGGCCACGCCGCGATAGATGTGGCAACGGTAGCGTCCCAAGTCACCCCACTTTCCAAGCAACTTGACCGCACCCTTACGGATCGAAAGATTTTCATCTGGAATCAGCAACTCGGGGACGAACGTATAAAGCCGCCCCAGTCCATCACATGCCTCACACATTCCCTGCGGGCTGTTAAAGCTGAACAACTGAGGAGTGGGTGGTTTGAAACTGCGTCCGCATCCACCACAGGCGTACTGCGATGAAAACAAGAAGTCCTGTTTTGCCAGCCCCGCCTGTTGATCATTTGCCTCAGAGAGCGAAACCAGCAACGTCGCATCACCGACTCGAAGTGCCAAATCGACTGCGTCATTGAGCCGGCCACGATCTCGCGAATCGGGATCGACCCGGTCAACAACAACCTCAACATCATGGCGATGCTGACGGTCGAGCGACGGGGGCTCCGACAATCGTATAGTCTCACCGTCGACACGAGCACGCAGGAAACCCTGCTTGCGCAGGTCCTCGAACAAATCACGGAACTCGCCCTTCTGACCCCGGACCACCGGCGCCATCAGCCACAATGTCGCGTCATTCGGTAACGCCAGAATTCGAGATGTGATCGCATCGCGGGCCTGAGCAGAAATCGTAGTCCCACATTCAGGGCAATGCCCTGTGCCAACACGCGCATAAAGAATACGCAAGAAGTCATAGATCTCAGTGATCGTGCCGACCGTGCTGCGTGGGTTGTTCCCCGTCGACTTTTGGCTAATGGAAATCGAAGGGCTGAGGCCACTTACCAAATCAACGTCCGGCTTGGGCATCTGCCCCATGAACTGCCGCGCGTAATGACTCAAACTCTCGACGTAGCGACGCTGACCTTCGGCGTACAGCGTATCGAACGCGAGTGAAGATTTTCCGCTTCCCGAAACCCCAGAAAAACAGATCAACTTTCCTCTGGGTAGGGTCAAGTTGACATCGCGCAGGTTGTGTTCCCGGGCACCTTTGACTTTAATTTCCGTTGTCGTCATGCCCTTGCCGGCTCTGCCCTCGTTGTGTCTTCCTAGCACGCGGATGCAATTCATCCACTGCTAACACGCTAGAGTCCCGCAAACGGCAGAGAAAGGGGTGATCAAATTCAGATCAGACAGACGGGACCTC
>Ga0315334_10003423_pt1 | contig 10008 bp, 20 predicted proteins | sample M150034915metaG_FD_205555 | JGI IMG/M metagenome (GOLD analysis project Ga0315334, IMG submission 205555) | Ammonia-oxidizing marine archaeal communities from Monterey Bay, California, United States - M1 500m 34915 | ecosystem: Environmental > Aquatic > Marine > Intertidal zone | place: USA... | reverse complement strand
GACTTGCTGCCCAGCCAGCGATCATCGAAATTATCGTAACTAGCGGCAGCATTAGTTTCACTAGTAGCAGCCGCAGCTGCACTTGCAGCAGCAGCAGCAACAGTTTCCGCCAGTGCATCAGTTAACATAGCTGTTGTTACTCGAAGCTCAACACGATCATCAGTAACAAAAGCAGATGCATCTGTATCTTCTTGTTCGCGTATAACTGTAAGAACATTTCCTGTTATGTCAGTACACTTAACAACTTCAAGCGCAGTAGCGCTAACTAAAGTTAAATAAGCATAGTTAGGACTTGCTATAGCAGGAAAGGATGACGCATCAGTTACAGTAATTGACGTAGCTGAGTCTGATATACCACCAGGTAATGTTGTGCTTGCGTTGTTTGAATATTTAACTCCCACGGTCGTTCTCCTAAGAAATAGTTACATCCCAGCTAATTGTCATAGAATCGCTTGCGCCTTTATTAACTACAGTAAATACAGTTCGAGCTAACATAGTACCTGACGTAACAGCAGTAAAAATACCTGCTTCTGTTATCGCGTCTGTATGGGCACCTGCAGGAAAAGTAGCTGCATATGTAATAACATTAGCTACCGGTGTACCACCAGAAACACTCAAAGCAAGTCGAGCTCCTTTTACTGTTTCTAGATCAGTATTAGCAATAACTGCTGCAGTAGTACCGGTCCCGACACCCATATGGGTCATTACAGTAGAAGTATCTTTCATTCTAGCAGCTATCCATGTTTTACCAGCGGTAACAACGAGATTTTTAGTTTCTCGTACAAGTTCCCCATTAAGAGAAATGGATAATTTTCCCGTTAAAATAACTGTATCTCGCACACTCATATTAAACTCCATATTTTCACATTAACTTATAGTAATCGTAACATCGTCAAAAGGCGGATCTATTGTTTCAGAACTATCTTCTAATATTGCATGTACATTAAATGGAGCACCGTTGAGTAAACCACTATATGTACTCCATCTTAAATCAGATGCGTAAACAAGATCAGCAATATTAATAGTTACTGCTAATGCCGGGGCATCTGAAATTGTTGCACTATCAGATAATAGTTTATTCTTACTGTTATAATCTGTTACAACTTCTGCATCAGCATTAACATAACTAACATCTGCAGCAATCATTAAAAGTCATCCCTTACTTTAAATTTAAGTCTATCAAATAACGTTAAAATGCCTCCATCAGTATAAGTTAATTCAATCTCACCTTCATAAGTACCGGCAGAAACAGCTAAAGTATCAGCCCCCCATGTCATAAAACACGCTCCATTTGTATATGGAGCAACTTTTGTACAAGTCAGCGTATCTAAAATAGTTGAAGCGCCTAAGGCGCGGAATTTTACTACAATGGTGGGATCAGAAATATCGATTAAAGCCCAGGTAGAGGAATCATCAGGGTCTAGAGTAAGACCAGCTGCGGCGGTACCATTATCTTTTAATGTTAGGTTGATCTCTGGCTTTGTATCATTAGCCACGAGATTAATATCTGCATAGTATGCCATTATTAACTCCTAAGGAGGTTGTTCTCAGCATTGGCAATGGTTGCGGGTATAGAATAATACAATATTTTAAAAAGTCAAATTAATTACACAAATCCGTTGTCCTCTAATTTAGTATTAACTTCAATGTTGTTATTTCCCCACATACCGGAATTAATGAGCTGTTTACAACTAGCCTCATAACGCATGTAGTAAGTATTATTTTCGTCTTTCAGATCTCCACTAATAGCTCCATGCGCTTTATACGCGGAGTAATTTAGCAATGCTTCTGTGTATACTTCATTAATTTTTAAATCCGCATAAGTTGTTTTAGCTTTTGTAGGTGCTGCTGCGTATTTTAAGAGAATTTGAGTACGTTGAGGAGTTTCTGCATCAGTCCCTTTAATAACTGCTTTAAACGGTTCAGGTATAAGAATAGATACGTGGTGGTCTACATCAGATACTAGTTTTACCGAATCATCCTTAATAGGTACTTGTACGTAATCTGAAGCATAATATGCGTGAATAGGCACAAGAAAATTTGAAGGTAAAGTATACTCTTCCCCGTTTAATGGACTATCCATTTCATAAGTTTTTATCAATAAATGAAATCGTTTATGTAAAGCTAAATTAGCTAAATTTACATAATTAATAAATTTATTTTGATTAACTGTTTGTACTGCACTTGGAACGGGGTCTGGGTTAGCAGACATATCTCCAACGCTAGCAATAGCAAGTTTGCTGCATTCTCCGGTAGCTAAGTAATCAATATATTCAGAAACTTTCATATCATCCTCTAAAGGAAGTGGATAGGCAAGGGTGCCGAACCCTTACCTATCCGGGAGGCACACATCAATGCATGGGCGCATTGAGATGAGTTCCTATCTTGTATTTCGTTTTCGTGCTCTACGTGCAGCTTCACCGGCAGCTTTATTCATACGCGCTAAACTTGCATTGCCGAATTCTTTACCAAGAGCCTTATTACTATGACCTGCTCCAGATCGCGTTATAGATCTTTTAACATCTTTGTTAGACATAGATGAAAACTTGCCACTTTTAGTAGCTGCTCCTTTAGCAAAATTCTTGGTTGTAACTGCTTTTCTAACCGTTTTTGTTTTCTTCCTATCTGGGTCAGGCTTTTTCTTTTTATACGGACTTATTGTAATACCCATTGTATATCTCCTGGTTAAACAAAATAAGAACTATCTCCTGCCTTCTTGATACTGCCATCATCACCCCACATGATTGAGTTTTCTAACTCGTCAGTATCTTCTTCCTGCGGCCCCACTTCACTTGGTTTCCATGCATTTAATTCTGCCAACATAGTAATCGTATCTATGTGATCATCATGTTTACTTTTAAACCCCTTTAGAGTAGCTAAAGATAACTCAAAAAGCAACTCTACAAGTTCCTCACTATCTTTTAATTCCTCTGGCAACCAAATTTTTTTAGATTTAAATAAGGGAACAGCATTCTGTTGAAATCTGCTCATCTTATCTTTAGTTGGCCTGATTCCTATTGTATTACTATTTTTTCCTTTAGACAAAGTAAAATAATTATTACGTTGACCCATTTCATTCTGAATCCAGCTAATAAATCCACCTTGTTGTCCAGTAACCTCAATACCTACTTCCTGTGGTTTATATTCTTGAACTAAACGAAACAATTCATCTATCGTATGATCCATTAGTGCTCGTTTACAATAACCATCCACCCAGAGCCAATCACCATTGTTATTGTACGCCCATACATTAATTACACTAAAGTCAGCATGCTCTCTGTCACTGGTTGCAAAATCAGTAGTAACATAAAAGTTGTATGCACCCTTATTTTTCAACACGTTACTGCGCTTATACCAGATTATATCTGAATCTTGGATTAACCTGTCTTCTTCTGATGTAATACGTAGCATTAACTCCTGGTTAAATGAGTCTAGCTGCCCTGCTCCTTTAGCTTTAAGATATTGGTTATTTACATAATCATAACTAAATCTATCTTCCCAAGCGCCTTTAAACTCTTCACGCGAGCACGGGAACACTTCACAAACCGGGTATACGTTAACATACCAAACACCCGACTCAATCGCTTTATATAAGGGGTCCTTAGCATTGAACGGAGTCCCAGACCAAATAACTTTACGTTTATTAGGATGTAACGCATAATCAATAGCCGAGTAAACCGTGTTTTCGACATTCTCAATAATTGTCGCAGACCTAGCATCTTCATCTCCTAATAGATCATCGAGTACAGCAAGGTGTGGTCTCGTGTTCAATTCAACTGTACCACGAACACCTGTCTTTGCTCCATGACCTGTAACAACAAATTCCTTACCTTCAGCATTTTTAAAATACCATCTAATATCAGTGAACCTAGTTTCCTTTATGTATTTTTTTAAAAACTCACTATTGTCACAACGTCTTTCTATACGAAGCCTCATTTTCTTTACGCCATTTTCAATACTATCTGAAAGATATAAGGCGTAGTCTACTGTTCCAAACCCTGGAATTGATCCATACACAGCCAGATATAAAAACAGGTATTCAGCAAAGATAGTCGTCTTAGCCAGTCCCCGCGCACACATATTAGCGGTGTTCTGATTCTTGCCTGCTATTTTATCCAGCATTTGGTAATGAATTACCGGAGTCTTGTTTTCTTCTCCTTTTTCACCATTAACTAACTTAACGAATGATACAAACTCCAGGGCGAACTCACTCGGAACATACGTAGGATCATCTTCGTAGTCGATATCATTAAGCCACTCATCTACTGATTTCTTAATCGGCACTTTCAATTACCTCATGTTTATCCGAAAAAACCTAGCATCATCGCAATTATGATGTTATTGGCTAATACAGTTAGTGTATTAAGTGCTATCATCCAAACTAACCATTTTATAAGTACTGGTTGAGACATATTACTCCTTTTTAGCTAACATAAACATCCAAGTAGCTTCTGCAACTACAGTATTTTCTACATGTGCTTTACCAATAAATTGCCCAGTAGTACCAATCTTAGATATTGAGTATACCTTTAAATACAGCTGATCTCCGGGTATTACTGGTTTTCTAAATTTAACTTTGTCTACAGTAGCAATATAAGCTAAATACTCTTCAATAGGATCTTCTATGAGATATCTAGTAAGTAACCCACCTGTTTGAAACATAGCTTCTAAAATCATTACCCCAGGCATTATAGGATTATCAGGAAAATGCCCTTGAAAATACGGCTCGTTGTTAGTTACATTTTTTATCGTAATAATCTCTTCTTTGTTCACACTGATTACACGGTCTACCATTAGAAATGGATATCGATGAGGTAAAGTTTCTAATATCCGATCAAGATTTAAAATATTATTTTTCATCAATCACCTCATAAGTAGTTTCTACTGGCTCAACCTTCTTAGCTATTATTTCGCTATGTGCTACTTCTTTAGCACTTGACTGACCATTTAAGATCATTTTTAGTTGTTGTTGTGCAAGTGCTTTAGTAGTTGCACGGAGGTCATCTACTAGATCATTACTATAACCAATGTCTATTTCTAGTTTAGCCGCTGCAGGAGCAGTTAAATTACTGATCAGTGATTCAGCTGCCTTCTGTCTCACTAATTCTGATTTAGCTGTATGCATTAACTCTGCCTGTACATTAATGGCTTCCTGGTAGACACCTGCATTTAATATATGCGTAGGCACCATGGTTTGTTCTATAATCTTGGTTATCAGACTGTTTTTACTGTAGTTATCAGCAAAACTGGCTATATAGGATGCAGAGGCCCCTTTATCTATCAAATTTTGATAACGATCTGGGAATACCTTACTATAAGCAACAGAGGACTTGTCCCCCATTAATTTAAGAGATACAAACTTAATAGCATTCACATAAGCTACTAGTGAGTGCTTTCCAGTTGCTAGTACTGACGAGTAAGTTAATGTGTTATCCCTGAATACTCTTCTTAGCTCGCTATCGGGCTCTGAGTTAATAACAGCAACAACTTCATCAGTTATGTGCTTTCTAAAGCGTTTGTCGGGTACTGCCCCGGCTAACTGCTCTTTAGTTAAGTGATCTGTTGTTTCCAGATCAGTACTAGTATCCTTCAAATTAGTTAGTTGCATTACGAACCTCGTTCCATTTGTTAATTAACTCGTTATGTGATACCCCATCGGAGTAGCATTCATGGGGAGATACCATCCATATATTCCTATCTACTTGTATTAGTACACTTTTCTCAACTAATTCCGCCCAGTACTTGTTCCAGGTCCTATAGTCCTTAATCCAGTCAACTGCTCTTATAAACGCCTTTTTATCTATCTCATTGTTTTTATTAGATAATAGCGTTAATGGGAGCAGTAGAGCGCATGCTGTCCTGGACAAAGTACTCTCACCCGCCGTCTCCAAGTTTATGTACTTACCCACTTCTAAGTCCTCTACTTGTTTGTGTATCCCACATGTGCTTAACTATGAAATACTGCTTGTCGTTCCCGTTAAACATAACATCTGGATTAAGCATATACTCTTTCTTAGTATATTTCCTAATAAAATCAGACTTCTTCAGAACCCTCAACCCACGATGGAAGTCATGCAGTGTCATGCCGGACTTCTCACATATAGTTTTAGGAGTCCCCACAACCATATTCACTCTATTAATTTTATACATCATTTTCAGTAATACCAATGCCGCATCACTCGATAACTTATTATTAGCTAAAAGTGTAGCGGGCGCCGTACCCAATTGAAATTTATTAAACATCGTATGGTTTCTCGCTTATATACATAACTAATCTATAATCCTCCGGGTGTTTGTTGTATTTCTCAAAATCCTTCATAACCTGCTCAGCCACGTCATAGGTCAGGTAAGCTCCAAAGTCCCACTCCAACTTCCACTTCCCATTAATCCTTTTTTCTATTATATATACAAAATTCCTATGGTGATACGCATCCTGGTTTCTTTTCATAACGACCACATATTACCTAAAAAACTACAAATAGCAACACTTAACTTCAGTTTAATCTCAGATGTGAGAGTTAACTGGCCTGTTTAATCTCAGATATGAGAATAAACTTTTTGTAACTTATTCTATCTAAAGGTCTATCTCTCCTTTAAGAATAAGAAGAGTCCTCCGGACTTCGCACGGCCTGCGGCCTACTCCGTCCGTCGGCCTCCTGTCGCTTAATCTATATGGGTTACTACTTTCATCCGGCCTTTATATTATTAATATAATATTAACAAAAAGCCCATAGGAAATTTTTCATTCTAGGTACAAGTGCAATACTAACTGGTCGGGACTCGAAGCGAAGCTTCTCCCCCCGCCCCAAAGACAAAAACGATCTTTACACACAGCCCGTCAGGCTGGAGGGCGAAAAGGCCAGGCCCTAATCAACTGGTCTATCTTCCTTTAAGGAGGTGCAACATGTTTAAAGCATTCGATACGTTTTGGTTTGTAATCGATGTTATCCTCGAAACTATAGTTGATTTCATATCAACTAGTTCGAAGATCATCAAATCCTTCCTTCGCGGCGTACAAGCTATCGCCGAAGAGTTTGAGAAGGAAACAGTCAAGGGCGTAAAGAAACAACATCGCCCTAAGAAGCGAAAAGCCGCCTAGCTAGCGGTTAGCTAAAAGGAATCCTCAAATCCAACTCACCCCGGATTTGGGGCTCTTCCTTTTTTACACATAAAAAAACACAAGGACACAGAGCGTAGAGACTCTTCTTTCAGCTCTCTACCTTTTCTTTCGCTTAACTGCACTTAACACCAAAGTCAAAACCGAAAAGGCTTGTCAAGCGGGAGGAACCATCTAACGGTTCTTATTTACCGAGCATATTGCTCAAGCAACAATTTTAATGGAGGCGTAACATGTATAAAAATTCCGATGGTTCCATTAATCTTAATACGAATGGAAATGTAGTTCGTACTAAGATTAAACTTATCGATGGTAAAGATAACGTAATAGCTATCTTTGCTACTGGTAATGGTTGGTCTGACGGTAAGCTCGATATTGAACTCGATCTTATTGGTAATGAAGACCAAGTTGGAATATTGCCTGCACCAAAAGCAGTTATTGAAGGTGCAGTCAATGAAAAAGATGAATTCATAATCTCTCACCGATTCATGGGTGAACTGTACGGATTTTGGAATCATCCAGATCGTAACGGCGAATTAACCGAAGCGATCTTAAAGAAAATCAAAACGGCTCTAAAATCAAAAGGTAGCCGTTTTGAATTGGTTAGATCGCAAATGCAAATCAGTAAAGAAAGACGACTTGCATTAGCTCGTTAGTTCTAATCAAAGGCAAAAATATCGGTATACAGGGGGTAAGTCATCCCTGTATACCTTTATTTTTTTAAAGACATAGTCTCGAGTTAGATGGTCACACTGCTGGAACTGACTGACCGCCTGAGAAAACCGCAAAGGCCTGTCAGGCGGGGGGAAGTTCCTTGAATTATTAATCAATTAATAGGAGATAGTCATGAAAGCTAAATCTACTGGTCGATGTACTGCTTGTGGTGGAAGTGGCGAGTATAAGGGACGTGGTGTAGTTGAAAACGGAAAATTCAGAGGGTTTGTAGGGACATGTTTCCATTGTATTGGTAAAGGATACACAACTGCTGATGATGACAGACGCAACACGTATTACTGGACGAAGGGTGCTGGATCGAAACTACATCTAGTTTAACTAAAGGAGAACAACATGTATGTAATGACGTTTTTACAATCAATACCTACCATGAATTTAATCGAAGTAATCTGTTATGTGTTTGTACCTGTAGGAACGGTTATATGCGGTATTGTCTACGCATGGACTGAAGCTAAAAGAAGAGAGAACGAAATAGCATACAAAGAATTTGCTCATAAATCCATGAGCATGGACTCTACAGAATACGTAGACCTACTAGCTGAAGAAGCTCGGCTTGAACAAGAGCTACATACAGTTAAAAACAGGATTTATAATCTTCAGCAGGAAATGCTGAAGCATTATGGTAACAACGCTGGTTCTATCGTAGCAGAAGCAGAATTACCGTAACATTCAAATAAAATAGAATACTTAAAACAGAAAGGAGAATAACATGGAACTCATTTTATGGTCTGTAGGCATTAGTGCATTTGTAATCGGATGGTATAAATTTAGAGGGGTAATAAATATCTGCGGTGAGATGTTAGCTAAAGATTACCAGGATGGGTTAAAGAAACCTAAGCAACTGTTAGCTAAAGAGAACCAAGGACATTATCAGGGAGCCTACTGGTGTGAAGGTTGTTATACATGGCAACTACCTGTAGGGCACGAGAAGCATATAGAATCTTGTGATTGTAACTACTAACTTAGGAGATAGTTATGTTTAACGAGATTAAAGAAATATTAATTGATGGCTGGCAGGAGATTAAGTGCATCTGGGTTTGTGAATGGCATAAAGCTAAAGCAAAAGCTTGGACTGCACAAATTCTAAGAGCTGAGGCAGAAGAGCTTGAAGCCCAGAAAAAGAGGGGGTACAAGTGATTACTGTTGTTAATAAATATAAAGAACAATTTGATGTTTATATTGGACGAGCGAGTGGACCACGTGGAAAGTGGGGTAACCCGTTCTACGAGGGTACTAGAGACGAGAACATTGCTAATTTTGAGAAGCATTTATTAGCGTCTCCTGAGTTAATGCAGGCTTTACCTGAATTGTTGAATAAACGATTAGGGTGCTTTTGTAAGCCTAAAGCATGCCACGGAGACATTTTAAAGAAGTATGCTGAATTAAAAGAGGAGAAATAGAATGTCTGTACCTGTATGTAATATGATACATCTAAATCTTGATCCTCATCCTGTTTTACAAGACTTTGATAGTCTTTGGGAACGGGTCAAAGGAGATAACAACTGTAATCGTAATTATTACAATCACATAGCTACTTGGTATGGTGATGTAGATTACGCTTATACAGGCGTAAGGCACAAAGCTCAGGGAATGCCTCAAAAGTTTAAAGAAATAGCTAGGCATTTAGAATCTAAGTTAGTGTATTCAGTAGGTTACTTTAATAGTTTATTAATTAACCTATACACTGGTAAAGGCATTGCAAGACACTCCGATGATGAACCAATCTTTATGGAGAACAATGGAACTGTAGGTGCCGTAGCTACAATTAGTTTAGGAGGAACAGCGATTGCTACTATCAACAGTAAAGATCCTAAGTGTTTTAGATTAGGAAAGAATTTCAATATAAAGCTAAAGAACGGGAGCTGTTATCTGATGCCTGAAGGTAACTTTCAGAATGAATACACGCATCAGGTTAGCAAACCAGACGCTCTTAATCCTCGAAGAATCAGTTTAACTTTCAGACATATACCATAAGGAGGAACAAAATGAAATTGGTTAAGCATAAAAAGTTACTTGCAATTCGTAAGAAACGTAACAAGAAGCGAGCAAACATAAGGCTACAAACCAGTCATAGTACCTCAAGAAGATCAATTATTCGAGCTACACTAAAAGCTAGATTAAAAGAGGCATCATAATGGTACTGGGAACACCTAGTA
>Ga0315334_10003421_pt1 | contig 10011 bp, 7 predicted proteins | sample M150034915metaG_FD_205555 | JGI IMG/M metagenome (GOLD analysis project Ga0315334, IMG submission 205555) | Ammonia-oxidizing marine archaeal communities from Monterey Bay, California, United States - M1 500m 34915 | ecosystem: Environmental > Aquatic > Marine > Intertidal zone | place: USA... | reverse complement strand
ACGTGTGACGAATTTTATGTTCGCCACCATCCCGAAGGAAACGATATAAGTAATACAGGTCAAAATTAGGCCAACGAAGCGGTATTTGCCACCACTTAGCATGATGGATGAAATTATCAGGGTCTTCGTCGCTGCTGGTAAACCGGTGGTGTTGAAAATGTGCCCAACGTGCGATCTCCAGTGGCGCAGCCGGAATCAGTAAAAACAGGGAAATCCGACCAAGGATTTCATTTAGGTGACTATTAGTAGAGACGTTACGGTGCAGGGATTCGTGCATTATGGAAAATAGCAAGTAAAGACCAAGTCCATTTATCAGCATGCCCGCCCACAGGGGTATAGCTCCTTGCAGTGCCATAGCCGAGCCAGCACCCATTAGCACCAAGCCTAATAACAACAGAAACACAGCTGGCCAAGAAACCACAGGTGTCCGCTTGAGCCGGTTAAAGTACCGCTCTTTATCGAGCAAACTGAAAGCTCCATCAGTTTGTGTCACAATTTATACTCCAAGGTGAAAGTGGTTGATAAGCCGAATTCTGCTCGTCTTGGTTCCACCTTGCCCCATACGAAAGTTCTGTTTTTTCCCACCACCCCTCAACACCATCCTAACTATCTGAAATTACTATCTATTTATTAATGAACATGACATGGAATTGAAAAATATGGGTCAAACGACACCAAACAAAATTGGTAATCCCAGCCTTTAATCCGGCTTTAATGGCGCCCTCCGACCGTATGCTTAGGTCTCTGAAAAAGCTCTAGGGAGAAACAACGTAAAAATGAATACCAGATCTGAAACTGAAGTCATCAATCGGCCCATGTTTATAGAGGGCGTATGGTGTGGGGCAAGTGATGAGGGTCAGCTCGATGTAATCGACCCTGCTACCGAGGCTACGATTGCGTATGTGCCTCATGCGACGACTGAAGATGTCGATTATGCAGTAAAAGCTGCCAGACGAGCCCTTACAAATCCCTCCTGGCGCGACATGAAACCACTCGCACGAGAAGCACTGTTGCACCAGCTCGCGAACCTCTTAGAAGAGAATGCCGACGAGTTGGCGAAGCTGGAAACACAAGACAACGGCAAACCAATATCGCTTTCCTCTCAAGTGGACATCCCCTTCGCCATAAGCATCTTTCGCTATATGGCGGGATGGTCGAGCAAGCTGGAAGGCGCCAGTATCCCCATTTCCTTCCCGGGGAGTGAGTTCCACAGTTACTCCATCAGGGAGCCCATCGGCGTTGTTGGACAAATCATTCCCTGGAATTTTCCACTGGTAATGGCTGCCATGAAACTGGCTCCGGCTCTGGCCGCAGGCTGCACTGTGGTACTGAAACCCGCTGAGCAGACCCCCTTAACCGCCCTGAAACTGGCCGAGTTGATCGAGCAAGCAGGTTTCCCACCAGGTGTGGTAAACGTCATTACCGGCCCAGGAGAAACCACTGGAGCAGCCATGGTCGACCACCCAGGTATCGACAAGATTGCTTTTACTGGCTCAACCGCCGTGGGAAAAATGATCGCGGCAGAAGCCGCTAAAACGGTCAAGCGTGTCTCCCTGGAACTAGGAGGCAAGTCGCCCGCAGTGGTGTTCAGTGATGCCGATTTCGACCTTGCCATTCCGGGCGCAGCAGAAGCCATTTTTCTTAACAGCGGCCAGGTGTGCTTTGCTGGATCTAGGCTTTACGTGGAGTCAAAGTCCTTTGACAAGGTTGTGGCAGGGGTGGCCGATCTCGCCAGCCAGTTCAAACTTGGCCCAGGCTGTGAGCCGGACACCCAGATTGGCCCAATAATTAGTGCCAGGCAGATCAACCGCATAGATCAACTTTTACAACAGGGGGTATCTCAGGGCGCGGAAATCCTCACTGGAGGCAAACGACACGGAAAGCAGGGATATTTTATGGAGCCCACCGTAGTAGCGGGTGCAGCACCCGACAACGCCCTGCTGCGAGAAGAGATTTTCGGGCCAGTGTTGACCGTGCTGCCTATCGACGACCTAGCCGCCATCCCTACACTAGCCAACGACACTACCTACGGCCTCGCCGCCAGCATCTGGACCCAGGACATCAGCCGCGCCCACAGCCTCGCTCGACAGATCAATGCGGGTACCGTGTGGATTAACTGTCACGGCGTGATTGATCCAGCCCTACCCTTTGGCGGTATGAAACAGTCTGGCTACGGCCGTGAAAACGGCCGTCATGCCCTCGATCTATATACCGAACTTAAAACTGTCTGCGTTCGTATCTGAATGCGGTTATAAAAGGAGACTTACAATGGAAACACTCGCGGCTGTGATCCACGAACAGGGCGCTGAATTTAAACTGGAAAATATCGAATTATCCCAACCGGGAGTTGGAGAGGTGCTGGTAAAACTAGTTGCTACCGGTCTGTGCCATACAGACCTGGCAGTACGCGACCAGTACTACCCACTGCCGTTACCGGCTGTGCTCGGGCACGAGGGGGCAGGCCACATTCAAGCGACCGGGCCCGGTGTTACAGGGCTAGAGCCCGGGGATCCTGTGGTTCTTTCTTATAATTCCTGCGGCACCTGTCCACACTGCCTGGCTGGTAAGCCTTTCCACTGCGACTTGCTGCTGCAGGTCAATTTCGGTGGCTGTCGCATGGACGGCTCATCTCCCATCTCGCAGAACGGCAAACAGGTATCCGGCTGTTTCTTCGGTCAATCAACATTCTCTACCCATGCAGTGGTCTCCGCCCGCTCAGTGGTCAAGGTGGACCGCGACCTACCTCTGGAACTGCTGGGTCCGCTGGGCTGCGCTGTGCAGACTGGTGTCGGGTCTATCACCAATGTAATTAGCCCCGAGTTTGGGTCCAGACTTGCGATTTTCGGTATCGGGGCGGTGGGCATGAGCGCGGTAATGGGGGCAGCGTTGACTGGAGCCTCGCAGATCATTGCTGTCGACGTGCGCAAAAACCGGCTCGATACAGCCCTGCAACTAGGCGCCACGCATGTAGTGGATGCGTCATCCTGCAACCCAGTGGAAGCAATTCAGGAAATTACCCAAGGAGGTGCTGATTACTGCCTTGAAGCAGCTGGACATGCCGCAGTTTTGAGGCAAGCGGTCGATGCCTTGCGCTTACCAGGCACCTGCGTGACAGTCGGTGTCACTCCCTTTGGTACTGAAGTCTCGTTGGACGTCAATGAACTGCTGACAGGCAAAATCGTCAGGGGCGCAGTAGAGGGAAACGCGGTACCGCAGGTTTTCATTCCCCGTCTCATCGAGTTCTACCGACAGGGCCGCCTGCCCTTCGATAGGATGATCGAATTCTACGAACTGGCTGACATCAACAAAGCTGTGAAGGATTCAGAAACTTTGGGACGAGTGATCAAGCCTGTTTTGCGCATGCCGAGTTAATCTGTGGTCACCGTATGATTTCTTGGCCGGGACGGCGGGATTTGAACTCGGGGCCAGTTAACCCCCAGTAACATAGTAGCTTAATAGTCGACACTTACTTCATGGGGAAGTGTAATCTCCAGGTCAAGTGACCCGCTCTAAAAATGCCGGACTTCGATAGCCTCAATTCTTATATCCACAGGAATCAAACGTGGCCAGGCTGTAGCTCGGATCTTTCAGAAAGCACTCGGGTATCCGAATAGTCCGATTAATTTAGGTATTTAGTTCCTAGTTGGGTTTTCAACACATTGCCCGTGGGACCCAAGGGAAGTTCACTGTCAAAGAGTATTTCTTTGGGCTCCCACCACCGCAGGAATAGATCCATCAGGAATTTTTGCTATTCCGAAACCGACGGCTGGCATGAATCAACGGGCACAACGATCAGCAGGGGACGCTCGCTCCACCAGCGTTCGGGCTTTCCGATTACAGCACCTCGCGCAACACTGGGATGCTTTACCACAGCACTCTCCAGGGCAATTGAACTGATCCACTCACCGCGCAATCCATCCAGTACTATTTTGATTTTCTCGTCTGATGAGAACTTGCGGCGGACCTTGCGTCTTATGTCCTTAATCTGTTTTTCAGTGTTTGACATGCTCATTTTGAAACGCCTCTGCTTCAGTTTAAATTAGCAGAAGTGTCTCTTAGCAAACAGGACCAAATGGTGCCATATGGGCTGACGTCACACAGCACAAGACAGTTACCAGCTGGAACGTAGAGAGGTGCCTTCGTGGTCACCGGCGGTTCTTTTGGCACATCTAGCCTGCATAGCCTTGATAGGCGCCTCACCGTTAAGCACCCCGAGAGTCGTGCCATAGAGCCAGTAGCCCAGAAGCCTCTGCATCAACTTGGGCAACGCGAGTACCTGCTCCTCAGACAGCGTCATATATACGTTGTCTTGTTGACGCAGCCACTGGCGAGTAAAAAGATTATTAACACTACGTCTCCGGGCGCCAGCCGCTGTTGAAGTACCACCGCCATGCCATAATGCGCCATCATAAACCAGTACAGAGCCCGCCTTCATCTCCGCGATTAATGGCTCAGCCTCTCAGGCGGAACCTCGGTAGACGACAGGAAAGGCCCAAAGAGAATTCACCTCCAGTGGTGGATGAGGCCAGGGCAGAGGATAGTGCCCAGAATCCTGGTGCAACGGTTGTGCCGCCTGCCCCTCGTAAATAGTGATTCCCACGGAGGCGGAAAATTGCGGCGCTTCACCCAAATAGCCTTCAACCAGGGCAAGAACCCTACGGTTCATTACCAGTTCGTCAAATTTTCAGGTCTTACCTACGACGCAATAGGCTCTGTGGATTTGATACCCCTCAAACTGGTACTTCCCCAATCGCGTCTGAGCATTGATTTCATCAAGTGCTGGGCGCATTCGTTTGAGGGCGTTTGCATCTAGCACCTTATCCAGTATGACATAGCCCTGGGTCTTTTTGCTTCAGATCCGAAATTCCGCGGCGCTGTTCAGCCGTAGAGGTGATCAGCTTACCCCGGCTAGATTGCATAGCCGGTGAACTGAAAGGGTCTGTCGTCCCTAGTGCGTGAATATCTGGTTGAGTGTTTTGCGGGTCCATGGCCAGCGGTTAACCCATGCGAACAACGGGTTTGATGCTTTGTCCGCTTTTGGCCGCAGCCACTGCCTCGTTGAGCGCTTCAAACTCGAAGAAATCAATCAGTCGGTCAAAGGGAAAGCGCCCTTGTTCATAGTATTGGATCAGCTGAGGAATAAACGATCTCGGTTCAGCGTCGCCTTCAACGATGCCGACAATTTTCCTTCCGGGAATGAGCAGCCCCATGATGTTAAGACTGACTTCCGCCTCGATTGGCGCAGCACCAACCAGGGCACAGGTCCCCAGCGGCTTCAGGACCTCAACACATTGCTTGACGACTTCTGGAATCCCGGTCATCTCTAGGCTGAAGTCAACGCCAACGACGGTCTTCTGGATCTCTTCGACAACATTGTCCACTGCGAATGGGTCAATGACATGATCGGCGCCAAAATCCTGTGCTAGAGCCCTCCTCTCTGCCAAAGGTTCGATAACAACAATTGGTCCTGCTCCAATCAGTTTGGCGGCCATCAGAGCGCTGAGACCGACGGCGCCACCGCCGAATATGGCCAGGGAACTGTTTTCATTGACGGGCAATGAATTCATTACAACCCCGGCACCTGTCTGAATGCCACAGCCGAGTGGTGCCAGTGTTTCCAGGGGTAGCTCTTTGCTGACCTTGATAGTGTTTCGAACATTGGTCAACGCCATCGTTGCGAACGAAGACTGACCAAAAAAGTTGGCGTGCATGATTTTGCCATTTTGTTCCATGGTAGCTGACCCATCACCTCGTGTGCCGCTGAAGTTGTTCGCCATAAAGTTGTAGCAATAAGAGGGTAATTCCTGCTCACAGGAGGGACATTCACCGCAGGAATTAAACGACAGCAAAACGTGATCACCCGGAGCAAGATCCTGAACTTCACTCCCGGTTTCTACAACGATTCCTGCTCCTTCGTGACCGAGCACAATCGGCATGGGTACCGGCAGCGCTTGCTCCATACAGACGAGATCAGTATGGCAGACTCCGCAGGCTACAATTCTAACGAGGACTTCGTCTGCTCTCGGAGATTGCATGGTGACTGATTCCAATGAGAAGGGTTCTGATGGCGCCCGAACAATCGCTGCTGTTGCTTCGTGTCTTTCGCTAGTCGTAGTCATGGATAAATCCCGTCGGTTGTTTGTTCTAAAGGTTTATTAAGAAAGCCTCCTTGATCAGGACACCTGTTTTTCGCTCCGTTCCCAATAGGGTTTACGCAATTCAGTTTTCAGCACCTTGCCCGCTGCTGACAGCGGCAGAGCCTCGACAAATTCGATGGAGGTTGCGCATTTGTAACTGGCAATGTGTTGTTTGCAAAAATCTCGCAATACATCGACGCTAACCTCTTCCGTATTCGTTGCGTCAGGTGCAGCTACCAGAATAGCGTGTACCGACTCACCCCATTCTTCAGATGGGACGCCTATCACGGCACATTGGGCGACACCCGGAAACTGGGAAATAACCGTTTCAACCTCCGAGGAGTATATGTTTTCACCACCGGAGATGATCATGTCTTTGAGGCGATCGACAATGTAAATGAGACCCTGCTCATCAATGTAGCCTCCGTCCCCGGTATGCATCCAGCCATCGATGATAGCCTGAGCTGTCAGTTCCGGTTTTTGCCAGTAGCCGAGCATGACGTTGGGTCCGCGGACGACAACCTCACCAACTTCACCAGTAGGCAATTCGTTGTCCTGCTCATCAACGACGCAAACTTGCTGGACCGGGCAGGCTAGGCCAGCGCTTTTGATTCGACCCGACTCGCGCGCCTCTAAAGAATGGTTGTGCTGCGGTGTGACGGAAATCAAACCACATTCCGTCATGCCGTAACCTTGGACAAGATTTGTGTTCGGCAGACACTGCTGAGCCAGATCGACGGTTCCCAGAGGCATTGGCGACGCCCCATAGACGATCGTTTGCAGGCTGACAAAATTACTGGGATCAAAATCCGAAGAATCCAACAGCAGCTGAATCATAGTCGGTACCAAGAGCACATCAGTAACGCTATGGGCTCGGACTGCAAGGGATACGTCGGCAGGATTGAAGCCGGGAATCATGACGTGGGTACCGCCCTGCAGAAAAGCAGTCAGCAGAAATCCCATACCAGCGATGTGAAAAAGTGGCGCGCAGTGCAGCATCTGGGTCTGCTCAGGTACACCGCTTGTGAGGGCGCCGGTCAAGGCAAAAGTCATCAGGTTGGCGTGGCTCAGCATCACACCCTTGGGCTTGCCGGTGGTGCCCCCCGTGTAAAAGATCCCCGCCAAATCGTCGCCACTTCGGTAAGCATCACTTATAGGGTCTGCATCCGACATGAGCGTTTCATAGCAAAGCAGCCCGTCAGGGCATTCATCATCTCCAGCGAATATCACATGTTCAAGTTGAGGCACTGCTTCGCGCAAGACAGGCACCATTGGCGTAAAAGCATCGTCGACAATGAGCACTCGCGCACCGGAATCCTGTAATGAATAGGCAACTTCGTTAACACTCCAGCGAATATTAACAAGATTGAAGACAGCCCCTGCCCAGGGCACGGCAAACAATATTTCGAGATACCGACGCGAGTTCATGGACATTAGAGCAACCCGATCTTCGTTACCTACACCAATCTTTTTCAGGGCAGCAGCAAATCCGGCTACCCTGTCACCCAATTCCTCATAGTTACAGCTCTGCTCCTGATACCACACCGCCAGCTGATCCGGGCGTTGTTGCACGTTACGATGAATAAGCTGAGTCAAGTTCATGGTGCCTCCTTTCAAGACTATTTGCACATCACTGCCGTATGCTGAGTCATTCCGTTCTTGTTAGGTACCAACTAAAGTTGGGTTTAACCGAGAACATTTAGTGATTGAATTCCTGCTCTACACAGGACAACACCACCATGAATTTGAATCTGACGGAAGAACAAGTCGCCATCGCTGACATGGCAAGGAAATTTTCCGAGAGCGCGTTGGCTCCGGTGGCAGCCCGACTCGATCTTGGCGACAACAAGGAGGCCAATCGCTTGATCTTCCTTGAAAATCTTCACGGGTTGGCCGCGTTGGGATTTATGGGAATGAACGTGAAAGCCGAATACGGGGGCTCTGAAATTGGTACTGTTGGCTTTAGTCTTGCCATCACTGAAATAGCCCGGGCCTGTGCCTCAACCGCCGTGACTATGTCTGTCACCAACATGGTTAGCGAGGTCATTCAAGCCGTCGCCAGTGAAGAACAGAAACAGGCTTACCTGCCAAAGCTCTGCTCTGGCGAATATCCGGCCGGTGGATTTTGTCTTTCCGAAATGGGTGCAGGCTCAGATCCCGCTGGCATGCAGACCCAAGCCATCAAAGATGGAGACGACTGGATACTCAACGGTACTAAGATGTGGATAAGCAGTGCGGAGTATGCCGGGATATTTGTCGTCTGGGCTGTGACCCACCCGAACGCCGCAAAGGGCAGGGGAATCTCCTGCTTTCTGGTGGAAGCCGACACGCCAGGCATTAGCATCGGGAAATCGGAAGACAAAATGGGCCAACAGGCTTCGTCCACGAACCAGGTGATTTTTGAGAATTGCCGCATTCCTCGTTCTGCCTTGATGGGCGAACTCAATGATGGATTTCGAATCGCCGTCGGTGAACTTGCCGGAGGTCGTATAGGCGTTGGTTCTCTGGCCCTGGGAATTGGCCTCGCAGCCATGGACTATGCCCGACAGTACACAACTGAACGACAACAATTTGGCGCGACCATTGCCAGCATGCAGGGACCGCAGTGGATGATGGCTGATGCCTTTACCCAGCTCGAAGCCTCTCGACTATTATTGATGTCTGCCGCATCGAACAAGGACGAAGCCAAGCCATTCTCCAAACAGGCTTCAATGGCAAAACTGCATGCCACCGAAACCGCCAACCAGGTTTGTTATACCGCGATCCAACTGGCAGGCGGCATTGGTTATACTCGGGAAGTTCCGCTGGAACGGTTTGCCCGCGATGCCCGCGCAACATCTATCTATGAAGGAACCAGTGAAGTTCAACGGGTCATCATCGCAAGGGAACTATTGGCCGAAGTTCAATAGGACAGGGTTTAAGGGGACATAAGACAATGACGCAGAAGGAATCACTGGACGTTGCTGAACAAACGCAGCCTTTCACGGGTCTGCCGCAATATGAGAACTTTTCTCGAATGCAGATCATCAGCCCCGTTAGCGACATGCATCCAGTCTAGACGCCATTCGAGATCCCTGAGGGCGTCGCAATGGATCTGCCAACCAACTACGTGTAGGTGCAAGAAGAATGCTTCAGTGTCTTCAATTATGTTTACTCCAAATGACCAGGTTCAGGAAATTCCTAGACTGCCCAAAAGGTTTTGAGGACATACAATCGCAACGTTTTTGCGAAGGTTTTTGCGAAGAAATAACCTAACAATCGAACAAAGAAACGTATCGTCTATACCAACAAACGTTCTTCAAAACTTCTTAACATAAGAAAGAACCGGTGTAATCTATAGGTATGAAAAAATTCAGAGTAATAACTCTAATCAGAGGATACCAGTACTTTTCGCCATTTGCTCCAATACCTTCAGCTCTACTAGTTTCTGACGTCGTTTGGCACGGATTGCTCTAGTTTCTCGCCCATGTGTGGCCTTTGCAGCACCGCAACGTTTTCGGCCTTGTCGGGTCTTAGGACCAGTCGATTTGGCACCGTGCGCCCTACAGACACGCTTACCACGAATCGCGGGGACCCGGCACTGGCGTTGCGAATGTTTTGCCTTGGCTTGGCAGCGGGGACACCGAATCCGCCCACCCATAGTGGTGATAAATGGCTGTTTATGCACAGGATTATGCACAGGACCTCAGGACCCGGTACGATTCGGCCGTAAATGAAGGTCAACTTCGTCCAGCAAGAAATCCATTTTATATAGCAGCGACTCAACTAGTTCACTTAGCTCTGAGCTATCGTTTGCTAGCCGATAGTATTCCTGCGCTATCGGGGACAACTGCCTTCTTATCAATTCAGACTCATTCAATGCTGATTGCACAAT
>Ga0315334_10003418_pt1 | contig 10015 bp, 5 predicted proteins | sample M150034915metaG_FD_205555 | JGI IMG/M metagenome (GOLD analysis project Ga0315334, IMG submission 205555) | Ammonia-oxidizing marine archaeal communities from Monterey Bay, California, United States - M1 500m 34915 | ecosystem: Environmental > Aquatic > Marine > Intertidal zone | place: USA... | reverse complement strand
TATTCTAACCTGCAGATATTATACATAATTCTAGGTAAAATAATCAAATAATACAAATAATTAGTAAATATTAACTAAATTATTATTTTATTCCAAGAACAAAAATTTCCAAATTTCAGAGATTTTCCCTCTTAAACCTCCCTGAAGTTACAATTTTGAAGACTTAATTATCTCACACTAATGTAGTGAAATTAAGGAGCTGTTAATTCAACTATGAGCCTGAAAAAAACCTTACTTCCATCCAAATGCAATGGATCGTAATAAATCATCTGCATAGTTCCGTCCCCATTATCTACGGCCGCCCCTTCATTAATTTCTGTCCAAGAAAGCATGTCATGAGTTCGTTGAACTTTAATAATGGCATCATTGGCATCTGCACGTTTCTGAAAATGAATGGCAACACTTTGGAAACCGTTATCCTGCACAACGTTAACTCTGAGCAAGCTTCTCTGCGGAGCCACAGTCTTAGGACTCAAGCCAAAAACATATTCGTGAAGATTAATTATACCATCTCCATCAAAGTCATCTTCAGGGTCAGTCCTATTTCCCTGTAATTCCTCATTGCTAAATTCCAGTTGGGACCAAGTCTCATAACCAGAAGAAACTACACTGTTTTCTTTGCCTGGAGTCCCTAAAGGATCAGTAGAGGCCTGCCAATTCGTCGCATCATCTCCAAAATTTGATTCAACAATACGCTCAATACTTCTACCTGCTCCTGATGGCCAAGGATCAACATCATCATAATGTATTGAATCGACTTCAATCATCGGAACAACAATACCAACGCCAGCAACAAAATCAGGTTTATCAGGCCGCAACAAAGCAATCTTCTCACCGCCATTATTTAATGCTCCGGTGAAGCCATTATCTGCTCCATAAATAGTCACTTCATTTGGAACATTATACTGATTCCGGAAACCACTAACGGATATGCCCTTTGGAATAATAACTACTCGCTCTCCGGATTGAAGCTCAGGCTCGTTTCCTGGAAAAGTAAAAGTGATCCCATCCAAGGACCAGTTATTACTCGGATCACCACCCAAATCAACGGGTGTTGTATCATATAAGGGTAATGAGGCTCCGCTAATATTTGAAATCTCTAAATATTCAATACCACCCTCTACAGGTTCATAGGAGATCTCACTGATAACCGCTCGCTCAATGAGTGGAGGATTATTTGAATAACCATCAGGGAATGCCTCAAAACGGTTAACCTCAACTGTTGGTGAACCTGATTGTGGTACAAATTTTTCAATTCCCACACCATTAATGTGCCTTATGATTGAAACCCCATTCTGAGTCGCCCCAAACTTAGCTCCGTGCGAGAACCCGGTGAGATCACCCTCAGAATTAGCAGAAAATAAAAATATTTCATCTCCTCTAGAACTAATTGAGAAGGCTGTTCCAAAATAATTAGGAGGAGCACCAGGATCAGCGTTATTATCTTCATTAACTGCCCAATAGCCGCCAGCCGAAATCACTGTTCCATTTGGAATTATATATTTCTTTGGCTGCAATAAAGGATCATCGGTCAAATACCAACCTCCAATTTCTATATCCGCTGAACCGGGATTATAAAGCTCAATCACATCTGTCTGAGGAAGATCCGTGTGAGACAAAATCTCATTTATCAACACTGCTCCTCCACCAAATGCCGTACCACCTCTATAAGGACTTGCATTCCAATCAGTAGCTCTATAGCCAGGCCCCGAAGAACTCTCCCTGATTAAACTGTACCCTTGACCATCTGCAGCAACTGGCCAAGGAAACTCATCATCATATTCCACCAAATCTAATATTGAATAATATCGGGGATGTCCCGGCGCGTCTCTCTGTAATCCTTCAATGGTAATAGGAATCCGCAATTCTATTAATTCACCACCTCCATTCAATGAGCCTCCTTCAGGATCTGCAAAAACACGCACAGAAACGTCCACGTCATACGCTGAACGAAATACGGACTCCTCTACATTTGTAATATATGCTACTTCTCCAACTGCCATCGTAGGCTGATCCCCAGGAACAGTCACACCAAAACCATTTAATGATAGATTATCTCCATTGAATAGCGGGTCATAAAGGATAGCTTCCTGAGGGCCATTATTAATGATTTTTACATACTCAACAGAAGAACCGTATCCAGGTGTATACATGACTTCTATGATTCTTAAACCTGATGCTGAAGGGTCTCCATTTTCAACACCTAAACTCGGATCATCTGGGATTAAAAATTCGTTACCACTAACATCTAAGAACCTTGCAAAGCTCTTTCCATCTTCAGATGCAGGAAAATGAAACCCATGGAGCCAGCCTGTTAGAACATTGTCCACAGCCGAATAAATAAAAACTCTCTCGCCCTTTGAGCTGACACTTATAACAAATCCAGTAATCCCATTTTCAAGTACAAGGTACCCTCCTGCCGGCACAATACTATTATCAGCAATTGGAGGATTTTTTGTTGGCCTATCAATATTATCAGAGACATACCAACCACCTATATCTATATCAGTGGCATTAGGATTATATATTTCAATGGCGTCATTATCCAAATCTCCATCCCGCGTTCTCACTTCGTTAATATAAATGGGTAGCAATGGGTCCGGCAAAGGTTCATCTTCACCAGGTGAACCGTGCATAGAAATACTGGGCCTCCAGCTCTCATAATCATCTTCATCAGAAGAGCCGTCAGGATTTATATGAACCAATGAATAGTCACCCCCATCAGTTAAGCTAGGCCAGGATGCCCGCTCAAGATCATCTTCTTCAGGTAATTCTGGAGGATCAGGAATGTCACCATCATCACCATCATAATACCGAAAAGAATAGATAGTATTTCCTGTATCATCTGGACCATCCTTTAAAGTAATCCTCTCTCCACGATTCGACAAGCCAGCGCGTCCGGCACCTGCTCCATCATCATCAATGTACTGCCCTCCAATCACGACTTGAGGGTATTGCGTTGCGAAGAATTCAGCATTTGCAACAATCACGTAAAATTCACCAGGACCCAAAAATGTTTGATTAGGAAATGTGTAATTCACCCCGTTCGTGAACTGCCAACCAGAAATGTCTTCAGCCAAATTTCCAACATTTTTTATCTCTATGAATTCTCTCGCTTCATCAGGACCATTGGGATTGTAGTAAATTTCGGATACAATGATCTTAGAATCAGCAATAACTTCAACTTGGATCAGAAGCCAAATGAAGATTAATTGAATCGATTTAAATGCTATTCTTGAAGGGCAGACCATCATATTTGGGGGAGTTGGTTATTGTGATGAGCAATAACCTTATACCATTATCAATCCCTCACACGGTCCGGTCAAGGACGAGACGACTATAGTTGAATTTTATTTTCCGCTACCTCCCTCGAAATTTCGGCAAAATCTTAAAATTATAAATTTCTACGGGTGAAATCAACCAACCAGGATCTGCATTAATTAACTGGTAATCAGTCAAAATAAATTCCGGGATAAACATATTTGAATTTGGATCATACACTTTTGATCCTGAAAATTTACCATTAATTTTATATTCATAATTATGATCAAACCCAAAGCGTTTCACTGCTTTTAATTTTGACGGATTCATACCAAAACTCTCTTCTTCTCCTTCACTAATTTCAGGCAACCTGTCAGGTACCGGCTTGAACCTTTCATTCATTACAACCAATGATGAATCTTTCCATTCCTGACCCGGTTTACGCAAATAACCCCAGAACCTCATTCGATAAACATAGTAACGTCGACCAATAAAATAATCACCTAACGGTTCACTTTTAATTTTAGTAGCACGATCGCGTAAAGCTTCAATGTACGCCGGATCATTAGTGGGGTCCGTCGTCCGGCAACTGGAAAGAACGACGCCAACCCAGAAAACCAAACCAAACAATCTTAGGAACGAAACCATCTGTGCCAAGATGCACGGATCTTCAGCAAGCTGCAACGAAGTAAAATGAAATCTGGAAATTTTAATAGCTGAGCCAAGGACCAAGCCATTTTTCCACTACAGATAACGGGACCCCTTTCCTCTTAGCATAATCCTCGATCTGATCCTTAGCTATATCACCAACCCCAAAATAGCGAGATTCTGGATGAGAAAAATACAAACCACTAACCGCTGCTCCAGGGCTCATGGCCATACTTTCAGTCAGACTGGCTCCGGTAACTTCCTCCGCATTTAGAATTTCGAAAAGTTTGGCTTTTTCGCTATGATCAGGCTGAGCAGGATAACCAGGCGCTGGTCTTATACCACGGTATCGTTCTCTAATAAAATCTTCATTAGATAATTCACCGGAATGTTCATAACCCCACGCTTGGCGAACTTCACTGTGCATTTGTTCAGCAAACGCCTCCGCTAACCGATCGGCCAGAGCCTTAGTCATTATCGATGAATAGTCATCATTAGATTTTTCATATATTGAAGCCAAATCATCAGAACCATGAATGGAAACCACAAATCCACCAACAAAATCCTGCCGACCACTACTCTTTGGTGCAACAAAGTCAGCTAATGCATAATTAGGTTTTTTGTCCTTTGTGAACTGTTGCCTTAAGGTATGAAAAATTGTTCTAACATTTGTCCGTGATTGGTCTGTATAGATTTCAATGTCATCTCCAACGCTATTAGCAGGAAAAATCTCCCAGACCCCGCATGCCTTAAATGCTTTTTCTTTAATTATTTTCTGAAGAATTAATTGAGCATCAGCATAAAGTTTTTCCGCCTCATCTCCACATTTGGCATCATCAAAGATCGAAGGATATCGACCACGAAGCTCCCAAGCATGAAAAAAAGGAGACCAATCAATGTAGGGTATAATTTCCTCAATTAATGGAAATGACTCTTTTCTAATTCTGTCAATAGGTTCAGCAATCTCTATACCTTCCCAATCAGAAATAAAATGATTTTGCCGCGATTCCTCTAGAGAAATTATTTTTTTGTTTTTCTTTACTGGCCCATATCTCTGTCGCATTTCATCATGTTTTTTTGCATTCTCAAGCACAAAGTCATTCCTTGAGTCTTCACCTAAAAGAGAAGTTACTACGGGAACGCTACGACTAGCATCAAGGACATGAATGACAGGTCCGCCGTAATTGGGAGCAATCTTAATGGCAGTATGAGCAGCGCTTGTCGTAGCTCCTCCGATGAGCAGAGGAATTTGGAGATTTTGCCTCTCCATTTCCGAAGCAACGTTCATCATCTCATCAAGGCTCGGTGTAATTAAGCCACTCAGTCCAATAATATCGGCACCAATCTCCTTCGCCCTATTCATAATTTTATCAGAAGGAACCATTACACCCATGTCAATAACTTTGAAGTTATTACATGCAAGAACCACGCCAACAATATTCTTCCCTATGTCATGGACGTCACCCTTGACCGTCGCCATAAGCACTTTGCCCGCCGACCGCGCTGACCCCTTTTCATCATTCATAAAAGGCTCAAGGTAGGCGACCGCTTTCTTCATGACCCTTGCCGATTTAACAACTTGCGGCAAAAACATTTTTCCTTCCCCAAATAAATCTCCAACAACTTTCATTCCGTCCATCATGGGTCCTTCAATAACTTTGATCGGCTTACCATATTTGAGTCTCGCCTCCTCAGTATCTGCTTCAATGTATTCCGTAATTCCTTTCAGTAGGGAATACTGCAATCGCTCCTCTACTGATGAATCACGCCAAGAAAGATCAGCCTCATTTTGCTTTCCTTTCGCACCTTTAAATTGCTCCGCATAATTAATGAGCGATTCTGTTGCTTCAGGATTACGGTTCAGCAATACGTCTTCCACCTTTCTTAAAAGGTCCTTCGGAATTTCCTCATAAACCTCAAGCATTCCTGCATTCACAATACCCATGTCCATCCCTGCATCGATCGCATGATAAAGGAAAGCCGAATGCATTGCTTCGCGAACAATATTGTTACCGCGAAATCCAAACGAAATATTAGATACACCTCCACTGATCTTGGCCCCAGGTAAATTTTTCTTTATCCACCTCGTCGCTCTTATGAAATCAACAGCATAATGATTATGCTCTTCCATACCCGTAGCAACCGTCAGAATATTAGGGTCAAAAATAATGTCCTGAGGATCAAATCCCACTTCATCAACAAGTATCCTGTAAGCCCTCTCACAAATACTAATCTTGTCCTCATAATCAGCAGCTTGACCCTCTTCATTAAAAGCCATGACAACTACTGCGGCACCATATTGCATGATAGTTCTGGCCTTGTTTCTAAATTCCGTTTCACCTTCCTTCAGTGAAATGGAATTCACTATGCACTTGCCCTGCAAGCTCTTAAGTCCCTCCTCGATGACTTCCCACTTGGAAGAATCGATCATAACTGGAACCTTTGAAATGTCAGGTTCTGATGCAAGAAGACGCAGGAAACGGCCCATCATTTCCACTCCATCAATGAGACCCTCGTCCATACAAATATCAATGACGTTGGCGCCATTATCAACCTGTTGCCTCGCAACATTAACTGCTTCCTCTAGCCTGTCCTCTTTGATCAGTTTTGCAAATTTAGGAGAACCAGCCACATTCGTACGTTCGCCTATCATCAAGAAATTTTTCTCTGAGGTATGATTATAAACTTCAGATCCGCTCAGCCTCATTACCGGATCAATCTTTGGCAATTCTCGAGGCACATGTTTTTTTGCTTCTTCAGCAATGGCTGCGATATGTTCCGGGGTATTACCACAACATCCTCCGACCAAATTAATTAGACCGGAACTAGCAAATTCCGCAGTATATTCGGCCATATCATCTGGCAATAGATCAAAACCAGTCGGAGCGAGAGGGTTCGGTAATCCTGCGTTAGGATAAACAGAGATGAATGTATCAGCCTTAGAAGAAAGTTCGGCCAAGAACGGGCGCATTAGGTCCGGCCCCAATGAACAGTTCAGACCAACGGCCAAAGGATTCATGTGACGAAAAGAATTGATGAAAGCCTCAACCTTCATTGCAGATATCATTGTTTCTCCTCCCATTCCAACCGCCGCTGAAATGATAACTGGAAGCTCAATTTTTTTCTCTGCAAATACCTGATTAATTGCAACTGAGGCAGCCTTAGCATTCAATGCATCGAAAACAGTCTCGATTACCAGAAGATCACATCCCCCCTCAATTAGAGCCCTTACCTGATGAGAATAAGCGGCCATTACTTGGTCAAAGTTTACGTTCCTGTAACCAGCATCATCCGCATCAGATGACTGAGACAATGACACGGTCAATGGGCCTATCGATCCGGCAACATATTTTCTCTGACCGATCTCTTCGCCTGCCCTATCAGCCCAGAGCTTGCATATTTGAGCAGATTTCAGATTTATTTCCCACGCCAAATCATTAAGATAGTCATTATCAATGACCTTCTGAAAAAATTCCTGTCCCTTTCTGCCCGCACCCAATTCTCGAGGATCATCTACAAAAAATTCACTTTGAGCTATTGATGTTGCCGAAAAAGTATTTGTAAGAGCAATGTCCGATCCGGCTTCGAAGAATTTCCGATGAATATCACCTATGACTTCCGCTTGAGTCAGTGAGAGAATGTCTCCATTATTTAGAATATCCTTTTTAACATCTGCAAATCGCTCTCCACGGGCAGCAATTTCATCAAGACCATAGGAACGGATAGTTGTACCCATTCCTCCGTCAAGAATTGCAATGCGCTGCATTATCAATTTTTGTAGGTCATTTTTTATGCAATCTTTGCTCATTTCACCTAATTTTACAGTGTAAATCAATGTCTTCAAGTTTATATATCAACAAATCATGATATGTTGATATGTTTTGCATACTGGTCAAGAGAGGTGAGGGGTTGCATATGCCTAGACTCTTACTAGCTTCTAGCTCACCGAGACGACACCAGTTGATGGACGAAGCCGGATATCAATTTGAAGTATGTTGTTCAAACGTAAAAGAAATCAGTGATGAATCCATGAGTGCTGTGGAACTGACTACTGCTAATGCAAAATTGAAAGCCGCTCCGGTATCGCATGCGAATCCTGATTCTATCGTCATCGGTGCTGATACGGTCGTCTCTTCAGATAATAAAATATTTGGAAAACCCACAGATTTAAAACACGCCGCGGTCATGCTTGCGCAATTAACTGGCAGAACCCATAATGTAACAACTGGTGTCTCCATATTATCGCAAAATCAGGAAATTAACTTTCACGTCATTACCGAAGTTACTTTTAAGCCGTTATCCAAAACCGACATTCTTCAATACCTAAACCTAATTGATCCGCTTGATAAGGCAGGAGCTTATGCCGCTCAAGAACACGGTGAGTACATTATAGATAAATACTCAGGTTCATACACTAACGTTGTCGGACTCCCAATGAACGAATTGAAAAAGACACTGGGAGAAAAATTTAAGACATATCCCAAATCTACTATCAGCTAATCGCAGAAAGATTAATCACTAACTGGATAATGAATATCATCATCATTGGAGCGGGGCAGATAGGACTTCACTTGGCAAGGAGCCTATCAGGTGCCGCTCACGACATTATTGTAATAGAAAGTAATGAAAAACTAGCAGAGTCATCGTCCAGTGAAATAGACGGTCGAGTAATAACTGGTAGCGGCACATCTGTAGAATTCTTACTAGAAGCCGGTATTGCCGAATCCGATTTATTCTTTGCTCTTACAAGCAGCGATGCAACAAACCTAATTGCATGTAAATTAGCCAAAGAACTCGGGGCAAAGAAAACCATTTGCCGGGTATCGCCATTATTGCTTCGAGAAGAATGGATGTTTGATTACCGATCCAATTTTTCTCTAGATCATATATTCAGTTCCGAGCGACTTTCAGCAATTGAAATATCAAAATACATTAGAAATCCAGAAGGTATAGCAATACAAGAAATCGCACGGGGTCGAATAGAAATTCAACAAATACGTATTCCTGAAAACAGCAACACATGTGGAAAATCACTGCTCGAACTGAATTTACCAGAACGGGTAAGAGTCGCTTCAATTCAAAGGACTGAAAGATCATTTGTGCCTACAGCCGAAGAAAAAATTGAACCTAATGATCAAATCACGCTCTTTGGAGATCCTAGCAGATTATCAAAAACGGCAACGTCTCTGAGAAGTAATACTGAAAAAGAGAAAGGAGCTAATGTAGTAATTCTTGGCGGGGGCGAATACGGACTCTCACTCGCACAGATGATCGGCCCCTGGAACTGTCAAATCCGAATCTTCGAGAAAAATCAAGACCACGCAGAAACCCTTGCTGAAGAATTAGCAGGCAAAGCCACTGTCATTCACGCGGATGGCGCTTCACTAAATGAACTGCTAGAGGAACAGGTGGGAATAGCGGATTTCTTTATAGCAACAACGCAAAGTGATGAGGATAACGTTATGACTTGTCTCCAAGCAAAGAACCTCGGAACTAAGAACTGCATCCCTCTCATTCATAGAACAGATTACGCAAATGCAGTAAACCAAGCAAAAAGCCAACTGGGTATCAAGGAAGTGATAAGCCCAAGAGAAGTGGTGAGACGCGAATTGATGCGATTCATCACTTCAGACAAATATCACATTGTGAAGAAAATTTCCGCAGGCGAAATCATCGAAACAACGATCCGAGAAAAGTCCAAAGTAGCAGACAAAACTGTAGGTGAAATCTCACTTCCTCCAGGTTCCATTTTTGTAGCTCTCATTAAGGGCATTCACGCAAAGGTGCCAAGCGCTTCAGATATGATTGAAATTGGAGACACTGTCTTTTCAATTGTATCGGAAGAGGCTAAAAAAAGCTTTTTGAAGCTCGTTGCAAAATAACTGAATCTAAAATAAAAAAAGCGGCAGCCTGCGAAGGCCGCCGCTAATCATTAATTAAATAATTAATTGTTATGTTTAAGCTTCAGATTCTGGAGCATCAGATTCTGGAGCTTCAGGCGCAGGGTCCACTGTTTTTGCTTTTGCCTGCTCAATTATTTTAGCCGCCTCTGCCGGATTATCACTTAATTTTCCAAGGAACTCAGGTAATTCAATTCCAACATTCT
>Ga0315334_10003416_pt1 | contig 10019 bp, 10 predicted proteins | sample M150034915metaG_FD_205555 | JGI IMG/M metagenome (GOLD analysis project Ga0315334, IMG submission 205555) | Ammonia-oxidizing marine archaeal communities from Monterey Bay, California, United States - M1 500m 34915 | ecosystem: Environmental > Aquatic > Marine > Intertidal zone | place: USA... | reverse complement strand
CATACTCTGGATCGAAACGTTTTACTGCTTTCATTAATCCCATATTGCCTTCCTGAATTAAATCAGCAAGGGGAAGACCGTAACCGCTGTAACTTCTTGCAATATATACGACAAACCTTAGTTGAGATAAAATCAATTGCCTTGCAGCATCAAGATCGTTGTCTTGTTGATAACGAAGTGCAAGCTCTTGCTCTTCTTCTTTGCTGAGCACAGGAACTTCATTGACTATATTAATATAGGCTCCAAGGCTCCCCAAAGGTCCCGCTACAACCAAGTCTTTGTTCAATGTTAATTCGTTTGTCATAATTCCTCGAATTTTGGATAATTTTAGCACTCTCATGACAAGAGTGCTAAATATTATTGATTAATTTTATAAAAGTGTATAAATATCAATAGATTATGAGATAAAATAAAGCTAACATTAGCTTAAATATAAGTGAAAATATGCGCATTTTCAGGTGGATAATTTATGACAGTCAAAGGAACAATTCGAATTATTGGTGGTCGTTATCGTGGCAGAAAGATTTCGGTAGCAAATGAAGAGATACGGCCAACCAGTGATCGGGTCAGGGAAACTTTATTCAATTGGTTAAATCTAAAACTTGATAATAAATGTTGTTTGGATCTATTTGCAGGCACTGGTATTTTGGGTATTGAAGCATTGTCCAGAGGAGCTAGAAAAGTGGTTTTTGTTGATCATCGGCAAGACATTGTTTCAGGGATCAAGAATCAGATAACTAAATTACAACTTAACAACACGTCAGTCATGCTCTCCGATTCATTGAGTTATTTAGACAATTCCAAGCATTTAGATCCCTTTGATATCATATTTTTGGATCCACCTTTTGGGGTTTATAGTCTAGAAAAACTCTTGGAGCATATTGATAAAACAAAATCGCTTAATCCACAAGGCATGGTCTATTATGAGTCCAATCAGTCTCTCGAGAACAGCATGATCAGCAACTCATGGGACAATTATCGGGAATCTAAAGCGGGAAATGTATATTATGGGCTTCTTACAAAAAAAATACTTAATTAATTTGGAAATCATAGTTTTATGAAAGGATTGTACCCAGGAACGTTTGACCCAATTACCAATGGGCATTATGAGATTATTCGTAGAGCCTCTGTGTTGTTTGACAGCCTTGTTGTCGGTGTTGCTGTGAGCCCCGAGAAGGAGCCTTTGTTTTCAATTGAGCATAGGGTTGAAATGGTAAATGAGGTTATGCAAACACTGTCCAATATTGAGATTCAGGAATATTCTGGGCTAACTGTCAATTTTGCCAAGGAAATTGATGCCCACGTATTAGTCAGAGGGCTTCGCTCTCCTGCAGATGCCCAATACGAATTTGAGCTGGCAAGGATGAATAATGAACTGGCTGGTGATGTGGAGACAATTTTTTTAAGTAGCGGCAATAACAATGCATTTATTTCATCATCCCTTATTAGGCAAATTGCTTCAGAGGGAGGTGATATCGCTGGATTTGTACACCCCACTGTGCAACAAGCTTTGTTGACGATTTATAAAAAATAATTGCAGCATGGTGTGTATTAATAAAATTCGAGGTTGTTTGACAGCTGCCATTGTCATCTTTGTATTTATTACTACAAACAGCGTTAACGCGATACAACCAGTACAACCCGCAATTGCATCGGCTCATCCTTTGGCAACACAAGCAGGTTATCTTATTCTCGAGCAAGGGGGCAATGCTTTTGACGCAGCAATTGCTGTCAGTGCTGTTTTATCAGTGGTGGAACCCTACAGCTCAGGATTGGGCGGAGGTGCTTTTTTTCTTCTTCATCGCGAACAAGACAAATATCAAACATTTATTGATGCACGAGAAAAGGCACCCAATGCGGCAACGGCAGAAATGTATCAAGACACAAAAGGAATGGTTATCTCGAGAGCTTCGTTAGTTGGACCCCTGGCCTCAGGTATTCCAGGCTTGCCTGCTGGGTTAACTCACTTAGCTGAAAAATATGGGACATTACCTTTAGAACAGTCTTTAGCTGCAGCCATTGAATTAGCTGAGAAAGGTTTTCCTGTCTATGAGAGATTAATTTTAGCACTTAATGTTGCTCAGCAAAGTAGAGGATCGTTTTCTCAAAAATTTATAGAAGTATTTACTTTAAATAACGAGTTACCTGAGGTTGGCCAACTTATTAAACAACCCGAATTAGCTAATACTCTTAGGTTAATAGCTTCACAAGGACATAAAGGTTTTTATGATAGCGAATTCACAAAGACTATGGTCCAGGAAGCGAAAAAAGATGGGTCTATTTGGCATGTGGATGATTTTAAGAATTATTCTGTCATTGAAAGAGAACCAATAGACCTTAATTTTATGGGCCATAAACTGACACTTGCACCTCCCCCTTCGTCTGGAGGCACTACGATTGCGACAATTTTAAATATTGTGTCCAACCATGACTATAAGAATATGCCAAGAGAAACATTTATACATTTGTTGATTGAAGCTATGAGAAGAGCATATAAAGATCGATCTGAGTACCTTGGGGATCCCGATTTTGTTGACGTTCCGGTGGAGGTTCTGGTAAGTAAAAATCATGCATTTAATCATTCGGCTACCATTGATCTTGATAAAGCTTCGTCCAGCATGAACAACTCTGAAATTCAACAGGGCCCATACATTGCTAAGGGTACAGAAACGACGCACTTTTCAATTCTTGATGAAGAAGGCAATAGAGTGGCAGCCACACAAACAATTAATACGTGGTTTGGATCTGGGTACATGCTTCCAACTGCAGGAATTGTTCTCAACAATGAAATGGATGATTTTTCTGCAAAGCTATACGCACCCAATAGATATGGTCTGGTGCATGGTCAAGCTAATTCGATAGCACCGAATAAAAGAATGTTATCCAGTATGTCTCCAACTTTTATTGAATCAAAGGATCAACTTGCGATTCTTGGAACACCGGGAGGCGCAAGAATCATTACCATGGTTCTCCTATCTTTAATTTCATTGACTGAAGGCGCAGATGCTAATGGGATGACTTCAAATAAGAGATTCCATCATCAATATTTACCTGATGAAGTTAGGTATGAAAAAGGTGCGTTTGATTCCGAAGTTATAGAGAGCCTGAAATCAAAGGGGCATCGTTTAAAAGAAATTTCAGATTATGGAAATATGCAAGTAGTAACTATGAAAAGTGCTGATGGTTCCGTTATGGTTTCTTCAGACCCTAGAGGATTAATAGAAAATATTGAAATAGATTGGTACTGAGGCTTATCGTTGGCATTTTCCACAATAAAAAGTTCCTCTTCCTGAAAGAGTTATTCTTTTAATTATAGAGCCGCAAGATTTACATCTCTCCCCATCTCTACCATAGATAAATAGACTTTGTTTAAAATATCCAATTTTTTCTTTCCCATATGTAAATGAAAAATTTCTGAGTGTTGTTCCCCCCATTTCAATTGACTGAGTTAATGTAGATTTTATGGAATTAGCTAACTTTTGATACCTTTTTTTTCCGATATTATTAGCTCTTCTTTTGGGATGAATACCACTTAAGAAAAGTGATTCATTGGCATATATGTTTCCCACTCCAACCACTACACTGGCATTCATAATAAATGCTTTGATAGTAGTTTTCCGACGTTTACTTAATTGATACAAGTATTCGCCTCTAAATTCTTTCTCAAGTGGCTCTAATCCCAGATGGCAGATTAATTTATGTTTTTCAGGCTGTTTTCCAGCCCAAACAAAGCAACCAAATCTTCTTGGATCATTAAAGCGTATTATTTTTTTATTTGATAAATGAATGTCAAAATGGTCGTGTTTTTTTGGAGGCTCATATTGATCAAATATACTTATGCTTCCAGACATACCCAAATGTATCATGGCAGTGCCTGAGGAGGTGTTAATCAAAATATATTTGCCGCGCCTGGTTATTGAAGTAACTGTTTTATGTTTTATTTTTTTTAGTAAATCGATTCTTATAGGCCATCTAAGGCGCGTTTCCCTGATATCTAATTTTTCTACAGAATTTCCTTCTATGTGAGGGGCTAAAGCTCTTCTTGTTACTTCTACTTCAGGTAGTTCAGGCATATTTATAATTATGCCCTTCAGGTAGTTCAGGCATATTTATAATTATGCCCACTAAGTCTTGGCGATTAAAATTATTTGATTTTGGCTTCTTTGTATAGAACGTGTTTTCGTATCCTGGGATCGAATTTTTTGATTTCTACTTTATCTGGGTGTTGCCTTTTATTTTTAGTGGTCGTGTAGTAATGCCCAGTTTTTGCAGTGGATACGAGTTTAATTATTTCACGCATTTAAACTGTCGCTCCATATTATTTAATGTTGTTCAAAACGTGTTCTATTCCCAGTTTATCAATGGTTCTCAAACCTTTTTTTGATAAGCGCAATTTAACATATCTGTTCTGGCTTTCTACCCAGATACGGTGTGTATGAAGATTGGGTATAAATTTTCTACGTGTTTTGTTATTAGCGTGTGACACATTATTCCCACTACGTGTCTTTTTACCCGATACTTGACAAATTCTAGCCATGCTAAACCTTTATTTTTTAATACTCTAATTAATTGTATCAAATTGCTTTTGTGAGCGAGCTTTATACCAAGTCGAGGACAACATAGCAAGCCAAGAGCACGAAAACATTTGCAAGAATCGTTATAATAGGAAGCAGGAAGCTTGCAATCGATATAAAGTTCAATTTTATCAAATATTGAGAATATCCAATCAGTGAAAAAAATAATTGATGTAAAAATTATAGATCAGAGGGTCCTTGATGATTTTGGAATTCCAAGTTATCAAACCGATGGTTCAGCGGGTATAGATCTAAAAGCCTGTATTGAAGAGACAATTGATTTAGCTCCCGGAGAAACTGAATTAATCCCTAGCGGTATTGCTATCCACATCAACGATCCTAATTTAGCAGCCGTGATATTGCCCAGATCAGGCTTAGGTCATAAACATGGTTTGGTTCTGGGCAACTTGGTTGGTTTGATTGATTCTGATTATCAAGGACAAATATTTATTTCGTGTTGGAATAGAGGAAACAATTCAGTGCTAATTGAGCCTGGACTTCGGCTTGCACAGATGGTTTTTGTGCCGGTTGAGCAAGTTGAGTTTAGAATTGTTGAAGAGTTTGATGTTAGTCAGCGTGGTGAAGGTGGTTTTGGGCACACAGGCCAAGATTAGTTGTTGACCGCACCGTAACGCTGACGGTATTTCTTTATATCTTGCAGATAATTATCGGCTTCTGAATCAACTGATTCCAAATGATTTATCAAGTCATCCAAGTTTGCAATAGCGACAACTGGAATATTTAACTTTGAAGCAACTTCTGCGGTTGCGGAAAGATTAGTGTGTCCTCTTTCCTGTCGGTCAAGAGAGATTAAAATACCCACTAAAGTTCCACCCAGCTGAGTGATCAGTCTGGCGCATTCATTAACCGCGGTACCTGCAGTGATGACATCATCAACAATAACAACTCTACCTTTAATTTCTGCACCTACTGTTAGACCTTTTTCGCCATGATCTTTCATTTCTTTTCTATTGAAAGCAAAGGGCTTATCAATCTGATGATCTCGAGACAGAGCACTTGCCAAAGAAGTTACAATTGAGATGCCTTTGTAAGCAGGTCCAAACAACATGTCGTACTCTAGTTGGCTTGCAATAAGAGCTTTTGCATAGAATTGGCTGAGTTGATGAATGGATTTTCCTGAATTGAACAAGCCAACATTAAAAAAATAAGGACTGATTCTTCCAGATTTAAGTTTGAACTCTCCGAATTTTAAAACTCCTTCTGCCAAGGAAAATTGAATAAATTCTTGTTTGTAGTTTTCCATACAATATACACTTTGAGTGAGCGTTAGATAGTTTAGCATTTCAAATCATTTGTGTAGCCATGAGATTTATGAGCATGTTTCAAATCTTTTAATGAATTAACGGAGAACAAAATAAAAATTATTACCGTAAATGTAAATGGCATCAGGGCAGCAGAGAGAAAGGGATTTTTTAATTGGCTGGAAAAAGAAGATGCTGATTTAGTTTGCCTCCAAGAAATAAGGGCGCAAGTGAAAGATATAGAAAACCATAAATTTTGGCCAAAACCTTATTATTGTTTTTATTTCCCAGCTGAAAAAAAAGGTTACAGTGGTGTCGGTATTTTAAGTAAATTCAAACCTAAACATGTGATTCAAGGCTTTAATTCAAAAGAGTTTGATTGCGAAGGACGCTACCTGGAACTGGTTTTTAACAACTTTTCAATAGCATCTGTCTATTTTCCTTCAGGGTCTTCTGGAGAAGCAAGACAAGATGCAAAATATAGATTCTTAGATGAATTTGAAATCAAATTAAACGCAATACAGAAATTCCAAAAACCTTTTATCTTTTGCGGGGATGTGAATATTGTGCATAAAGAAATAGATATTAAAAACTGGAAAGCAAACCAGAAAAATTCAGGGTGTCTTCCAGAGGAAAGAGCATGGCTAGAAAAAATTTTCAATCAATTGGGGTATGTAGATGGATTTCGTGTAAATAATCAAAACCCCTATGAATATACTTGGTGGTCCAACAGAGGAAAAGCTTGGGAGAACAACGTTGGTTGGCGGATCGATTATCAAATAACAACTCCTGATTTCAAAGACCGTATTCTTCAGTCCTCAATATACAGGGATCAACGATTTTCAGATCACGCACCATTACTCATGGATTATGATTACTCACTCTGATAACGGGCCACAACAATATGGCTTAGAAATTTATCTAAAGCCCGAAGTTATCAGCATGCTTTTCCTAGGATTTTCTGCAGGACTGCCTTTCCCTTTGGTATTTGCGACCTTGACCGCTTGGCTCGCTTCAGTGGAGATAGGCATTACTGAGATTAGCATGTTCGCATGGGTCGGTATTGTCTATGCAATTAAATTTTTATGGGCACCAATTGTCGATAAGCTTTCTTTGCCTTTATTATCAAGATCACTTGGCAAAAGAAGGGCATGGATGCTAAGCACACAGTTTGCGATCTTATTGGGGTTGTTGCTAATTTCTACCATAAACCCACTAGAGAATCTCAGTTTATTTGCTGTTTTTTCAGTTTTGATAGCTTTCGCTTCAGCAACACAAGATATCGCAATTGATGCTTACCGTATAGAAATTATAAACAATCGTTTTCAAGGAGCTATGGCAGCAGCATATCAATTGGGTTATCGAGTAGCTGTATTAATAGCAGGTGCTGGAACTCTTTACATTGCTGCATTCAATACATGGAATTTTGCTTATAAGGTTATGGCTTTTTTTATGTTGGTCGGAGTCATTACTACATTGCTTATAAGAGAACCCAGCCTCCAATCAAGAAAACAAAAGTCGACAATGACATGGTTTAAGGAAGGTGTTATTGAACCATTTTCAGAATTTTTCTTTCGGAACGGCTACTGGTCGATTGTTTTGTTGCTTATGATTGGACTGTATCGAGTGAGTGATTTAATTTTAGGCATTGTCGCAAATCCCTTCTTTCTCGATGTTGGTTTTCAACTCACTGAAATTGCTTCAACCACTCAAGTTTTTGGTATTGGGGTGACAATATTTGGTGCATTCATAGGAGGTCTAACAGTTGCTAAATATGAAATTGGCAGACCATTGATTCTTGGTAGTATATTGCTCGTAATTACAAATTTGTTTTATATTTTACTGATCGGGTCTGGTCCTGATATTCGCTACTTAATATTGACCATTAGCGTAGATAATTTCGCCTTGGGTTTTTCTGGCTCTGTTTTTATTGCATTTTTATCCAGCTTAACGAGTCGAAAGTACACTGCCACTCAATACGCACTCTTTTCATCACTCATGACCTTGCCAGGTAAGGCCATAAGTGGATTTTCTGGTCAGTTTATAGAAACTATTGGCTGGTACAACTTTTTCTTATATGCAGCATTAGCAGGTGTTCCAGCGATTATATTTACCTTAATTGTGGTCAAAAAAGGATGGCAGGAACAATAGTCATCGTTCGTTTCTCAGAGAGAGTCCTATATTTATCTAACCTTGATCTCTATAAACAAAAAGATGTTCTTCAATGAATTGCTGCAAAGAGCATGGAGGTTTTCCAGTTAAATCACTAAAAGTAGTGGTTGTATAATCTAGCCCTCCTTCTGCAATATCTTCAAAGAGATCAATCACAGCATCCAAGTGCCATTGGTTTGTCACGAACTGAGATAAAGTAGTTTTGTATGCATCCATGGGAACACTAACGTAATTGATTTCTTGACCTAGAACGAGACTAAATTTCTCAGCTACTTCATGGAATGACAATAACTCAGGACCAGTTATTTCATAGTTCTGATTATCATGGCCTTCATCAGACAGTACCTTGGCAATAAACAACCCAATATCCCTAACATCCATCATGGCTGTTGTTCCATTTTCAAAGGGGAAAAAGAATTTGCTTTGTTCTTTAATTGTTTTTCCAGCACCAAGTAAGTTTTGCATAAAAAAATTTGGCTTTATCATTGTCCATGATAGGCCAGAGTCTTTAATGTGATTTTCAGATTCAACATGCATCCTCGGGATGGTTCTGGTGGCTTCAGGGAGAGCTTCCATTGAGGACATTTTTACCACATGTTTTACCTCGGCTTTCACTGCTGCATCCACAAATCGTTTTTCTAAAGTAAGTTGTTGTTCAGAGTTGGGTAAGAGCAGTAGTGTTTTATCAACTCCCTCCAAAGCCTGGTTTAATAGATCATCATCTTCAATCGAACCAATAATAGGTTGACCACCCAACTCAGTAATTTGCGATGCTTTTGTTGAATTCCTGATTAATGCTTTAAAAGGGATACTGAATTCAGCAAGATTTTTTGCTACTTCGTAACCTGTTTTACCAGTTGCACCTGTAATCAATATCATTTTATTCTCCTATACCAATTCTTTCCATTAACAGTTGGTGAAAATAAGCTAATCCAGACTCATATCTAGGGCTTAATGGACCAGCCTGATATATACCAGCCTCTAAATTTTGTTGAACCAAGGGAACTATTTTTTGGTCTTCAATACTAACTTCTTTCTGGTACTGACCTTCATTTGCTTCAAAATCTTCCTCCGATACATCCGATGGCCTGAAAAGATTATAGATCACTCTACACCATTTTGGCTTCAGTGGTTCAATTCTTTGAAAGACTGCGCCCCTACCGTATGCATTGAAAATAACATTTGGAAAATGCCATCCGAAGCTTCCCGGCTCATTACTACCAGATTTCGGCGGAACAGAATGTATGCTTGTTGAATCCGCATTAGTCAAAGTATATTCTTGCCAAACAACATCTCTGTTTAATTGAGGATGGATTAAGGGAATGTGATATCCCTCTTGGTAATTATCAACGTAAGTTTTCCAATTAGCATTAACATCAAAAGTTATTTCATTATGAAAAACAAAATTGCTTTTATAAACATGATTTACCATCTCTGCAAAAGGCCCCAACCAACTGGCAAGTGATTCAGAGTCAACATTAATATTGACAAAAATCAATCCAAATTCTTCTGATACTTTGATTGGGAAGAGGGAAAAATTGCCCGGGTTGAAGTCTTCAGCTCCAAAAAAGTGTGGGGAGTTCTGTAATTTCCCATTCAATCCATACCGCCATCCATGATATGGACAGACAAGACTTTTACAATTGCCTTTTTTATCTAACAGAATTTTAGAGGCTCTATGACGACATACATTATGAAAGCCCCTTAGGACATTGTTATTATCTCGGATTATTAAAATAGGGCTATTTGTAATTTCAGCAGTTATAAACTGACCAGGACTTTTTACTAACTCAGATCTGCCTACCCATTGCCATTCATTAAAAAAAATCCTTTCCTTCTCAACTTTAAAAAAAGAATTTTCATGGTATAGCTTTGCAGGCAAGGTATATGTCGTTGTTTTTTGATCCATATTTTTTAAATTCACAGATTTTGACAATGCATAAAAAATTTTTCGCAAACAGTAACAACAATAGTAAGTCATTAGTTCTAAATCAAACAGTAGAAAAACGAT
>Ga0315334_10003414_pt1 | contig 10021 bp, 11 predicted proteins | sample M150034915metaG_FD_205555 | JGI IMG/M metagenome (GOLD analysis project Ga0315334, IMG submission 205555) | Ammonia-oxidizing marine archaeal communities from Monterey Bay, California, United States - M1 500m 34915 | ecosystem: Environmental > Aquatic > Marine > Intertidal zone | place: USA... | reverse complement strand
TTCATATTGAACCTCAACGTGCTAGAAGTAATAATAGTGTATTACTTTTAAGAGATGAAACTACGTTTGAAGAGTTTACAAGCATTCTTAATAAGACAAGACAGTTTGGTGAACCTGGATTTGTGTTTGGTAATCATCCATGGCAATTATATAACCCTTGTTTTGAAATAGGCTTTATACCTGTTACCAAAGATGGTGTTTGTGGTGTTCAATTCTGTAATCTAACCTCCATTAATGGAGCTAAGATTGATACTAAGTCTAAATTTTTAGATGCAGTAAAGGCGTCAACAATTGTTGGTACTTTACAAGCAGCATACTCTGAGTTTGATTACTTGAGACCTGCGTCTAAGCAATTAACAGAAGGAGAGGCATTATTGGGTGTATCTATTACTGGCATAATGGATAACCCTAAGATTCTTTTAAATCCAGATTATCAGAGAGAAGGTGCTACTTACGCTGTTAAAGTCAATAAGTCTTGGGCTAAAAAGTTAAATGTTAATCAAGCTGCTAGGATTACTTGCATTAAACCTGAAGGTACATCATCATTAGTGCTTGGTAGTGCGTCTGGAATACATCCTCATCATAGTAAAAGGTATTTTCGACGTATTCAATGTAATAAGTTGGACCCCGTGTATAGGCACTTTAAGAAAAGCAATAACCATATGTGTGAGGAGAGTGTATGGTCGGCAAATAAGACAGATGACGTAGTTACATTTCCTGTACAGGTTTCTAAGCATGCGATGGTAAAGGATGACCTTACAGCTCTACAGCATTTAAAGTGGATTAAGACTACTCAGCAAAATTGGGTGATTCCAGGTACAACTGAAGCAAATATCAATAATATTGAGCATAATGTTAGTTGTACTGTGGTAGTAAAGGATGATGAATGGGATAGAGTGTTTAAATTCTTGTATGATAATAAGAAATACTTTGGCGCAGTGGCATTATTACCTAAAATTGGTGATAAATTGTATGAACAAGCACCGTTAGAGTCAATAGTCGATGAAAAAGACGAAGTTCGGTGGAATACTATTGTTGATAAGTATACATCTGTGAATTATAAAGCTTTAAAAGAGAAAGAAGACACAACAGAGGTGCAAGATACAGTTGCATGTGGTGGTGGAGCATGCGAAGTACCTAATTTACAAGAAGTTAAGATAACTGAAATGGAACCAGAACCAGACGCAGTTGTGGCCCTGTATTAAAATAGTAACTTAGTGCTTTTTCTTACCATTATATCTAGTTAAGTCTAACTGACATAAAGGCTTTTCTATCTTTAGTTTACCTAAATATTCATTCTGTACAACTAGTTTACTACCACCGATTACTTGTCCGTCGACAACATCATAGATAAAGAAGACTGTTTTAGTCATTCCAACACGTATAATTCGCCCAGGCTTTCCGTCTACGTACACTGTGTCATCAGTTTTGTAATCATTACCCCAAAATACAAATAAACCAGCAGCTAATTTCTTAAGACTTGATTGAAACATTAATAGGGATAAACCTGCAATAAACATCCAGCCATAGTCTCCTAATAAGTTCCTAGCAACTATTTCGAATTGTTCAGCCCCATTTCCCGTTGCCTCCATGTAAGTATTTAGTTGTTTTTTGTATAAATAACTATATATGAAAAAGATTGTTACATTTGTCGGTAATTACAAAAAAGAAATCGGAGGCTTGTTACGGCACGTTGCTACAATCGCCGGTGGTGTGTTAATCGCAAAAGGATCACTCACGACTGATAGTTTCACTATGATATTAGGCAGTACTTCTAGTATTGTTGGTACCGGTTGGTCATTTGTTAATAAAGCTTCTCATAAGAAAGAAGTCAAGACCGCTCTAGCGACAGATCCTGTAACAGGTGATGTTACGCGTCATTTTAATGAAGAGACTAAGACTTGGGGAAAAGATGCCCCACCAGCATAGCAAAACATCTCTGGATACATAAATAATTATGTGCCCGTGCTGTTGCCAGGATATTTATATATTATTACTAATAAATCCTGGCCCGGTTGGTTGAAAGTAGGTACAACTCGTAATTTGAACACTCGTTTACAAACATATCAAACGAGTTCTCCCTTTAGAGACTATGAAGTTATATATTCTATAAAACATCCAGCATATCTTCAAGCTGAGCAGAATATAAAGAAGCAAATGGCTCATTTTGCTAAACAAATCAAGAATGAATGGTATGAAGTCGATTTACAGGTAGCTAAGGTTAGATTATTAGAGCAGTTAGATAATTATTTTTATGGGGAATGTGATAAAGAAGAACAATACCATCGTGTATTTCATTCTATGCCTGTATAAATAATTAAATGCCAGCAAAGCTCGACAGGAGTGTCAAAAAGGTTCAAAATAATGAAGGCGTATCTAAAAGACGTTCGCATCCTAATGCTGAGTATACCGAGGATATTAAATATATTATCACTAGATGGTTAGGATTCATTCCTCAAAAAACAAGATCTACATCACATCGTACGTATAAGAGAGAGAGTGACGGTGCTATTGTAGGGCTAGTCAAGAAATATGGCAATTCGATTATTCATGGTCATCGCTGGAAAGCAGTATTAGCTGACGTGTTCTGGTGGGCTGATCCTGGTGAACGTGAAGAACTGTGGACATTAGCTAGAGGAACAAAAGGTCAACACCCAACACTCCAGCCTCCTCCGCGCACCGGTAGTACAGGATTTGTAGGTGTAACAGCTCGTGAAAAGAATGAACTTAAATCATTTAAACAGTTTTTTGAAAAAAGATATTATAATGATACTCTTCATCCTAAATTTTGGAAAGATGATAGTTTTAATGAGGAGATATTAAATTCTATAATTGAAATCGTAGATGAGTTTATAAAGGATGATAAGCATATCACTTCTGAAATGATAGAAGATATACAGTTAACTGGCTCATTAGCTAATTTTAATTATTCTGATCATTCAGATCTTGATGTACATATATTATTAGATTTTGCTAGTATAAATAAAGATGAGACTATAGTAAAGAGAGCATTAGACGGTAAGAGATTTATATGGAACTTAAGACACAATATCGAATTTAATAATCATGAGGTGGAATTATATTTTCAAGATATTCATGAACCTCATGTGGCTTCCGGTCTATTTAGTATACAAGATAATAGATGGATTAAAAAGCCTGTCCATGACCCTCCGGAAATAGATCAACATGATGTTGAAAAGAAGGCTGAACAGTTTCGTACAGAGGTAGAATTGATGAAGGAAGCTTTAAATGAGGTGGATGATAAAGACGACCTTGCATTAATTAACAAACGCGCTAAAAAATTAAAAGATAAGTTAATGAGGATGCGTCAAGAAGGGCTTGCTAGTAAGGGTGAATATTCTGTAGAGAATTTAGCTTTTAAAACTTTACGTAACGACGAGACAATAGCTGAATTAAATGGCTTGATTATTCAATCATATGATCTTATGTTTGGTGAAGAAAAAATTGCAGAGAAGAAAAAGAAAAAAGATAAGAAAGGAGTAGATGAATGGCTTTTAAGTTTAGTACATGCGTTATTTACAACTGATCCATCACATGATCCTAAACCACAAAGATATCCAGCAGGAATATGAAACCATTTAAACATTTTTTTGAAGACGACGAACCTGGTAAGATTGATATTTTTGCTAAAGAACCTCGAAAGCGAGCAGAGCCGCTCGGACAGGTAACAGATGACGGTAAACGAGATATAGAGAGATATATAGATAATCTTCATCAAGGCGGTAATGAATTAATTGAAAAGATAGTAGAGGATTCAAACTTTATTACGAAGACCGGTAGGCAGGAAACTAATGATTATTTACGATCTTTTAGAGCAGTAATGGCTGATGCAAAATATAGAATTAATTGGACAAGTTTTGCGGATCATGTTAATAATAGATTTGACAATTATAATATTCAATCTGATATTGGACCTACTTATGGTGATTGGAATATGTTAGAGCTATATTTACCCAGGATTAAAGAATTTGTTGAAAGTAATGCTGAGGAATGGTTTGAAGAAGTGTTTACAATTAGTCATAAGATAGCAGGAACTAGTGTTGGTGATGGTGAATTTTTATTAGGTATAGTAGGTAACGCGAAAAAAGGATCGGACAAAGGAGATATTGATGTAGTTGAAGGCCAACCAGGAGGTACGATGCTAGCTGGTAAGATAGTGCTAGAGGTTGGTACTGCTGGTAAAATAATAGGCGCTTCGAGTCGCGAAGCTGGCCGAAAAAATCATGGAAGGATGATTCGAGATTTAGTAATACAAGACGTCGAAAAATTTCAAGAGATACAGCCTAACACTTGGGTTGAAATAGATGCTCTGTTACTTTCTTATGATGTTAATCAAGCTAAAACAAATAATTTTGATCTTATTAAAGAGTTAATACAACAGTACACCTTAGAGAATCCAACCAAAGCAATATTAGAGAAACAGAATTCAAAACTAACTCGAGTTATAGGTGGATTGGTTTTATATGATTATATTGTAGGTCATAAAGATGATTGTATTATGTCTATAAACTATGGAACAAATAGGTATAAAAGATCAGATAAAGAGGGAAGTATAGCTTTATATGAAACTAGATATGCTTATCCAAAAAAAATGGGATTGAAAAGAACTATTGGATTGATGGTAGATCAAAATTTTTATAATTTTATGTTAGATGGTGACGCAACTAGATTTAGATTAGGTACAAAAAACTAATGGTATTAGGATTATATGATACAGTGACGATGGGGTATAGAGTAAAGATTATGCCGTATGTTATTACTATCTTTGATGACGATGATGTGATCGAAGGAGATAGAATTCCAAATAAAATTGTAAAGTATTTAATTGATGAAGGGTTTTGTGATACCTGGTTAAACACCAATACTGGAATCAGAGTTAATATATACAGACAAGGAAATGCTAACTTATAAAAAATATTTTCCGCTGTTTGAAGCTGCTGGTCCGAATAAACATTTGACTCATTTAGAGGAGCTCATTCTCACTGATCAAAAGGATGGTGCTGTAAGAGCTATTAATTATCTTGAAGCACTTACAGAAATATTAGATAGTAAGACACCACGTACTGTTAACGCAACTGTAAAGTATGATGGTGCTCCAGCAGTAATACTAGGAGCAGATCCTAATGGTAAGTTTTTTGTTGGTAGTAAATCTGTTTTTAATAAAATACCTAAAATTAATTATTCAACTAATGACATTAAGAAAAATCATGCTGAAGCGCCTGGATTAGTTGATAAACTAGTTCAAACATTTATACATTTTAAGAATCTAAGGTTCGATTCTGCATATCAAGGTGATTTTTTATTTGATGACGAAATAAAAGAAGTTAATGATGTTGATGGAGTACAACATGTACTATTTAAACCTAATACTATAGTGTATGCTGTACCTACTGCTAGTGAAGAAGGTCAAAAAATATTAAATTCACAAATCGGTATTGTATTTCATACAGAATATGATGTTATGGTAGATCAAGAAGGATATGTTAGATTTTCGACTAAAAAATTTGGAGTTGATGTTACGAACTTAAATCCTGGACCCGCAGTGTATGTTAAGGATGCTTATTTTGAAAGCGACGCAGGGTATATTACTCTAACAGCCGAAGAAACTAAAAATGTAAAGTTTTTAATAGGTATTGCCAGACAGCAGGTATTAAGGATAGATTTTAATAAAATGACTGAAAAGTTATTATCTAATTTAAACACATATATTAATACTGAAATAAGAATTGGAGAATTTTTGAGTGACACTGCAGCTTCTTTTGAGCGATTTGTACAATGGTTCATAGGTAGAATAGATAAACAAATAGCGAAGCTTAAAAGCGATGCAGGTAAAGCCAAAGCCGCTCAAAATAAAGAACAGTTAATATCTTTAATACAAGATGCTTCTGAAGATATTTACAGTGTGTTTGAATTTCAAAAAGCAATAAAACAGTGTAAAGATATTTTTATACAAAAGTATAATAATATGATGCGTGAAGTTAGTATGAAGAATTATTTGTTTACTGCTAATGGTGATTTAGTAGTAACAGATCCAGAAGGTTATGTTGCTATTGATACAACAGGTAACGCTGTTAAGTTCGTAGACCGTTTAGAGTTCAGTAGAGCTAATTTTGCTATCGATAAAGATAGCAAGTTCAAAAAGAATTAGTTGTTTCTTAAATTATTTCTGTAAATAATTTAGCAGGAATGACTATTGTATTCAATCTTTTTGATAGTAATTATAGTGCTGAATTTTTAAAATCTTGGATAACACTAACTACATATTTAAATAAAACTGGTGTACGTTATCATATTTCTCAACATGCTAGTTGTAATGCGTTTTATGCGAAGCAAATGTGTTTAGGTGGTAATGTATTATCTGGTCCTAGACAACTACCATATCAAAAAGCAATTAAATATGATATATTAGTCTTCTTAAGTAATCAAATTGTATTCACACCATCACAATTTATTAAATTATATAACAAATCTTCTAATTATAGATTTATATCCGGAAAAGTAGATGGTAGGTATAAAACTTTTACGGAGGATGATAATTTTATTAAAGCTGATTATTTGGACTTTGATTTTGTTTTTATACAACATGGAGTTTTCGAGGAATTGGAGTATCCTTGGTTTCGGCCGCACGTAAGTACGTCAGGATCCGAACAACAGTTTATTGATATTGATATTTGTCATCGTATAAAAGAACAAAATATAGATTTATTAATAGATAAAACAATTGATTTGCGAGGAGGTAATTTTAATTTTATAAAGATAGATGAATAAAACTATAATTATATGTTGCCCGGGTGATTGCTTCTCTGGAAAATTTATTAAATGTTTAACTTATTTAATTAAACATTTAAATACTATAGGATTTACAGTATATTTTAGCGGAGCGTATTCACGTAATATATATGAAGTGCGCAATAAATGTATGTTAGGGTCGCCAACTAAAGGTTCTAGTCAACAACCATTTAATGGTATGGAATATGATTATGTCTTATGGATTGATAATGATATAGTGTTTACTCCGGCTGATTTTGATTTAGTATATAAAGAGGATATTGATGTAATGTCAGGATTATATGTCATGGCTAATGATAGACAGTTTGCTGCAGTAGAATATTGGGACGAAGACTATTTTCAAAAATATGGAACTTTTGAGTTTTTAAATAAAGAAGATATACGTACGAGATATATACCGTTTAAAGTTGAATATGTAGGTTTTGGTTTTCTTTTATTTAAACATGGAGTATTTGAACAATTACAATACCCGTGGTTCGAACCTACGTATTTAGAAATTAAAACATCAAAAGATTTTTCTATGGAAGATGTAACATTATGTCTTAAATTAAAAGAAAAAAATATTGATATATATGCTCATCCAAATGTTATTGTCGGTCATGAGAAGACAGTTGAGCTGCGAATATAATGATAAGATTTGATTCGAGTGAAACTCCAGAAGAGTTCTGGTATAATAATATTAAAAAATATCAGCAAAGAGAACCAGAGAATAATTTCCCTCAAAATTTAATTGTAACATCTCTTATGAAAGTTAGCAACAGAGAAATAGCTATTTTAAAAGGAGAGTTAAACAGAGGTGATTTATTATTAATTACATACCCTACTTTAAATCATGCTGTTAAAAATTTTATAGGGATTGGAATAGCTGATTGTGAATATTCATTGGATAGTAATATACAGATCTACGAGTTAGATTATAATAAACCCATGACTGATGATTTTGTATTTGATCTGTTAACTAATAGTCATGGCTGGAGTATTAAAGATTATGGTGATTTATCTGGATATTAATTAATAAATATTTATATGGCGCAAAAGAAAGAATTTACAATCGCCACCGGGTTAGTCGTTAATGCGCCAGGTGGTGGGAAAGGCAACATAACTGGCGGTGCTGGTAAATTTACAACAAGTTTAAGTACCGAGTCTCTATCGGTTGTTAACTTTAGTCCTGCAGATATGGATCTTACTGGGACCTTAACAGTTGCAGGAGCAACGTCCTTCTCTTCGCCGATGACTTTGGTCGCCGGTTTGAGCTCTGATGGTATTAATTTTACAAACGACGATGGTACTATTGGATTAGGTACACTTGATGCAGTGAGCGCTACTATTACATCATCAGCATCAGCAGCTATTTTTACTATACCTACATCACAATATAGATCCGGTAAGATAGTAATTCAAGCAGTTAGCGTCGGTGTAGGTACTTTACCTTCTGCTTCTATGGAAACGAGCGAGATACTATTTATTCAAGGATATGATGGTTATGGTACAACTGTGTCGTGGAGCGAATATGCAACAGTTGGTATCGGAAGTACTTCAATAGTTACATATACGGCAGTGATTGAAGGAGATAATGTAGAATTTCGAGCTACTAACAATCATTCTCAGACTATTAATTTTGTGAGTTCAATATCCCAATTATATACAATAACTTAATTTCTAGATCGTTTAGATATTAAATAATTATATGGCAACGGTCAGTTCAGATTTTAAAGTTAAAAATGGTCTTGTTGTCGGTACAAGCGGTGCCGGCAATATTACTGGCGGTGCTGGTACGTTTAAAACTAGTTTAACTGCATTTGCTTTATCAGGAGTTGATGGTGGATTTTCCGGCAACACAGCAATTCGGTTACCTGTAGGTACTACAGCACAACGACCTACTGTTCAGGATGGTCTCATTCGTCTTAATACTTCACTTAGTCAATTTGAAGGTTATTCAAATAGTAACTGGAGAGGGCTAGGTGGAGTAATCGATGTTGATCAAGATACTAAAATTCTTGCTGAGTTAACCTCTGGTGGAGATGAAGATTCATTATTCTTTTATACTGGAGGTACTGAAAGAGCGCGAATCTCTAGTGCAGGCGTTCTTAGTGCAGCTGGTAATGTTACTCTCGCCGGTGATTTAACTGTACAGGGTAATGATATTAAATCAAGCGGTGGTACAGCAATTACATTAAGTACTACAGATGTTTCTATTGCTGGTGACTTGACAGTAACTGGTAATGATGTTAAGGATAGTGGAGCTAATACTGTACTTACTTTTGATGGCTCTGGTAATGTTAGTTTCCCTGGTAATTTAACAGTTAATGGTACTCATACTACATTAAACACATCTGTTACATCTACTACAACCGCTACTGAAAACAATTTTGTAATCACATCTACTGACGCTGGCGCCACCGCGTCTCCGGATTTGAAGTTATGGCGTGATAGTGCATCACCTGCTGATAATGATATTATAGGTACTATTATTTTTACAGGTAATGATAGTGGCGGTACAGCTACTGATTATGGTCAGATATATACTACAATAACCGATGTTACTAATACTACTGAAGATAGTAGAATGGTATTTAGGACAATGTCTAATGGTACATTGGGTGACAGATTAACACTTACAAGTACTGGTACTTTAAGTGCGAGTGGTCAGATTATTGGTAATGTGACCGGTGACATAACAGGTAATGCTGATACAGCGACTGCATTAGAAACAGCTAGGACTATAGGTGGTGTTAGTTTTGATGGGACAGCAGCTATTGTTCCTACAACAATCGTAGTTGCTGATACTACAAACTCAAAGAATTATCTTGGAATGTTTGAGAGCGCTACTGGTAATTTGCTACCTAAGACTGATGCTAATATATTTTATAATGCTAGTACTAGCAGATTAACAGTTGATGGTTCGTTGAGTGCTTCTGGGATTATATATGCTGATGCATTTAATTCAGTTACAGGTGGTAGTACAATTGACTTTAATGATGATATTGACCTTGCTGGTACCTTAACATTAACTGATGATATTGTCCATTCTGGAGATACTGATACAAAATTATCATTTACTACAGATGTAATTACATTATATGGTGCTAATTCAAATCTATTAAGAATTGATGGTGTTAATAATGTCGTTGGTATTGGTACAGTTTCAACTGCAACACCCAGCATACCAACAGTTATTGAATTTAATAATGATACTACAGCTTATAAATCA
>Ga0315334_10003412_pt1 | contig 10025 bp, 11 predicted proteins | sample M150034915metaG_FD_205555 | JGI IMG/M metagenome (GOLD analysis project Ga0315334, IMG submission 205555) | Ammonia-oxidizing marine archaeal communities from Monterey Bay, California, United States - M1 500m 34915 | ecosystem: Environmental > Aquatic > Marine > Intertidal zone | place: USA... | reverse complement strand
CTCCGGCTCTTGGTACACCGGCTTCAGGCGTAGCGACTAACCTATCTGGAACAGCGGCGAATTTAACTGTGGGGAATGCAACAACTCTAGCAACAGCTAGAACAATTCACGGAGTATCTTTTGATGGCTCAGCCAACATAGATTTAAGTGAAGAAATCGCTGATACTGTTGGTGCAATGGTTAGTGGAAATACTGAAACAAATGTCACAGTAACTTACGAAGATGCAGATAATACTCTAGACTTTGTAATTGGTACACTTAACCAAGATACAACAGGTACTGCGGCAACCGTGACTACCAATGCAAACCTAACAGGGCATGTAACCTCTACAGGCAATGCAGCCGTCTTAGGATCATTCACCTCTGCGCAACTATCAACAGCCTTATCCGATGAAACAGGTTCGGGAGCAGCAGTATTTGCAACAAGCCCAACGCTAGTAACTCCGGCTCTAGGCACACCCGCTTCGGGAGTGTTAACCAATGCAACTGGTCTTCCTAATAGCTCAGTTATTGGTCTTGGTACTGCGGCTTTGGTGGCAACAGGAACTTCTACAGGTAACGTTCCTTTAGTAGGAACTAAGTCTTCCACAACCACACTAGCTGGACTAGTAGAACGGTCAACCTCTGCCGAGAACGTCGCGGGTACAGATGACACGGTTTATCCAACTGTGGCTGGTACTAAGGAGATGATCAGTACACATGCTGGTGGAAGCTCATTATCCTCAACATCAACAGGGACAATAACGGCTGGTGACCCACTAGCTATTCTTTCTACAGGTAATTTCCAGAAAGTTTCAGGTTCAATTTCCGGAGCAGGGGTAGGAGCAGGGGTTGAGTTTTTTGATGCAAGACCGGACGATTGTGTGTCGGCCTATGACCCTGTGAATAACTTAACTTTAACGATTTTCTCAGATTATAATACTTCGGGGAAAGGCACTTATGTTATCTCTCGCTTGTCCGGCACAACTTTGGTTTGTGAGCCGCCTGTTATATGGGAAGCGGGGAACGTGGTCAATTTCACGCTGGCATACCATGCAGCTTCTGGAAATTTTTTGGCTACTTACACAATATTGTCATCAGGAGATACACACGCAATAGCCATTGACTGTTCAGGCGGGGGCTTCACTTTCGGAACCCAAGTTCAGGTGACGAATGGGTCGAATACCTTTCAGGCGGGAGCGTGGTCGTGTTATGACTCTGTTGAAGAGAAAGTTTTGGTGACATATGCGTCAACGGGGACGTCGTATGGGTATGCGAGGGCTATTGGCGTATCCGGCACAGTTGTGTCGGTGGGGACGGCTCACGAATTTTACGATGGAGGGGCAATTTCGGCTCCAAGATGCGCTTATGACCCTGTGAATGAAAAATCTTTAGTTGTATTTAAAGATACAAGTGCGAGTAAATTTTACGGTATTCCAATAGATATATCGGGATCGACTGTTACGTCTGGAACTGAAGTGGAAAATACTACGATTGGAAATATCCAAGGAGTTGCTTCTGGACAGTATGGCTCTCACGTTGTTTACATGACCCAGCACAGTAAATTCATGGTCGCTGCTACGACAAGTGATGATGATTTAGATGCAGCGTTGGCAGACTTGGACGGTGGGACTCTTGCATGGTCGGGGTCAACGACTCTTGATACTGCCGACCATTGGAATCCTTTTATAGTGTATGACCCAGGTTTAGACTCCGTTTACATAATTACGAAGGATAGTACCAAAGGGGCTATAACGATAGCAACGACAGACGGGTCTACTATTACCGACCATGGCACAGAACATTTTTGTCAGAGTTTAAATGTTGACGTTGGTTTTGTATTTAATTCAACCGCCAAGGTAAAAGAAATCTATTATTGGGATCAAACGAATAATGATGGTGATTGCAAAGTAGCAATCGACACATTTTCAACAACGGCTACAGATTTTATTGGCATTGCACAATCAACCGTGTCAACTGGACAGTCAATTACTGCTGACACAATAGGTGGAACTAACGACCAGCGAACAGGAATGACGGTAGGTTCTGGGCAATGGGTTGCCTATAATGGCAACTGGTCTGAGGTTGATACTGGCTATGTAAGGGCGGGAGTTGCGATAAGCGCGACAGACACTCATATTACAGGAGCACCAGAATGATAATTGTTAGAGAAAAGGCAACAAAACTTGTTTTATTTTTATTTGAAGATAGTGCGGTGGTCGAACTTTCCACCTCTGGCTTGTCCGGTGACACTTTGGCGATATGTGTAGACTCAGAAAATCACGAGATAGTTGAGGGGGTTGTTAAACCACCTTATTCTTTTTGGCAGGGCAAGGTTTTTTCATATGATTCAGTAAGCGGATGGGCTATTGCCGATGAAGAGGCAGAAAAGTTTTTTAGAGAAAGAGGGGAAGAATAAATTATGACTAGAGCAAGAGATATGGCTGATGCCGGAAAAGTAATAAATCATTTAGATGATGCTTCTTCAAAAATTCAAACTCAAATAGAGGCTGCAGAGGCAATAGCTGAAGCGGCTGCAACCCAAGCGGCTGTTAATGATACTGCTGTAGCGATGGCTATAGCATTAGGAGGTTAATATGGCTAATGCATTCAAAAACAAAGGGATTAGCCTCACCGCTACTGCTCAAACAATGTATACGACGCCGTCTTCGACTCAATCGGTGGTAAATGCGTTATTTTTAACTAATATAACGGATGGTTATGAAGGTTATGTAACTGTTATTGTCAATGACACTTCTGCAAGCACGGATTATAATATTCTTTATAGGGCGCCTGTTCCACCAGGCAGTACATTAACATTCGATAAACCGATAAATCTAGAAGCGGGGGATAGCTTAAAAGTTCTGGCTACAAGTACTAGCATGTTAACCGCATTCTTAAGCGTATTGGAGATAACCTAATGTCTTATATAGGAGCTAAACCCGAAGACACACCAACACATAGTCATCAGGTTTTTTATGGCTTTAAGTTGGACATAACTAATGGCGGTCTAACTGTAGATGTCATAGACACCACTACAATTTATCTAGCAGATCTTGATTACAAGGACTACTTCTGGTCACAAAATAAATTACTGTACCAATGGGGTACAAGGGGACACATAGAAGTAGTATATGAATAATTACTAAAACAAAAAATATTTTTTGGTTTAGAATCATAACTATACTACAAAATTTCTTGACATAAAATGTCGGGTTTGCTATAATAATAGCATGGAGAGTTAAAACAAATGAGTACAACTATTGATCTAGGAAAACTACGATTTAATTGGGCTGGAGAGTGGTCGGTAAGTACCGAGTACGAATCCAATGACTTAGTGCGTTACGGTGGTGACGTGTTCGTTTATATTTATGCGCTGGCGGCAACCGGTAAGCTAACCACAGAAGTAGCCTACTGGTCATTAGTTCAAGAAGGATTGTCGTGGCAAGGCGAATACGATTCAACAGTTGCATACAAGCCTCACGAAGTGGTGCAGCATGCTAATAATGCATATGTATGTATCCTTCTTGAACCATCTGCAGGAGCAACTGAGCCTCCAAACGCTACCTATTGGGAGCTACTCGCTACAGGTGTTAAGTTTGAGGGTGCGTACACCTCTCCTACAGCAGCAGTTAACGGTGCAATTTCGAGTACAACAGCATTAGTGGTTGACACAAACGTTGGAACTATTGTTGCAGGAATGGTAGTAACTGGCACAGGTATTTCAGGAACAGTTACAGTAGCAACAGTTACAAATCAAAATACTTTAGTATTAAGTTCAGCACAAACTATTGCAGACGACGTTGCTTTAGCTTTCAATACTGTATATCAGGTAGATGATATCGTTTATTATGGTGCTAATACTTATATTTGTGTTCAAAATTCAACAGGCAACCTTCCCACAGCCACAGCGTATTGGAATGTATTCTCACATGGTATTCAGTGGGAGGGAGTTTATAACAATGCCTCTTCTTATCAGAAAGATGATGTAGTCACTTATGGTGCTAATGTATATATTTCAAAAATGGACAACGTGGGTCAATTACCCACAGACACAGCTAAATGGGATGTGCTCACAAGCGGTATTAAATACACCTCTACTTGGGATACTTCTAAATCCGATTATAGAATCGATGACATAGCTACTTTTGGTGGCAACGCATACATTGCTAAAGCTAATAATCCTACCCAAGGTAGTGATCCCTCTGTCAACACCTCACATTGGGAAGTATTAGCTGCTGGTACTAGGCATATAGGTAATTGGGCAACGTCAACTGCTTATTTAAAGGATGACCTCGTAACTTATGGTGCTAATACCTATAAGACATTAGTAACACATACTTCCGGCACGTTTGCAACAGACTTAGCTGCATCTAAGTGGGTGAAGTTTTCCAGTGGGACGGAGTGGAAAGGTAATTGGGCAACGTCAACTGCTTATAAGGTAGATGATATTGTGAATTCAGGCGGAGCGGTGTACGTAGCTACTGCGGATCATACTTCAGGTACATTTAGTTCAGACTCAGCACATTGGGATACATTTGCAAATGCGGGCACTGTATATGCTACACAAACTTTGACAGATGGAGCTACGGTTAATTGGGATCATGCTTTTGGAAACGTAGCTCTTTGGGCAATAGCAGGCAATAGAACAATGGCAGCTCCTACAAATCTTGCAGTGGGTTCTTCTGCGTTAAGACTTACCCAAGATGGTACAGGCAGTAGAACTGTTACTTGGAACGCTATATTCAAATGGTCGTCTGGCGCTGCCCCAGTGCTATCTACGGCGGCTAATGCAGTAGACGTCTTAGCATTTATTTACGATGGTACTAGTATCTACGGTTCGTTAGTGTCTAGAGGAGCTGCATAATGATGTTTCTTCCCGGTGATCCGTTGATAGTGTTAACCCCTGGTACAGGGAATGACTACAATATTAATACAGCAGCTGGTGCACCTCCTAATGCCGTGCGTGTAGAAGCACTGCTTGCTTCTAACCGAGGGTCAAGTGCTTTAGGTACTCCTGCGGTACGTACCGGCACTACGTGGAGGGCGGGCTCACAAATTTATATTAAGCAGAACGCAACTGTTACTGGGTACGCTGGTCCAGCTGGTTCGCCCGGTTCAACTGGTTCATCTGGTTCAACTGGTTCAACTGGTTCAACTGGTTCATCTGGTACTCCCTCTGGCACTACTGGGTCAACTGGTTCAGGTGGTGGCGTGGGTGGAGCTGGTGGAGCGGGAGGCCAAGGAACCAGTTTTGCCCAATCCGTTGGCAACCCGGGTAGTGCGGGAGGCAACGCAGGGTCCGGTGGTACAGGTGGTACAGGTGGTACAGGTGCAACAGGTGGTACAGGTGGAACAGGTACTAATGGTGGTACAGGTACTAATGGTACTGATGGTACTGATGGCACAGTAGCATTTACTGCTGATACTAATTCTGGAGTTTTGACCCTTCTTGATAACGGTTCAGGGGTACTCACTGGTGGTGCAGGTGGTGCAGGTGGTTCTGCCGGTGCAGGTGGTCCTGCCGGTCCTGGTGGTCCTGGAGGACCTGGCGGCCCCGGTGGTTCTGGAGGACCTGGTGGTCCGGGATCCAGTCAGCAAGGGGGTGGAGGAGGCGGAGGCGGAGGCCCCGCTTGGTGGAGTAATAATTGGGGTGCTGGAGGCGGCGGAGGCGGCGTAGGTGGTCCTGGTGCAGGTGGTGGAGCCGGAGGACCTGGAGGAGCCGGGTCTATTATAGGACAACCAGGCACTGCTGGTGGTGCCTCCAACAATGGTGAAGTTGGTATTGGGGGGACAAACTACATGGCCGGTGGGCAAGGTGGAACTGCCGGGAACGCGGGTAATTTTGGCTATCCAGGTGGATGGGATAGCACTGTAGGTGGCCCCGGTGGAGCCGCCGGTGGAGCAGGACCTACAGGACCTACAGGACCTACAGGACCTACAGGACCTACAGGACCTACAGGATCTGCGGGATCTGCGGGATCTGCGGGATCTGCGGGTAGTGCCGGAACTCAAGGTAACAGTGTCACAGGAAACGCAAATATTACTTACATTGCAACGGGCACCCGTAACGGGGCTATTTCTTAGGAATTATTATGAACATTAAATACAAGATTATCAGCGCGTCAGAAACAGAACATAGTATCGTAGTTCGGTTTTATACTGATGTAATAACTGAAGAAAGTTTAGCTATACCTAACCCAGATACAGGGGTAAAACAAGCTGCAGATGGTAGCTTCCCCCATTGTAGGACAGATATGAATATCACTTTATTTGACGTACCTATTTTAACTGGGGACGCATTTGAAGAAATGATTATGCATCATGCTCCGGACAGGTGGTTTGAATTGAAAGAAAAGATCGCAGACGATAGCGTTGACACATCGGTAACATCTATGGAATCGATGGTCGGGCAAGTGCGTGATGTGGTGACTCCTCCAGAATAATTTGGTAACAGCATATGAAAGGAACATCGTCAATTTGTATTGTGGGGGGTGGCTCCGCTGGATGGATGACTGCCTCTTTACTACGAAGACAACTGCCTCCGCATTTTGAAATATCTATTGTTGATCCTCCCACTATCCCATCAGTGGGAGTGGGAGAGGCTACATTAGCCAATTTTGGGAACTTTATGGAGCAGTGTGGGTTTAATGAAGCCCAGTGGATAGATGAGGTTGCAGGACTTTACAAGTGTGGAATTGTGTTTGAAGACTGGATAAAAGAGACCCACAAAATATGGCACTCTTTTTCGGGGATTCAATATGTAGAACAGACTAATTCTGTTTCTTTGCATAAAAATACCAGTGAAGCTGATGACCACGATTCTTTTAGTAGGAAATGTTTAACCAACTACACCTGTTCAGTTGAAAATAACAAAGTGCATGGAGGTATTGGATATCACTTAGACGCTAAAAAACTAGCTCTTTTTCTAAAAAATAATACTGTTGGAGTTAAGATATTCGAAGAGGCTGTTGAAAAAATAGAGCATATAGATTCTGAAGTATCGACCGTCCTCCTCAAGGATGGCACTAAGATAAAAGCTGACTTGTTTGTTAACTGCACCGGATGGAGTAGTATTTTTTCAGAGGCAATCAAGCACGCAAAATGGATTGACCGGTCAGGGGATATGCCTGTAAACATCGCTGTTGCAGCCCCTATCGAGTATGTGGATGAAGCTCTTGAAATGCATCCATACACCACAGCAAAATGCCTTGATATTGGTTGGATGTGGGTAACACCTATCCAATCTAGAATTGGATCGGGAATTATCTTTAATTCCAGTATCACTTCGGTAGAAGAAGCAAAGAGTAAGTTTGACTCTATTTGGGGCGATAGAAGACTAGCAGAGTTTAATGTTCTTAGGTGGGAACCCAAATACAACTCAGAGTCTTGGTTAGGTAATGTTGTTTCTATTGGGCTATCCTCTGGATTTGTTGAGCCTTTAGAGTCCTCAGGTCTTGCTTTAATTGCGGAAGCGGGTTATAGCCTTCTTGGGAGAATACGGAAGGGCTTCTATAATTTGACAGATATTTTAGCACACAACGCTAAAATGACCTTAGATTACGAAGAGACAATGGATTTTGTAAGGCTCCATTACCTTAATAGCACTTATACTTCTAAGTTTTGGAACATGGTTGGAGAGCAAAAACTTACTGAGTCTTTAAAAGAAAGAATTAGCTTGTATGAAAAATTCGGCTACAGTAATGTTTTTTTATCGTGGGGTGCTATATTTGCTTCCCATAGTTGGATAACTTTATTTGAGGGTGTGGGAGTTAAAGGGTGTTTCCCCTCTGGCAACTCTAGCACAGATGACTTAATAACATTAAATCACCATTATGCTAATAACGAGATATACAAACATCGGAGTGCACACAGCAACTTTGATTTATTACAGATGAAAAAAGGTGTTTCTGAATACGGCAAGAGTGAGCCCATTGCTTAATTATATATTTTCTCCTATAGTGTCTAAAGGACGCAGTCCTGCCTTTGCTTGGTGGGAAGAGGCTTTTACCGACGAAGAAATCGAGCAGATGAAAAAACAGCTCAAGGCATTGGTGCTTGTGCCCGCTTCAATAAACGACGAAGATGGTCCGGCTCCTGAACAGATAAGAAGCAGCAAAGTCTCTTGGCTTAGTTACACATCAGAGACTTCATGGATTTTTGATCGCATGGCGTATGTGGCGACTGAGCTAAACGCGCTGTATTATAATTTTGATCTGCACGGCTTTTGTGAAGACATGCAGTTCACCATTTACGAAGAAACAGATGCACATTACACATGGCACATTGATATGGGGGACAACTCGAAGACACCAAGAAAACTATCAATGGTTTTACAACTGTCTGATCCGTCTGAGTATGAAGGAGGCGAATTACAGGTTTTCAATAAAGCAGAACCAGTGACAATTAATAAGAAGAAGGGGCTTATTGCCGTGTTTCCATCTTATACCTTGCACCGTGTGACTCCTATAACCAAGGGGGCGCGGTACTCTCTAGTTGTTTGGACCTGTGGCCCAGCGTTCAAATAAGGGGATTAGTATGCAAATAACTTGTCACAGAGAACAAAATTTAAGTTACGCAGTAATAGATGACTATTTAACCGATGAAGAGTACAAGGGAGTTTTAGCAGAAGCAAAAGACCTAGAAAGACTTTCGGTTAGTGCTGAAATAATCGATTCAGCAAGAGACGAGAATAATAACTACAAAAAAACCGGGAATGGTCTTTTTGTGAATCCTTTGTATCCACCGGGTCACCAAAAGACCTCGTCAGTACTTTGTATGGGTCAGAAAATATTTAGTTCGGAACTTTATGAGGCTTTAGAGAAATTTGATGTTGTGTTTAGTAAAATACACGAATCTAATCATGATAGCATACTAATAAATTACTATTATCCGGGGCAAGTGTATACAGCCCATAAAGACATTTGCGATGTAAGTACTGTAACTTTATTAGGTTGGGGTGGATTTACGGGGGGAGGGTTTTATTTCCCTGACCAAAATGTAAAAATAGAATTTAAACAAGGGCGTACAATAATATTTCCATCTAGTACTAACCATGCTAGTGAGCTGCACGTAGGAGGGGAAGAATCTTGTAGGATAAGCATAGCCCACTTTATTTGGAATGATTGCGGAGATTGGAATGGAGAGTACTGGAAGCGATGAGTTTATTTAATAACCTTTGGGGTGTTCCTATTTATAAAAAAAATGTTAATTACACATATAGCAATTTTGATAAAGACACTCAAGACTTTGTTGACAAATACATAGAAAACACAAAACCTTTTTCCGGTCTGGGAGGGGTTAAGATATTTAAAGCTGAAGGCAAGTTTTTAGAAAATCCTGAACTAGAGAAAATAAAAGATTTAGTAAATCAACACGCACAAATTTTTAGAGATAGAATTATGGAGTGTACAAATGAATTACAAATGTCGGCAAGTTGGATTACTGTAAATCATAAGGGTGATGTTCATGACCAACATAAACATCCCCATGCAATTTTTTCTGTATGTTATTATCCAAAAGCAGAATCTGGAGAGTTAAAGATGCTAGCACCAGGCTATAAAAATACATTTGAGAAAGACTATTATCTTGGATTTTCATATAGTGAATTTAATACATGGAATTCGCGTACTTGGTCTATACCAGTTTTATCCGGTGATATAGTTATATTTCCTGGTTGGGTCGTTCACCATACTACACCAAATGAATCAGATAGCCCTAGACTTATGATGGGTGCCAATTATTGGCTAAAAGGTAATATGAAATTTAGTGATGAATTAGATAGTATTACAATTTAATGCGGCATAAGATAGGGTGCCAGATGATTCTGACACCCTTCTCGTTACTCGCTCAAACAGTTATTAGTTACGATATTATAGTTACCGCATTTGGTGGGGGCAGTCCAGTCCGCAATTAAATCACGGCTACCTTCGAGATGGTCAGACCATGCGTCTCCCGCAACAACACCTTCTGTTTCCCAGACTACATCAAATTGTCCGTCATCTTGAATCTCGCCAATTAAAACAGGCTTAGAGATATGATGGTTT
>Ga0315334_10003410_pt1 | contig 10027 bp, 9 predicted proteins | sample M150034915metaG_FD_205555 | JGI IMG/M metagenome (GOLD analysis project Ga0315334, IMG submission 205555) | Ammonia-oxidizing marine archaeal communities from Monterey Bay, California, United States - M1 500m 34915 | ecosystem: Environmental > Aquatic > Marine > Intertidal zone | place: USA... | reverse complement strand
TAGCTTTGTGAAGCTGATGATGTCGTAGACATCAATTATAATAGAGAAGTATGTATATGACGTTGGACGAATTTCAGATTAAATTTTTAAAATTTGCAGAAGAATCAGTAGAACCTTTAAAGGGTGACGGATATCCTGTATGTCCGTATGCTAAGAGTGCAAGAATTAAAGAAGCATTACAGTTTATTGATGCACGTGAAGATATTACGGTTTTAGAATCATTTGACCATATTAAGTATCAAATGGCTATTGCGTGGTTGGGAGATGTAGATGATATGTCTTCTATAGAAAAAACGTGTGAAGAGCTTAGAGAAAAACATCCGCACTTATTATATTTTACTAGTACAAGAACAAGTGGACATTTTGTAAAGAATTTTACTGACTGTGTGTTTGTTCAAAGAAAAAGCGATCTACTGGAGAAACGTAAACATTTACACAATAACACCACATATTATGACAGTTGGCCAAAAGATTATTATAATCTAATAATGGGCCATTAATTATCGCTTACTCATAGCGGCTTTGTTTGCTTTATTCTGTTCATCAACACGATTATTCATACGTTCTATTAACATCTGAATACTATTCACTGGCATTTCCATAATATCCTTATAACTAAACGCACCTTCACTGCGAATAACTATATCTAAATAGCTACCTTCAGTAATTTTCAGGTCCTTTTCGTATTTTTCTATTAACTTTGCTATTTCTTCGGGCTGACGAGAAGCTATCAGCCCTCGAAAAAATTTGCGACATCTAAGTCTACGCCAGTTTTCCAGGTATGTCCACAATCTTGACAAGAAGCATTAAATTCAGTTTCTAATCCACTTTCACTTAATTCTTCTATTTTGCTTCGAATTATTTCGTAGTCAGGTTTAGTAATACTTTGCAACCATTCTCTAATAAGTTCTTTGTCAGTAATAACATCTGTGTCTTTACCTTGTACACTTGTAACACTGTTAGTAATTAAGTTAACAGTAAGTTCAGCAATTTCAACAAATGTTTTTCCAAAAAGAGTTTGTCTTTGTGTATCGTCTAGTTTTTCGCTAGCCAATCCTTGGATCATTTTTCCTTGTTTAATTTGTTGAACTTGTAGTAAAGTACGATCTGTTAACGTGTAAGGGTTACAAACAATTTTAAAATCACTTGGTAACGATACACTTTGATCAACTATATCTGTTTTTGTTTTTGATAACATTACGTTAGCATCTAATTGCAATTGGTTATCAAACTCACATTTAGGACACTTAACATCTATGTCAATATGTTTACCATAACTTGCTTGTCTAATTCCTACTAAGATTACAAGTAAATCACCTACTGGCATTGATTCTGGTTCTTCAATGTCAGGGCAACAACTTTTAATCAAACTTATTGTAGCTTCTCCGTTAAACAAAGCATCTGGGGTTTTAGTAATAAGTTCATCCCTTGCTGTCATTGCATATACAGCCAGTTCGTTATCTATACTAAGTTTTGGTTTAGTTTTATAAAACTTACCACCACTTGGTAGTGCAATAAACAAAGATGGCTTTCTGTATGCCTGAATTAATGGGTTTGTCATGTTTTGTATTTCTCCAATTATATACGTATATAATGATTACCATAAATACTGTATATTACAATAGTATTTATCTGAATTAAAATACCACTTAATTTAGTAAAGAATTTAGTTAACGGAAGATTATGGACAACGAGCAAATAAACGCAATTTTTGATCAGTATCCTTGGGCAACAGAATCAACCCTTGATATGGTTAACTCTGAAGTCACAGAGAATAATGTTACTATGGCTAACATAGCCGCTATACTGGGTGACTCTTCACAAGCAGATATTCAAAATCTTCAAAGAAAAGCTGAAAAGGCAAGTGACTCAGCAGAAAAAATCGAATCTAAGGTTCTAAGAGCCAGCAAAGTTGGACAAACTGCATTGGACAAGATTATTAGCGGAGCAGATCCTGTTAACGCTGTTGCTGAATTATCACACGAAGTTGCAAAATTATTAGCAAATGCTGGTGTAGGAATATCAAAATATACTAAAGGAATTAGAGGAATTGGAGCAGCAGTTTCAGCAACCACAAAAGTAATAGGCACTGGAATGGTTATTACAACAGGAATGGCTGTAGTATTTGCAAAACTATTAACAGAACAAGAAAAACAAACTCGTCAGTTAGTAGATTTTGGTGCAGTTGTAGCTGACCAAGGATTGTGGACTTCTTTAAGAAGCAGTACAAGAAAATTAGGAATGGGACTTAAAAGTTATACAGAAATGGCAGAAGGAGCCAAATCTGTTATAATTTCATCAGAAGGAGATGCATACTTAGGTCAAATGAAATTATCTGAATTTATTCAGCAAATTGATCAATCAGAGTGGTTTAATGATTTTGGATTTTCAATACAAGATCAGTCTAGATTTATTACACAAGAAACAGAGACATTATACCAGTTAGGACAAATTACAAGTCTGAATGCAGCGGCTAAACAAAGAGTAATGGAAAGTTATAAATCTGCTAACAAACTTGCTCTTTTTACTGGCAACTCACTTGGTGTACAAAGAACTGAAGCACTTAGAATGAGAGAAGAAGCAAGAAACAACATTGACCTTCAAACAGGATTAATACAAAACGCAGCCTTTATTACAGCCGAATATGGCGAAGTTGGAGCAAAAAATATTGCTGATGCGTCGGGGTTTTTAAAAGTACTCAACGAATCTACATTTGGAGCAGACTGGGCAAAATCATTTGAAGAGCACGTAGCTGGAACAGTTGGCGACATTTCATTTGACCAATCGGCTGTAAATAATATTGATACAGCTTTTTTAGAAAAAATGAGAATGGTAGGGCCAGGCGTTGCAGAGGCTTATATACAATTAGTACAAGATACTGCTACTGGAGAAATAACATCAGAAACAGAAGCGGTTGCAAGACAACGAGAATTAGTTGCGTTAGTAAAAAAACAAGTAACAAGAGTATCAGCATATAATCCTTTAATTGCAGATGCAAATATGTTAATTGCACAAGCAAAACTGATACCTGATAGTTATTTTAAAGCAGATATATCTGAATTAAATTCTGCTACACTTTATGCAGAACTTACTGAAAACGCAGATCATAATATAGATGTACTTGATGATGTATCTGTAACATTTCAAAACATTCAAGAAATATTAACACCAGGATTTGATACTATGGGTACAGGGTTCAGAGCGTTAGCTGGCGGTATGTTAGATTTTGGTCAGGGTTTAGCAAATATGCTTCCTGGAGCAAGTGGTCGCTTTAACGAATTAGTTGTGTCAAAAGAAAAAGAAAGGATGGATTTCTTTATTGGTACTGTAACTTCTGATAACATTGACGCTACTATTAAATTAAATCAAATGAAGACAAAAGATTTGAATGAAGAAATTGCTATGATAGTTGACGTACTTAAAGATAATAAAATACCAATGGGACTAGGTTACGAAAATGAAGGCGAAGCTTTCACCGAAGATCAAAGAAATACATTATCTTCACAACTTGAGCAGTACGAAATTGACTTATTAGGATTACAAGATCAAGCAAACGCTTTAGCTGATAAAGCAGAAGAATTAAATAGAGTTAACGTAGGAGCATTATAAAATGGCAAACGACAAAAATCAAATAACATTAGCAGACGGAACATCGTTAGCTATACCAGCGTGGGCAAGTGAATCCACACTAAAAGCAATGGTATTAATGGCTCAACGAAGTAATGTACTGACTAAAAGTATGTTAAAAGGTTTGAAAGTGAATAAAGATGTTGATGAAAAAACATTAGAAGCAATCAAAGAAGCAGTAGATGGAGTTAAAACTAACACAGAAACTAACCAGGAACAATCCAAAGGTAGAGCAAGTTTGTTGTTAAAAAGTGCTGAAAATATTAAAGAAACTGCTTCCTTCTTTGGTGATTCAGAAAAACCATTATCTAGTTTAGTAAAAGCGGCAGAAGGGCTAGTAAAGAAATTAGATGGTCCTACTGGCAAAGGTGGTTTTGCGGCACTGGCAAAAAAGTGGCCTGCTTTTGGTTCTGCTATTTCAGGAACGGCTGGAAAAGTAGTTGGAGTAGCATCAGATATTATACTAGCATTAGCAGGTTGGAATGCAGCCAAGTTTGAACAGTTTGCAGAAGTACAAAAGAAAATGATAGACAGTGGTGCTATTATGTATGATACAGGTGATGCGTTTGATCAATTATACAAAGACAGTTTCCAAGCAGGTATAACTTATAATATGCTTTCTGATGTTGTTGCTAACTATGGCGGAACAATGACAGCAATTGGCGGAGATGTGTCAAAAGGTACACAAGGGTTCTTAAAAATGTTTAAAAGTTTGTCAACTGCTACAGATGATCTAGGCGACTTAGGTATGCTTAATAAAGAAATGATGGAAACGTATGCAAGTTATATAGAAACACAACGTTTAACAGGTGCGATAGATAGAAAGTTAATCAACAACGGCGAGGGACTAGAAGCAAGTTTTGCAAAACTAGTAGTAGAAAGTACAGCAATGGCAAGTCTAACAGCATTGAACAGAAGTGATATATTACAAAGACAAATGGCCGCATTAAGTGATCCATTTTTAGCAGCCGGTGCTCAAACATTAAGAGATCAAGGATTAGATAAAACAGCAAACGTGGCAGAAAGTCTAATGACGCAGTTATCTTTATTCTCAGATGTTGGCCCTGGTGCAGGTATAATGGCTGAACTTTCAGAATCATTTAATAGAAATTTAAATGAGTTTTCTAGCAACATAGAAAGTTTCCAAGTAGAAACTGGAATGACAAATGAGACACGTTCTGCATTTGATAAAATAATGCCAGGTTTCTTAGGAAGAATCAATGATATGGTTCAAAACGGAGAAATGACTACTGAGACAGCTAAGAATTTCATGTTAAAAGAATTTGATAAAATGGACTTGGAAAGATTAGCAACTGCTGGTGTAGAAGGTGGTTCACCACTGAAACTAATACAAGAACTTCAAGCTAGTGGTATTTTAATTAAAAAGAATTTTGGAGAATGGATTGATTTGTCTCAAAAAGAGATACAAGACATAGTTAACAAAACAAAAACAACACTAGACGAATCAGGTTCAACAACTGTAGCAATGAATGATATGGCAAAAATGTTCTTATCAGCCCAAGAACTTATTACATTACCTATGAATAAGTTTGCTGATGCACTTGAAACTGTAACAGGATTTATAGAAGAAAAAACATCTAGCGGCAACGAAATATCAAACAATATGTTTGAATTCGTTACTTTAGGTAGAGCAGACAGAGATCAGCTTGACGCTGTAAGAGGAGAGGTTGATGGAAATACTAAAGATGCCGATAATTCAATAGGAGCAACGTCAACTACAAGTCGAGTTGTAAATGCAGTAATAAATGGTGGACAAAACGCTACGTTATCAACTAAACAGACTGAAAAGTTAAATAATCAGTTGACAGATTACGAAAATCAAGTTAAAATGTTAATTGAATCGGATGAACGCTTCAAAGAAAGACAAATAGTTAGAATAAAACATCAAATGGAGCAAATTAATAGAGCTATGGAGATTTCCAATAAAAACATTAAAAACATGGAAGATAAAAGGAATATAGCAATTAGTGAAGAAAGAATGCAGGATGCTGGAAATTAAATTGCCTTGCCTAGTAAGGATAAATACAAATATAACGATATAAGGTAGATAATATGAGTTGGAAAAAACATTTTACAAGATATAACCCAATGGATGGGACAGGTGGAAACACTAGAACTAGTCGCTGGCAAAGCTGGCTACCAGAAGTATACAGCGGTCAGCCGAATCGGGTTGAACGATATACACAGTACGATCAAATGGATCAAGACAGCGAAATAAACGCGGCATTGGATACTATTGCAGAATTTAGTACACAATTAGATCCTGAAAATCAAATACCATTTAAAGTTCTTTATAAAACAACACCAACTGATTCAGAAATTTCTGCATTAGAAACTACATTAAAACAATGGGTTAGAATTAATAACTTTGAACGTAGAATTTTTACTATGTTTAGATCTTGTATTAAATATGGAGATCAGTTTTTTATTAGAGACCCAGAAACATATAAACTTATCTTTGTACAACCCGGCGATGTAGCAAAAACAATTGTTAATGAAAGCGAAGGCAGAGAAATTGATCAATATATTATTAAAAATATTGCACTTAACTTACAAGACTTAGTAGCAACAGATACTAAAAAACATCAAGATTCAACTACAGTTAATCCTACAACAGGTTATACAGTTGGTAAAGGAAATGCAGGCATTGTATCTCCAAATAACTCATCTGGTGTAAATGCAGAATTTGCAGTAGATTCAAAGCATGTTGTTCACGTAAGTTTATCAGATGGAATGAATAGTAACTGGCCATTTGGTGATAGTATTTTAGAACCTGTATTTAAAGTTTATAAACAAAAAGAATTATTAGAAGATAGTATTATTATCTATCGTGTACAAAGAGCACCTGAAAGACGTGTGTTTTATATTGACGTAGGTAATATGCCAGCACACAAAGCAATGAGCTTTGTTGAAAGAGTTAAAAACGAAGTACACCAAGTACGTATACCAAATATGAGTGGTGGCGGTACTAAAGTTGTTGATGCGGCTTATAACCCGTTATCAATAATGGAAGATTATTTCTTTGCACAAACAGCAGAAGGACGTGGATCTAAAGTTGAAGTTTTACCGGGTGGTGAAAACCTTGGTGAGATTGATGATTTAAAGTACTTTAATAACAAGTTAATGCGTGGACTTCGTGTACCAACATCGTACCTTCCTACTGGAAGTGAAGATGGTATAGCGGCGTTTAATGACGGACGTATTGGTACAGCAATGATCCAAGAATTCCGTTTTGCAAAGTATTGCGAAAGATTACAATTAACATTACAACAATCTTTAGACCATGAGTTTAAATTATTTTGTAAGCACAGAGGCTTAGATCTTAGTGCTAGTTTATTTGATTTATCATTTGCCGAGCCACAGAGTTTCTCACAATATAGAACAATTGAAATTGATGCACAAAAGGCAAATCTGTTTAGTTCAATAGAAGGAGTTCCTTATCTATCGAAAAGATTTATACTTGCAAGATACTTAGGATTAAATGAAGAAGAAATGCTTGAAAATGAAAGAATGTGGAAAGAAGAAAATCAAGAAGGAAACCAACCAGCCGGGTCAGCAACAGGCGACTTAGGTGGTATGGGGCTTAGAGGCTCAGACGTAGATAGTTTCCAACCCACAGACGTTGATGCAGAAAATGCAGACGCTGATCCAGATGCTGGTATTGATACACCAGATTCAGCAGGCGGCGACACACCAGACTTAGGAGATATAAGCGATGAGATTTAACGAATTAGCACAAAATGCAGAAGATGATAATTTTAACAAATGGGATTTAGACGATACTCGTAGACCTAAGTTAACATTAAAACATCTAAATAAGATGCGAAATAGGCGTGAAATGACACGAAGTGAGCATGCAGACAAGGTAGAAGACGTGCAATTACAGTATGGCGCTAGCCAAGACACAGAATAAGTAATACACATACATAACTAACAAATACAAAGCCGTGGAGTCAAAACCACGGTTTTTTTTGTATTTAAGACATCTTACCATAAACCAAGACTAAATACACGTGTTATAACCTTTAAAGGAGAATGTCAAATGAGTACTCGCGAACGTTATATTAAAGTAATTGAAAGCCTAGTTAATGGTGAAGAAGCTCAAGCATCTGATCTATTACACGAAGCATTCGTGGAAAAAGCACGTGAAATTTGGAACGACCTAGTTGAAGCAGACGAAGTTGTAGAAGATGAAGTAGCGGAAGAAGATATAGATGAAGCAATAGGCGACGAAAAAGCTGACGACTTCATTGACGACATCGAAGAAGACGATGACGAAATTGAAGCAGAAGAGATGTATGGTGAAGATGACGAGGGCGATGACGAACTCGACGCTGAGCTAACAGAACCAGAAGCTGAAATGGAATTATCTGTTGACGGTGACGGTGATATGGACGGTGACGGTGAAATAGACGATCACGAAGCAGATCACGAAGAAATTGAAGATAAGTTAGTAAACGTCGAAGACGCACTAGCAGATCTTAAAGCAGAATTTGCTAAAATTATGGGCGACGAAGCTCCAGCTGAAGAACCAGAAATGGACATGGAAATGGAACCAGAAATGGAACCAGAAATGGAAATGGAACCAGAAATGGAAGAAGCAGTAGTTGAAGATACTAAATCTGAAGAAGATACTAAAGAGGAAGTAGAAGAAACTAAAGCTGAAGAAGCCGATGAAAAAACAGAAGAAATCGAAGAAGGTGCAGAACTAAAAGCAGCTCCAGTTAGTATGCCAGCAGGCGATGATGGTAAAGCATCACCAGTTGCAGGTAAAAACGATATGGGCGGCACTACAGTAGACATGTCTAAGAAATCTTCAGACGGCAGCAAAAAAGGCCTAACAGGCGATGCTAAAGATATGAACGTTACTGGCCCACAAGAGGCAGGCGATCTTAAAGCAGAACCAAAAGGTCACGGCGCTGAGAAAAAAGGCAAAGCTGAATAATTATGCTTACACTTAAAGAGAACCTAACGTATGATCAGGCTAAACTCGTAACTGAGTCAACTCAGGACGGCAAAAGTCTTTTCATGCAAGGTATCTTTGTACAAGGCAACACCCGTAATCAAAATTCAAGAGTTTATCCAGTTAACGAAATTTCAAAAGCCGTTAAGGCAATACAAGAAAAAATAGAAACTGGTTACTCTGTATTGGGTGAAGCGGATCATCCAGATGATCTGCAAGTTAATTTAGACCGTGTATCCCATTTAATCGAAAAAATGTGGATGGATGGTCAAGACGGTTATGGTCGTTTAAAACTGTTACCTACTCCAATGGGAAATATTTGTAAAACCCTTATAGAAAACGGAGTAAAACTTGGCGTTTCGTCAAGAGGTAGTGGTAATGTAACAGAAAGTGGCAATGTTAGCGAGTTTGAAATTCAAACAGTTGATCTTGTTGCGAATCCAAGTGCACCAGATGCTTACCCAGACCCTTTATATGAACAAATTATGAATGGTAAACGTGGTAATATCTTACTTGATGTTGCAACCGCAGTAAAAGACGATAAAATAGCAAATCAATACCTCCAGAAGGAAGTATTACAGTTCATTGAAAAACTAAACATTAGGAGAGGCTAAATGGCTAACAATGCAATAGAACAACTCCTAAGTTCAGAAGTCCTATCTGAGGAAGTGCGTTCAACACTTTCAGAGGCATGGGAAGCTCGATTAGGTGAAGCTCGTGAAGAGATCACTGCTGAATTACGTGAAGAATTCGCAAACAGGTACGAAACTGACAAAACGCAAATGGTGGAAGCACTAGATGCGATGGTATCAGATACGATTAATACCGAATTGCAAGAATTTGCAGCGGATAAAAAAGCGGCAGTTGAAGCTCAGGTAGAGTATAAACGTAAAATCGCAGAACATGCAGAAATACTTGATAAGTTTGTTATGGAAACGCTTAACAAGGAAATTACAGAACTACGCAAAGACAGAAAACTACAAGAAGGTAACTTTGAGAAGTTGGAAGACTTTGTGATGGAACAACTTACTTCAGAACTTAATGAATTCCATAAAGACAAGAAAGACCTAATTGAACAAAAGGTAAAACTTGTTGCGGAAGGTAAAGAAATGATCACTAAAGCAAAAGGTGAATTTATAGATAAGGCTTCTACTAAACTAGCTACTATTGTTGATAATACACTTACAACAGAGTTAGGTACGTTAAAAGAAGACATCAAGAAGGCAAAAGAGAATATGTTTGGACGTAAATTGTTCGAAACTTTTGCTGCTGAATTTATGGGTTCTCACTTAGCGGAAGGAACACACATTTCTAAACTTTCAAAAGAACTTTCAACTGTGAAGAGTCAAGTTGACGAAGCACAGAAAGAAATTAAAGATAGAGAGGCAAAAATTGAAGTAGCAGAGAAAGAAGTTG
>Ga0315334_10003406_pt1 | contig 10037 bp, 13 predicted proteins | sample M150034915metaG_FD_205555 | JGI IMG/M metagenome (GOLD analysis project Ga0315334, IMG submission 205555) | Ammonia-oxidizing marine archaeal communities from Monterey Bay, California, United States - M1 500m 34915 | ecosystem: Environmental > Aquatic > Marine > Intertidal zone | place: USA... | reverse complement strand
GCCAATTTTTTTGATCTTTGGAAACAAAAAACTTTTTGTATGTCAAAAAAGATTCTAATTTTTCTGTAAAAGAATAAACTTTTATCCATCCATTAACCCCGTACGGGGCTAATACTTTACCCATCACAACAATTTCTTCTTCTTTCCTAGAAGACAAAATAACTTTCTCTATTTATCTTCTTTCTTTGCTGCTGGAGCTGCTGCTTCTGCCGCTGGAGCTGCTTCTTCTGCCGCTGGAGCTGCTTCTGCAACTGCTGCTTTTGCTTTTGCTAATTTTTCAGCTACTTTTTTTGCTTTTTTTGATGCAGCTTTTTCAGCATCTTTTTTCTTCATTTCTGCTAAGCCATCTGGTCCTTTAGCATGCAATTTAACAATCCTAGTCATTGTTTCTGACAATAATGCACCGTGTCCTTGCCAGTACTCAATTCGACCTGTTTCCAATCTTAATGTTTCCGAGCCTTCTCTAGCCATTGGGTTATAGAAGCCGATTCTTTCAATAAAACGCCCATCTCGAGGTTTCTTTGAATCTGCCACTACAACATTAAAATAAGGTCTGTTTTTATTGCCACTTCTTGAAAGCCTAATAACCACCATAATTTATTCTCTTTATTTAATTGTTTTCTACAGAAAGGGCAAAATTTTACGCTATTTTAGATGACTTTGGCAAGTTTAATTAAATATTTGATAATGAGAAAAATAATGAAATCGTTAGAGCAACATATATGAAATATTTTTGATCCATTATTAAATGTTTATTTCTACCTCGTTACTTTATAAATCATGAATTTAGATAGCTTTATTCTGACAGATAATTAGATATTGGCCTTCTTTGCTGCCTATATCTTATAATTAGTTGGATCTTCTATTTGAGCAGATTTAAATCCTTCTTTTCTAAGTCTACATGAATCACATTTACCACAAGCCAAACCATTTTCCGTTGCTTGGTAACATGAAACTGTCATCTTATAATCAACCTTGTTTTTTATACCCTCATGAATAATCTCTGCTTTTGTCATTTCTATTAAAGGTGCATGTATTTTAATCTTATCCCCCTCAACTGCAGCTTTTGTGGCTAAATTTGCCATATTTTGAAAGCTTTCTATATATTCAGGGCGACAATCAGGATATCCAGAATAATCAACTGCATTGACTCCTATAAAAATATTTTGACTCTTAATTGTTTCTGCCCAAGCTAAAGCTAAGGTCATCATTATCGTATTTCGGGCTGGAACATATGTCACTGGAATTCCACTTGAAGAACTCTCGGGAATATTAATATCTTTATTAGTTAAGGCTGAGCTTTTTAACCAACTTAAATCTATATCAACAATTTTAAAATCTTTTACTTTAAAAAAATTTGCTATATTTCTAGCCGCTTTCAATTCTGAATTATGTCTTTGTTGATAGTTTATAGTCATGGCATAACACTCATAACCTTCCGCTTTTGCTATTGCCAGGACTGTTGAAGAATCAAGCCCACCTGATAATAATATTATTGCTTTTTTAGACACCTGGTATTTGCCCCCAAATCATTTTATGGAGTTGAATTTGAAATCTAACTGGCAATTGATCTTTTAAAATCCACTCTGCAAGATCCTTTGGATCAATATCGCCAAAAACTGGAGAAAATAATATTAATGCCTTTTCATTTAGTTTTTCTCTAATTAAAACTTCTTTAGCCCAAATGTAATCTTTTATATCAGTTATAACAAATTTTATTTCATCCTTTGGTTTTATCAATTCTAAGTTCTCCCAAAAGTTATTTTTCTCTTCACCTGATCCTGGTGTCTTAATATCTAAAATTATTTTCACACGTTCATCAATTTCTCTTATAGAAATTGCACCACCAGTTTCCAATGACACTGTGTATCCCTTGTCACACAGACATTTCAAAAGCTCCCAACATTCTTTTTGAGCTAGCGGTTCACCGCCAGTTACCGTTACATTTTTAGTCTTGTACTGAGTGATAGTTTCTAAAATTTGATCAATAGTAAAATTATTTCCAGCATTAAAAGCATATGCTGTATCACAATAACCGCAACGCATTGGGCAGCCTGTTAATCTTATAAAAATTGTAGGAAAGCCAACATATGATGATTCACCCTGAAGTGAATAGAAAATCTCATTAACTTTTAATTTTTGCAATTGGAGCTCAATTTAATAATAGGTATTAAAGTTTGATTGACTCTAAAGCTTTAAGTCTTTTTTTAGCCTTTTCAATAATTTCAGATTGTGGGTATTTGCTTATTAAATTTCGTAGGGTTTTTTTGGCTTTAGTAATTCTAGTCAATTGAATCTCACAATTTGCAATACCATATATAACATCTGGGATCATTTTGCTATCGGGATGAAGTTCTATTATTTTTGAATACGTTTTAATTGCTGCATTATAATTTTTTAATGCCCACTGAGAATAACCGAGATTATATTTTGCTTTCGGTAATAAATCAGAATTTGGATAAGTTACTATAAATTTATCAAAAGCTTCAAAAGCCTCTTTATACCTTGTTGCTTTAATTAATGACTCTGCTTCTGCATACTCATCAAGTTCAATATTTTTATCCACCAAAGACGCTAAATTACTATTTTCGTTTAGAAGTTCTTCAGATTTCAATTCAATTTCAGCTTGTGGGCTTTTATCAGGGACTTCAGTAGGTTTCTCTTGAAGTATATTTTGAGTTTTCTCCTCAATTACAAATTCAAGTTTTAATATTCTGTCATTTAATTCTTGATAAAGTACTTTATGTCTTTCTTCAGAATTTTTAAGTTCAAATTGCAAAACCTCTACATCACCAATTAACTTTGAGATACTATCGTGTAATTCATTTAATTCTGAATTATATTTTGATAAATTTTTTGAAAATTTCTGATTAATCTTGAATTCTAGCGATTTTTCAATATTATTTAGCTGGTCTTGCATCTCATTAATCTTTTTTCTAGCTTCATCATCCTCGAATAATGCAAATACATAATTCGAGAACAATACAAGACCAACCAATAAATATTTTTTCATAAAACTCGCTACTAACTATATATTAAATCTATTCTACTTCGTATGTAATATCAGCTCGTCTATCCTGTCCACATGCATCAGCTTGACATTCTTGGTCTGCATACTCTTCACCATAGCTAATCGTTTCAATTTGAGAGTCGTCAACACCTAGAGCATTCAAAGCTTCTTTAACTGCTACTGAACGTTTCTGTCCTAAAGCTAAGTTATATTCATGTGAGCCTCTGTAATCAGCATTTCCTTTAATTGTCATTCTTGCAGGAGCATGATTATTTAAATATTGAGCATGAGCGCCAATTAAATCTTGAAATTCAGGCTTAATATCGTATTTATTAAAATCAAAAAATACACTTCTTTGAGAAAGCAATACATTGCCCCTAAGCTCATCCAATCCTAAGGCTTCTGCAGTTGCAGCATCAACACCATAATAACTAGAGTCTGATGGTTCTGTAGATACGTCTAACGGTGTGGAGCTACATCCAGCTACCAATAATCCTATTAATGATACTAAAAGTAATGATTTTTTCAATTTTATTCCCCCTATGTACATCTTTATTAATTATTAATCGGTCCCCATGTAGGCTCCTGAATTATGGAATTTCCTACACTTATTGGCACCCTTTTTAAACCATTAATTGATACTGTACCAATTTTTGTCGTTTTTCCATAGTCTTTATATGCAAATAATACTAAATGTCCATTTGGAGCAAATAGTGGTGATTCATCTGATGGGCCTTCTGAAATCTTTAAAATTTGATTTGATATTAGATTTTGAATTGCTACTTTAAACTTTCCTTGGTCTTGTGTAAGAAAAAGTAACAATTTTCCATCATAAGATATGCTTGGGCTTAAATTATATTTTCCCTCATAAGTTACCCTCGTGATTTCATCATTCTCTATATTAACCTTATAGATTTGAGGGCTGCCACCTCTGTTAGAAGAAAAATAAATATCTTCTCCATTAGGTGCCCATGATGGTTCTGTATTAATTGACTTAGAACGCATTAATTGTTTAATACCGCTTCCATCTGCATTAATTATATAAATTTGTGAGTTCTTATTGTAAGTTAATACTATCGCTAGCTTTCTGCTATCTGGCGACCATGCTGGCGCGCTATTATTACCTTTAAAATTTGCCAATAAAGTTCTTTTACCTGTTCTAAGATTTTGAATATATATAACGGGCTTCTTTTTTTCAAATGAAACATAAGCAATTTTTTCTCCGTCTGGTGACCATCGAGGTGAAATAATTGGCTGGGTCGTATTTAAGATAGGTTTAGAATTAAAACCATCAAAATCTGCAACATTTAAACTATATTTTTTATCATTAAATTTCTTAACATATGCAATTTTAGTATGGAAAACACCTTTACTTCCAGTTAGATGTTCATACACATTATCTGATACTTTATGCGCAATAGCCCTATATTGAGATTTCTTTCCAATATACCTCATTGAGATAACAGTTTTTTCTTTAAATATATCTATTAAACTCCAGGTAATTTTTATATTTCCTGTATTACGATTTTCAGACTCAACTTTTCCAACAACTATAAATTGAGCATCCATTGCAGACCATTTTGTATAATTTATATTAATATCATTACTCGGTGGATTAGATATGCCACCAATATTTAGAGGTCTGAATAAACCTGTGCGATTAAGATCTGATGAAATAATTTGATGGGCTTTTTGTCCACTTATGTTTCCAGATCCTTCAAAAGGTACGATTGCTATTGGTATCTCGCTTGCCTTACCTCCAAGAATTTCAATCACTTCTAACGAATAAATTGGAGTTGAAAATAATAATAAAATCCCATAAAAAAGAGAATACATTCGATAAATCATAATTTTTTTAATAGCCCCTTATAAAGTTAACAAGATAACACTTTAATTAATTCAATTGATTACATTAACTTATAAATCATAATGCCCGTTTGGATGGAATTTTAATTTCAAATCTTTTAATCGTTTAAATAATTTTTTATCTTTAGGAATTGGGAGTGGTTGAGATTGAAGGATTGCTCTTTCAACTGCAGCATCACAACTTGCAATTTTACTTGATTGGGTCATTTTAGGTTCTCCAATTAAATCCCCTGTTGGCATTAAAGATATTTCAAATTCCAATTCAACTCTATCAAGCCCACATAATTGATTATTAACATTTTGTTGAATTTTTTGCTGTATTAAAGCTTTAAAACGATCTAGCTCACCTGAATTAATTCCCGCTAATAGTTCTTTATCAGCTTCAATTGCTATGCTTGGTTTCTTTTTTAACTCTTCATCTCTAAGGGAGTCTTGGAATTTCTCAATTCTTTCTTGTTCGAGTAAGTTATCTTTTATTTGGTCCAATTTTTCTTGTTCCAGAACTTTATCTTGGAGTTTCTCTATCTCTTCTTGTTTTAATAATTTTGCTTGAAGTTTTTTTATTTCTTGTAATTTTTTCTTTTTTGCTAAGGCTTTTTTTTCAGCAATTTTCTTTTTCTTTAACTTAATCTCTGCCTCTTCATTTAACTTTAATTGTTGTTTATCTATTTTTGGAGGCGCCACTTTTGTCTTTTTTATTTTTTTATTTTTTATTGGCTCTGTCTTTATTTGTTTATTTTTTATTTGGGTTGGGACTGCATCCCAAAGCTCTACTTCCGCAAAATTAGGAATTTTTGTTTGCCATTCAATTGAAAAAATCATAAAAATAAATAACAAAAAATGAATTAAAAATGAAAATAAATTTGCTTGCAAATTATAGTCACTTTCAAGAATAGCCCAAATATTTGAATTACGAATTAAATCAAAATTAAATTGAGGGGTATTCATAAATTACTTTTCTGGTTTAAGCAATAAGCCAACTTTGTTAATTGCATTCTGTTTTAGTAAGTCCATCACAATGATTACCTCTTGATATTGAACTTTTTTGTCAGCGGCAATCACTACTGATTGTTCAGGATTCTTATCAAGAGACGCTTTAATATAAGCTAACAAATCGTCTTTTTTATATTTTTTACCTTTTATTTCAGTTGAAGCATCTTTTTTTATTGATATTATTATTGGGGTAACCTGTTGCTTTAAAGATTGACCAACTCTAGGTAAATCAACGACTCCTGGATTAGTCATTGGAGCAGTTATCATAAAAATTACAAGCAATACCAACATTACATCAATGTATGGAACTACATTGATCTGATTCATTAACCGTCTTTTTTTCATAGAATTTATCCCTTACGATCTATTGTATTTATAAATTCCTCCATAAAGCTTTCGTATCTAACAGATAACCGGTCAACTTTGGCAGCAAATCTATTGTATGCAATAACGGCAGGGATGGCAGCAAATAGCCCCATAGCTGTTGCAATTAGAGCTTCTGCTATACCGGGTGCTACTAGAGCTAAAGAAGCCTGTGCAACATTTGAAAGTCCAATAAATGCATTCATTATGCCCCATACGGTCCCAAACAAACCTATATACGGGCTGACAGATCCAACAGATGCAAGAAATGGTAAATGTCTCTCAAGTGAATCTACTTCTCTGTTATAACTCGCACTCATTGCCCTTCTGACACTTTCTATACTTTTCTTATCAAAAGACCTTGAATCTTTTTGACTCATATATTCTTTATAGCCCGCTTCAAAAATTGTTGCTAAGCCATTCATATTTTTATGCATTGAAGTTAAAGACTTATATAGCTTGCCTAAATCACCACCAGCCCAGAAAAAATTTTCGAATTTATCTGTATTTTCTTCTGTAATTTTTAGCACTTTTATTTTTAAATAAATATATTTCCAGGACATGCCTGAAGCAAATATTAAAATTAACATCACAATCTGGACAGGTAAACTAGCGCCTAGAATTAGTGAAAAGAATGATAAATCGCTTCCTACTATCATATTATCTCCATAAGTTGTTTAGCCATTTTTGGAATGCGTACAGGTTTGAAAAGATCTGAATTAATACAAACAATTTCAACTTTACCTTCAGTGATTATTTGTTTGTCCCTCAAAATATTTTGTTTTAGCATAATTGAATAATCAGTAGTTTTGACACAATCAGTTTGTATTAATAATTTATCATTAAACCTTGCTGGTATTTTATATTGAATATCAATCTTTCGGACAACAAACATCACTTTTTTTTCTTGTTTTAATTTTATTTGATTTAACCCAAGGTTTCTTAACCATTCAGTTCGAGCCCTCTCCATAAATTTAAGATAATTAGCGTGATAAACAACACCACCACTATCCGTATCCTCAAAATATACTCTTGCGTTCCATTCAAATATTATTCTTTCCATAAATCATCATTTAAATCATTTTTAGAATGCTTTAAACCAAAATGCTCATATGTTTTTGGAGTAGCTAACCTTCCTCTTGGTGTTCGCATTAAATAACCTTGCTGAATTAAATAAGGCTCAATTACATCCTCAATGGTTTCTTTTTCCTCTCCTATTGCAGCTGCTATATTATCTAAGCCTACAGGACCCCCAGAGAATTTTTCAATAATTGCAAGTAAAAAACTTCTATCCATTAAATCCAATCCGACCAAATCGACATCAAGCATTTTTAATGCATCATCAGCTATTAATTTATTAATTTTTCCTTCTGACTTAACTTCAGAAAAATCTCGAACGCGCCTCAAAAGTCGATTTGCAATTCTTGGCGTCCCCCTCGATCTATTAGCAATTTCATTTGCACCTCCTTTATCAATTTCAACTTCAAGCAGGCCTGCGGACCTCATCACAATTGTAGTGAGCTCTTGTCTTGTATAAAACTCTAATCGGGACACAATACCAAATCTATCCCTAAGTGGATTAGTGAGCATACCGGCTCTTGTTGTTGCGCCAATTAGGGTAAAAGGGGGTAATTCTAATTTTACCGAACGGGCTGATGGCCCCTCACCAATCATAATATCTAATCGATAATCCTCCATTGCTGGATAAAGAATCTCCTCAATGACTGGGGATAATCTATGAATTTCGTCAATAAATAGAACATCGTTTTCTTCTAAGTTTGATAATAAGGCTGCCAAATCACCGGTTTTCTCTAGCACTGGCCCAGAAGTTTGGCGTAAATTTACACCCATCTCTTTTGCAATAATATTAGCTAAAGTTGTTTTTCCAAGACCAGGAGGACCAAACAACAAAACATGATCTAAGGCCTCATTTCTTTTCTTAGCTGCATCAATAAAAATCTCTAGCTGTTCTTTAATTTTTTCCTGGCCAACATACTCATCAAGTTTCTTCGGCCTTAATGCGCGCTCAAAATTCTCTTCTACAGTATCTGGAGTTGAAGGGTCTATAAATCTATCTGGTTCAATCATTTTATAAAATCACTATGAGTTTTTAGATAACAACTTTAATGCTTGCCTGATTCCATCATTCAATGAAATATCTAACACTAATTCTTTAGTAACAGTAATTACATCTTTTGAGCTATAACCTAATGCAATTAATGCGTTTTGTATATCTTCAAGTATAGTTGGCTCTTTATTAGATGTTATTTTTATTTGGTCTTCTTTAAATTTATCTTTTAATTCTAAAACTAACCGTTCTGCCGTCTTCTTACCGATACCTGGTATTTTAATTAATAAATCAGATTCTTGATGTGTAATTGCTAACATAAGTTCATCAACAGTCATTCCCCCAAGAATAGATAATGCAACTTTTGCACCAACACCATTAACTTTAATTAACAATCTAAATATTTTACGTTCCTGAATCGAAGCAAAACCAAATAATAATTGGGCATCCTCACGAACAATAAAATGAGTCAGTAATATAACTTCTGAGCCTATCTCTGGTAAATCATAAAATGTTGGCATTGACACTTCAACCTCATACCCAACACCATGGCAATCTAACAAAATCATAGGGGGGGTTTTTTCTAGTAAGCGTCCTTGAATTCTGCCTATCATATTATTCTTCCAGATTTCATCCGATTTCCGGTTCCAAATTTAGCGAGACTTTCACTAATATTAGCATGACAAATGCTACAAGCTAAAGCATCTGCTGAATCTGGGCTTGGAATTGATGGAAGATTAAGTAATTTTTGAACCATTATCTGAACTTGAGATTTACTTGCATGCCCCGTACCTACAACTGATTTTTTAACTTGCAACGCAGTGTATTCATAAACATCGAGGTTCTGCATAACTGCCGCACTAATTGCTGCACCTCTTGCTTGCCCCAATAATAATGTAGATTGTGGATTTATGTTTACAAAAACTTTCTCAATCGCTACGCAATTTGGTTTAAATTGACAAATCACCTCATCCAACCCTAAAAGAATTATTTTAATACGTGAAGCCAGATCTGTATCTTGATTAGTTGTTTTAATTACTCCACTTGCTTCATAGGAAATACTTCCAGATGAATTGGATATTACACCGTACCCTGTGACTCTTAATCCTGGATCAATCCCAAGAATTTTATTAGTAATTTTAATTAATCATCCTCTATTACAACATTTGTATAAACTTCTTGAACATCATCCAAATCTTCAAGAAAATCTAAAATTCTTCTCATCCTCTCCCCATCAGATCCTTTTAATTCAGTTTCAGTTTCAGCTTTCATTGTTAATTCAGCAAATTCATATTTAAGATCTGCTTTATCAAATCCTTCTTTGATATTTAAAAATTCATTTGGAGGTGTAATTATCTCAACGCTACCATCATCATTATTAATAATATCTTCAGCGCCTAAATCAATTGCAATTTCTGCTAATTCATCTGAATTAACACCTGGAGCAAAAAGAATATCTCCACAATGCTTAAATAAGTATGAAACACAACCATCAGTGCCTAAGTTTCCACCATTTTTACTTAAAGCTAACCTAACATCAGCTACTGCACGTTGCTTATTATCAGTCAAACAATCAATAATGATTGCAGCGCCATTAACCCCATAACCTTCATATCGAATTTCTTCATAATTTACACCTTCTAACTCACCAGTTCCTCGCTTTATAGCTCTAGTAATATTTTCAGCTGGCATACTTTCTTCTTTAGCAGTACTTACAGCAGTTCTTAATCGTGGATT
>Ga0315334_10003404_pt1 | contig 10037 bp, 9 predicted proteins | sample M150034915metaG_FD_205555 | JGI IMG/M metagenome (GOLD analysis project Ga0315334, IMG submission 205555) | Ammonia-oxidizing marine archaeal communities from Monterey Bay, California, United States - M1 500m 34915 | ecosystem: Environmental > Aquatic > Marine > Intertidal zone | place: USA... | reverse complement strand
AAAAGTTACTAGTCACCAATCGATTAGTGAAGCATTTATTGTTTAATTATTAAATCATTATAAAAATGAAATCTATAGAGATAAGCGGAAATATAAGGGCTGAAAGAGGATCAGCTAACGCAGGAATTCTTAGAAAAGAAGAAAAAATACCATGTGTAATATACGGTGGTAAAGAAAATCTTCATTTTACTGTAAACGAAGTAAAATTTGAAAAAATTATTAATACCCCAGAAGTATATTTTATTGCTCTTGATGTTGATGGTGTAAAATTTAAAGCCATTATTAAGCAAATTCAATTTCATCCTGTTACAGACAGAGTCTTACACATTGACTTTTTAGAGGTATTTGAGGATAAGGCAATAACGGTTAAAATACCAGTTAAACTTATCGGAAGATCTAAAGGTATTGCCAACGGGGGCACATTGAGAACTGCAAAAAAAATATTAGCTATTAAAGGTTTACCATCTGCAATTCCAGAAAATATTGAGATAGATATAACAAACCTGAGAATTGGCCAATCCATTAAAGTAGGAGAAATAGATTACCCAGGTCTTACCTTTTTAGGTGCTTCCAATGCAGTTGTTGTAGCTGTTAAGGTCAGCAGAGCTGTAATTGAAGATGAGGAAGAAGAAGAAGAAGAAGTTGATTTAGAGTCAATGTCTGAAGAAGAGAGAGCTGAATACGAAAAAGCTCAAGCTGAAAAAGGAGAAGGAGAAGGAGAAGGAGAAGGAGAAACTAAAAAAGAAGAGGCAGCTCCTGCTCAATAATTAGAATTATGAAGTATTTAATTGTAGGTCTGGGCAATATTGGCTCTGATTACGAAAATACTCGACATAACATAGGATTTAAAATAGTGGATGCCATAGCTAGAGCATCCACTATTTTTTTTGAACCCAATAAACTTGGTGATACTGCCACATTAAAATTTAAAGGAAGAACCTTTATTCTTTTAAAGCCATCCACCTTTATGAATCTTAGCGGAAAATCCGTAAACTACTACCTTCAAAAAGAGAAAATAAAACAAGAAAATTTGTTAGTTATTACTGACGACATTTCAATTCCTTTCGGAACCATCCGGCTAAAAGGAAAAGGAAGTGATGGCGGACACAACGGATTAAAAGACATTATTGCTGTTCTAGGAAATGTTAATTATGCCAGGTTGCGTTTTGGTGTAGGAAGCGATTTTGTTCAGGGAAAACAGATCAATCATGTTTTAGGAGAATTTGCACCTGAAGAACAAGAACAACTTTCCGAAAGATTAGAAAAGACAACTCAAATCATTAAGAGTTTTGGAACCATAGGCTTAGGAAGGACTATGTCGGAGTTCAATAATAAATAAAAATTAATTGTTGTTTACAAATTTCTTAATTGCCAAATAACATTCTTTTTTATCTTCAATAAACCCCATATGACCAACGTTTTTAAGTAATATATAATTCCCATTTTCTGGTAATTCCGCTTGCGAAATTAATTCTTCGTAGGGCAATATATTGTCCTTTTTCCCTATTATATAAAGAACAGGGTAGGGAGCAAATTTTAAAATAATTTCTCGATCAAGTCTAATGCTCATTCCTTCTAAAGCGGCTATTATCCCTTGTTTAGATGTATCAAAGGCCAATTTCTTAATTTCCTTTATTCCTCTTTTGTAAGGCTTAAATTTGGTATTAAATAAATTTGGAACTGCCTCATTGATAAAAACTTTTGCGTTATTTTTCACAATTTTTACCGCCCTACCCCTATCAATTTTTTTCTGTTTGGCATCTGCTTTAGCCGAAGAATGGAACATGACTAATCCTTTAATGTTGTCTGGATTCTTTTCTGCTAAGGCTAAGCTAACATATCCTCCTAAGGAATGTCCAATTAAAAAATACCTTCGCAATTTTAAATGGTGTAAAACCTTTTGAACGGCTTCGGCCATTTCTTCCATAGTATGTACATAACTAAGGCATTCTGTACTCCCATGTCCCAACAAATCAATGGTAACAACGCGTTTAGTTTTAGTCAACCCTTTAGAAAAGGGCTCCCACATCACTTTAGACCCCAAAAATCCGTGTAAAAAAACAACAACTGTTCCCTTGCCTTCATCGGTAAAAGCTACATTGATACTCTTAAATTTTATGAATTTTTGTTTCATAGCGATAATTAGCTATGCATTCATTAAGTCTTCTATTTCTTCGGCTTCTAAAGGAATATTTTTCATCAAATCATGCTGTCCATCATTGGTTATTAACACATCATTTTCTAATCGAATTCCTAAATTTTCATCAGTAATATAAATACCAGGCTCAACAGTTAAAATCATTCCAGCCTCGAAAGGTCTATTTCTATTTTCTACATCATGTACATCCAATCCCATATGGTGAGATGTACCATGCATAAAGTATTTTTTATATAATGGGTTAGCCTTATCTTGATTGGCAATGTCTTTTTTATCAATTAACCTAAGCCCTATTAATTCTGATTCCATCATTTTACCCACTTCTTCGTGATATTGTTCATGACCGGTTCCCGGGACCAACATAGAAGTTGCACCTTTCATAACCCTTAAAACAGCATTATAAACCTCCTTTTGGCGATCTGTAAATTTTCCATTCACAGGAATACAACGTGTCATATCCGAAGCATAGTTTGCATACTCTGCCCCCACATCCAATAAAATTACATCACCAGATTTACATTCTTGATTATTCTCTATGTAATGTAAAACACAGGCATTCCCACCCGAAGCAATTATAGGGGTGTAAGCAAATCCGCGTGAACGATTTCTTAAAAACTCATGTGCAAACTCAGCTTCAATTTCATACTCCATTACGCCAGGATTAACAAATTCTAGAATCCTCCTAAATCCTTTTTCTGTTATATTACAGGCCTGTTGGATTGTATCAATTTCTAATTTAGATTTTATCGGACGTAAAGTATTCATAATTGGCGCTAATCGTTCATAATTATGATTAGGATATTTATTTTTACAAGTGGCCCTAAATCTATCATCACATGTTTCTACAGTAGTTACTGCCCGTAAATGCTCATTTTGGTTAAGGTAAATAGATTCTGCTTCAACTGTTAAAGAATGAAATATTTGTTCGAATTCTGAAGTCCAATACACTGTTTCAATTCCAGATTGTTTTGTTGCTCCTTCAATAGAAAATTTTTCGCCTTCCCAAATTGCAATCAATTCACTTGTTTCTTTTATAAATAAAATTTCTCTGTACTTAAGGTTAGCGGCATCAGGAAAAATTACAAGTATAGTATCTTCTTGATCAATTCCACTTAAATACAATAAGTCATTATTCTGACGAAACGGCATTACCCCATCAGCGTTTGTAGGCATTAAATCATTAGAATTAAAAACGGCTAACGATTTTTCTTTTAAATGTTTAACAAAATTTGTTCTATTTTTAATATATAACGAATTATCTATTGCGTGGTATCTCATTCCTTTTTAATCTTTAATTCTAGGAAAACAAATATAATTATTCTGATGGACTTTTTTCTTCAGGAGAATTTAGTTCAGAATTATCTAAAGAAGATAAATCTCCGTCATAATCTAACTCATCAGAAGAACCATCATTTAAGTTGATTCGTAAGATATCGTCCTCAGAGCTTCCGCTTGCAATTAACCCTATCATCATAATTAAATTAGTGCCAATTATTACCCAAGCTAAAATTGCTTCGCTAAAAGGAATGATATTATAATGTTCTACTATTTTTTGAAACAACAATATGGTTACTAAACCTCTGGGCGCAATTAACATTTGAGGAAAAATCGTACTCTTAATAAACACCTTTAAATTTAATGCCCTAGTCAAGAAAATTACTAACATAATAAAACATGCAATGATTATTGCTTCTGCATTAAAAAGACCATCCAAATTCATGGTTAATCCAAATACCACAAAGAAAAAAGTTCTAATTAAAAATGAAGATTCGTTCGTAATAATTACAAACTCATGTCTAATTTCTTTTACTTTTTCTGCCTCAATCAAATTCTTAAGAAACCCTCTAAAAAAGACGTGTGTATTATTTAATACCAAACCAAAAATTAATATAATAATCAATGCCGAATAATGAAAATACTCGCCTATTGAAAACAGCAAAGCCAATATTGCCAAAAATAAAAAGAATTTAATCTCCGTTTTAATTTTAAGAAAAATGTAGACCAAAAGATAACTTAACAATACTGAAACTCCAACTGAAATAAGAACATTCCAAGATATAGTTTCAATTTTAGTTTGCCCGATATGAGGTTCAATAATCCAAAATTCAAAGAGCATAATTCCAAAAATATCAGATAAGGTAGCTTCTAAAATCATAAATTCTTTTTTACGAGGAATTAAAGTGTGTACACTAGGAATAACAATTGCACTACTGACAACCGAAAGAGGAATAGCATATAAAAAAGAGGTCATAAAATCAACCGAAAGGGTAAAATAAAGTATGCAAGCAATTAATGAATTAGTAACCCCTAAAATAATTACTGACGTTGCAAAAGCAGCTAAAATAGTTCTTAATTTTTTTCTATGTATTTTTATATCTAAAGCCCCTTCTAAAACAATCATCATTAATCCAACTATACCCAATAAACCCAAATGCTGATTTAGATTAGGAACAGACATACCCATTGATTTTACTGCAAATTGAGCACCAACACCCGTTCCAATCAAAAATATTACCGATGGAATTTTAGTATACTTAGAAATTTGGGTAAAAATGTAAGAAAAAACAATTAGCAAACTCGCTAAAATGATAATTATGTAAGGATCGTTCATTATTATTGTCAATATGGTTGTGAAACCAAAGATAATAATTCATAACTTCTAAAATATGTATTAATTTTTGTAAGTTTATTAATTATATTTTTCATCATGGATGATGTTAGTAAATACGTTTATTTGATTGATTCGGATAAATTAATTGTTTATCTTCAAGAAACTAAAAAAACTACAGTAAATCAAGTAAACCTTTTTTTTAATCAGGTAGAAAATCTGGCAAACAATAATAATTTTAATATTATAATTGATTTAAGCCATGCTTCACCACCAAATGCAGAAATTAGAAATGAGATAAAAATTAGATTTTCAACAATTGACCATCTCATTGATTCCTATTCATTGATAATTGGTTCAAATATTTTGCTAATGGTTGCTGCTAAATTTGCTATGGCTTCTTTAGGAATTAAGAATTTTAAAATCTATCGTAAAAAAGATGAGGCAATTGAATATATAAAGAAGAATGAAAGCTGATTTATTAATTGAACATCTATCGTCTATTTTATTAGATACATTCAACTTATCCCATGATGATATTGAGAAAACTAATGATTTAGAATTAAAATGTATCAAATATGGGTTATTATGTTTGCATGAGGATTTACAATTTCATAAAGAAAGAAGCGACAAAATACTTGAAGATTTTAAACAAACTTTATTTGATTCTGCATCAATTTCTATCACCAATTCAGAGAATATAATCAAAAATATTAATCCACTTTTTGTAAAATTAACAGGTTTTTCCAAAAAAGAATTAATAGGTAATACTCATGAAATCTTAGATTCAGGTTACCATGATGAAGCATATTTTAATGAAATTAAGAAGACATTAAAAAATGGAAAAACCTGGAAGGGCGAATTTTGTAATAAATCTAAAAGTGGCTCTCTATATTGGATTGACTGCATAATATTTCCAATAAAAGATATAAATGGTAATATTTATGAGTACTGGAATATAATAAATGACATAACTGAAAAGAAAAAAATAGAACAGCAAATGGCAGAATTTTCCTATTTAGCAGCTCATGATTTACAAGAGCCTCTTCGTGTCATTACAAGCTATATGCAACTACTCAATCAAAAATATCGGTCCAAATTAGACGATAAAGCCCTAAAATATATAAATTATAGTATAGATTCTACTATTAGAATGAAGAATTTAATTGATAATTTATTAACCTATTCCAAAACTACAAATGATAATATTAAATTTATTGAGGTAGATATGAACTTTGAATTAAAAACTGTGTTAGAAGACATGGCTATTTATATAACAGAAAATTCTGCTATTATTACCATAGGTAGACTGCCTTTTATTAAAGGTGTTCCTTTTCAAATGAGACAACTGTTCCAGAACCTAATAAGTAATGGAATTAAATTTACACCTCCTGGCCAAACCCCTGAAATTAATATTAGTTGCGAAGAGGTAAATGGTTTATATAAATTCTACGTAATAGATAATGGCATAGGTATTGAGGAAGAGTATTTAACTAAAATTTTCACAGTTTTTAAGAGACTCAATAATAGAAGTGAATTTGAAGGAACAGGAATAGGGTTAGCAATATGTGATAAAATTGTTTCGAGCCACCATGGAAAAATAACTGTAGAATCTAAAATAAACGAAGGAACTTCTTTTTGCATTAGTTTGCCAAAGAACTAAAGATATAATGATGTTTCTCTGACACAATAGTGCTATCTTTTTATCATTAACACGAAATTCCATAGGAATAAAACATATGTATTAATTGTCTATAAAAAGTAATTTTTGTACTTTTAATTAAATACATCTAATCTAAAAAAGATAAGGTACTATTAAAACCCTAATTTTAATCTCTTTATAAAAATAATAGTTAAATGGCTATTGACTCTATAAATCTATTGTTAATTGAAGATAACCCGTTAGATCAGGATTTGTTTCAAGAATATCTGGAGGATGTTGATATTCCTATACAAAATATAACTATTAAAGACTCCATAAAGCAAGGATTAATTGAATTAAATAAACAAGAAACTAGTGTTTTATTATTGGATTGTTTTTTACCAGATAGCTTTGGAATGGAAGGTTATCTTAAAATAAGAAAGAAATATCCTAATCTTATTATTATTATTATGACTGGCGTAAATGACGTATCTGTAGCCATTGATGCCATTAAATTAGGTGCTCAAGATTTTATTATAAAAGGTCATTTTGATTCATTTTTATTAGAAAAGTCTCTTTTGTATGCACTAGAAAGAAATAAACTCACATTAGCCCTTAAAAACACAAAAAATGATTTAGAAATTGCTCTTAAAGAATCTCATGACTATAAGGCTGCAATTGATTCCTCATCAATTGTTGCTATAACAAACACCAAAGGGGTTATCACCTATGTGAATGATAAATTTTGTGAAATATCAAAATATCATGAAAATGAATTATTAGGTAAAAATCACAACATTGTAAATTCTAATTATCATAACATAGAGTTTTGGAAGAATTTATGGTCAACCATAGAAAGTGGAAATGTTTGGCAAGGTGAAATAAGAAACAAAAGCAAATTAAATGAAATCTATTGGGTAGAAACTACTATAGTTCCATTTCTAGGTAAAAAAAATAAGCCCTATCAATATTTATCAATAAGAAAAGATATTACAAATGAAAAGAAAATTGAGCAAGACATTTTGAATTCTATAATTTCTTCAGAGGAACAATTCCGTGAAAATGTTTCAGAAAACCTTCATGATGGTTTAGCTCAAAAATTGTCGGGTTTAACCTATCATATTAATGACATAGAATCAAAAATAAAGATAATTGAAGATGACAGTTTAGAGGATAGTGTTGCATTAATTAAAAAATACATCCAACAGAGTATTAAAAATTCGAGAACACTCGCAACTGATTTAATGCCTCGCTCTATGAAAGAAGGAGGCCTCATACCGTCCATAATAGACTTTATTAACAATATAGGTAAGAATACCGAAATCGAATTCAATCATAATTACAATAAAAATGAAATAAAAAAAGAAATTGAAATCACGACATATCGTGCAATTGTTTCAATAATTGATCGTATTGATAATTCTTCTAAAAAAAACAAGATAATAATTGAAATAAATAATGAGTCAGATTTTCTGGTAAATATGGAAATAAATAGCTCTTCTAAATTTGTAAATGAATCTGACAATAAACTAGAAGACGCCAGATTATTATCTCTACAAAAACGAATTGAACTTCATGGAGGGAAAATGGTATTCAATCAAAATAAAAAAAAACGTCATGCAAATGTTTTAATTAAATATTAAATTATATAATTTATTATCAAATAATCCCTAAATCTCTTGTAAGATTAATTAACTCTTTTCTGGTCTCCTTTGCTTGCTTTACTCTTGCTCTATGTAAATTTAAATCTAATATTTTAGTATAATCATCTTCCTGCGTCTCATTATTTAGTATAACCAATTTAATTGAATCGGCATCTTCTTCCTGTTGTGATAATATGTAATGAGAGTGAATAAGTAAATCCCTATGAATTACGAGGTTTTCTAAATATGATGAATTAAATATTGCTCGATATTTTTCAGGTAAATCATTATATTTAAAATTGTTTATAACCTTATCAACCAAAATCACTTTTTTTGCAAATGACATAGATTCTTGCTGGTTTGATAAAAACCATTTTGAAAAGTCATTAACAACGCCCTTTCTCTCTTTCATAGCATCAGCACCAAAAAAATGAAATAAAATAAATAATGTAATATAATGATCGATAACGGCAGTTAATTTAATAAACTCACCAAAAAAATGATCTATCCTTGTAATTCCAGTCGGAATAGAAAATGGTCTCGTTAAATCGTTATCCTTGGGCATAACTCGGGTAATTAAAGTAAAAACAACTAATTTACGTTTATTGTGAAAAACAAATAATATGTAAACTTATTTATACAAAATGTACATCGGTCAAACTCTATACCAAGTTAACTGGTAACGAATATAACTATCTGTATAACAGTTAATTAAATCTATTTTTTTCACAGTAATTCCTTTTAGTCATTTATGACAATATTCCCATAATTGGAATTTTAGTACAATATCTAAAAATGGTATTTTACGCCCAATATTCGATTATAACATGAATAATTTATAGTAATTATTTAAATTCTATATTTAGATAAAAATTAACCTTAGGAGGGCCTTTTCATTAATTAAAAGTATTAGTAACTTTTACTCGATATTTTTGTGAAATCGGAATTAATACATCAATTGCTTCATTTACATTTCTTATTTTTTCAAAAATTAAACTCAACTTATTATTCCGTTCTTTCATTGTACAAGCTTTTGGATTTTCTTGAACATAACTTAACACATTCGTAAATTTTGATGATTGATAATATGGTGATTCTTGATTAGCAATAAAATATCCGATTAGCTTTTTTTGCTTTAAAACTAACTTTTCTAAACCTATGTCCTTAGCTATCCATCTTAATTTTATAGTATAAAATAATTCTTGGGTAGGTTGTGGTATTTCCCCAAAACGATCTTTCAATTCTTGTTTTAGTTCCTCCAATTTCTCTTCTGAATCTACATTATCAAGATTTCTATAAATATTCAACCGTTCTCCGATATTAGTAATATAGTTGTCGGGTATCATTATTTCAAAATCAGTTTCAATTTGACAATCCCTTACAAATTCTTTGTTTTTTAGCTCTTCAGCATATAAATTTTTAAACTCTTTTTCCTTCAATTCATCAATGGCTTCTTGTAGTATTTTTTGATACATTTCAAAACCTATTTCAGAAATAAAACCACTTTGCTCTGCTCCCAATAAATTACCAGCTCCTCTAATGTCTAGATCTCTCATTGAGATTTGAAATCCACTTCCTAAATCCGAAAATTGTTCAATAGCTGTTAATCTCTTTCTAGCATCTGGGGTTAAAGTATGCATAGCTGGTGCTAGTAAATAACAAAATGCTTTTTTATTTGAACGACCAACCCTACCTCGCATTTGATGCAAATCACTCAATCCAAAATGATTCGCGTTATTAATAATAATTGTGTTTGCATTAGGGATGTCCAAACCAGATTCTATAATTGTTGTTGCTACCAACACATCAAATTCTCCTTCCACAAAAGCCATCATTTTTTGTTCCAATTCATCTCCTCTCATCTGTCCATGAGCAATTAATACCTTAACATCGGGACATAATCGTTGAACCATTCCAGCAACTTCTTGAATATTTTCTATTCTGTTATTTACAATAAAAACCTGCCCGGACCTAGCTGTTTCATAT
>Ga0315334_10003403_pt1 | contig 10038 bp, 9 predicted proteins | sample M150034915metaG_FD_205555 | JGI IMG/M metagenome (GOLD analysis project Ga0315334, IMG submission 205555) | Ammonia-oxidizing marine archaeal communities from Monterey Bay, California, United States - M1 500m 34915 | ecosystem: Environmental > Aquatic > Marine > Intertidal zone | place: USA... | reverse complement strand
ATGGCTCTAATAGTGGATTTAAACCGTAACCCTTATCAGCCAAGAACAAGATTTGATGAGGATAAAATAAACGAACTTTCAAAATCAATAAAACAAAATGGGCTAATCCAACCCATTGCTGTAAGAGAAGATAAAACTGATCCAGGAAGATATGAAATTGTTGCTGGTGAACGAAGATGGTTAGCAGCTCAAAAAGCAGGCCTTCATCAAGTTCCCATTGTTGTTTTAAATCTTAATGATAGCGAAACCTTAGAGGTTGCGATTGTAGAAAATGTTCAAAGAGAAAATTTAAACCCCGTAGAAGAAGCAAAAGGATATGAAAGACTACATAAGGAATTCGGATACGATCATGAAAAAATTGCAAAATTTATTTCTAAAAGTAGAAGTCATGTAAGTAACACATTAAGATTGTTAACATTGCCTAAAGACGTAATTTCAATGCTAGAAGAAGGCCATATAACAGCAGGACAAGCCAGACCATTAATTGGTCTATCAAACGCATCTGATATAGCGGAAGATATATTGAAAAAAAGATTAACAGCAAGACAAGTGGAAAGTCTTTCTAAAGCTAATAAAAATCCTTTAAAACTTGAAAAACAAATCGATTCAAATATAGAAGAAGCACAAAGAATTATTGAAAATAATCTTGGGCTTAAAGTCAATATAGTTAATAGAAAAAACAATTCTGGAAAGATTACAGTAGAATATAAGAATCTTGAACAATTCGAATTAATTTCTAAGTTGCTTAGACAGAACTAGAAGCACGATTACAGATATTTATTAGTAAATTTTTTATAAGAACATCATTTCTTATTTGAGAATTTTTTTTCATCAATAATTCAATTTTTCCAATTTTATTCAAGAGAATTTCTAAATTTTTGTTACTCCACCTCTTCAACTGTTGAATATAAATTGGTTTATCCTTCCAAAAGACCTTTGTTTTCAACACATCCAGCGCCACCTCATAATCTTTGGTTTCTTTGCTAAGATTTTGAATTTCTAATAATTTACCAACTCTATTGGCCATATTATTTAGATAGAAGATAAAATCTTCTGATTGAAATTGAATCTCACCTAATAGACGATTAACTTTAAGCTTATCCCCAAGAAGTGATGCGTCTCGTATCTCATTAAAATCACGATTAAATTTAATATTTAGCAATTCTTCTAATTCTTTTATAGAAATATTTTTTTCAGTAAAAAAATTTTTAATTTTAATTATTTCATTATTTATGACTTTTCTGTCTAGACTAGAATTAGATATAATAAGAGAGACAATTTGAGGAGAGAGTCCTTTGTAACCTTTTAACTTAAAATTTACATAATTGGCCAAGGTTCTCTCATTGTCTTTATAGCAAGGAATAATTCCAAGTTTGCTATTTTTTTCGAAATGACCTCTTATTTTTGATTTTTTTTCTAAAATTGGTGAAAAAATATAAATAATTACATCTTCTTTTTTATTTTCTATACATTCTTTTATTTGAGCAAAACTTTTATCAGTTATTTCATGCAGAAAAATTATTCTTTTAGAATTAAACAAAGAAGAGTTATTTATTTGTTCTGATAAAATATTTTTGTTATTAAGAATCTCTTCTTGAAAAAGAATAATTATTTCAGAATCTTTGTTCTTTTCTTTTATCTTATTTTTTATATCTTCTTTTGTTCCTTCGTTTTCACCATATAAAAGCACATGTTCATACTGCTTTAAGAGAGCAATATTATTTTCAACCATGAAGCTTTTTAAAATCATTTAATTATTTAAATACATTATTAAAAAATTTATTATATCTTCCGTAACTGCTTCTGCTAAATTTTCAAGAGACTTTTTCTCATTAGTTAATGTGTCGGAATGATTATTTGCAACGCTATAACTATTTGATTTTATAAATTTGTTTTCTATTTTTTTTGAGTTCATTACGTTTATTACAGATAAATCTACATTTAAAGTTAACTTATAACTGGTTATTTTGCCTGATATATTTTTTTCTTTTATTTCTTTCTTTTTATTAATTGCTAAACTTATATCAATTGTACTTTCAGCGTTAGAAGATGAGCTTAGAAGAATTTCATTTTTTATAAGGTAGCCTATCCTTTTGTCGCCATCTAATGCAATTTGTTGAACAAAATAGCTTTTTTGTTTGAGCTGATTCATTGATTTAAATCCACATGCAGACAAACCCATTAAAAGAGTTAGGAAAAATATAAATGTATTTTTTATTTTCATAAATTAAAAATTTTATTTTATAAGATAATTTATAATCTTATTTTTTACAAAAATAATTCTTATTATTTTTTTATTTAATAAGCTTTTGCTTATTTTCTCACTTTTTTTAGTTATTGATACAACCTTTTCTTCCATTAAATTTTTTTCTATTTCTATCACTTCTCTTGTTTTTCCATTAATTTGAATAGCAATTTTAGTTTTTTGCTTTCTTGAAAACCCTTTCTTTATTTTTGGCCATGAATCTATTTTAGATTTGCCCAATTTTTCTAAGCATTCATTGGCAAGATGAGGAGCAAAAGGAATTAAAATACTCATAAAACTTTTTAGACTATTTTTTAAACAAGCATTACTTATTTTCTGTGCCATGTTTTTATTGATCAAATGATAAATTTCATAAACGTTAGCAACAGCAACATTAAGCTGGAAATTTTCGATAAGATTAGTAATTTTTAAAATATAGTTATTAAATTCATTATTAAACTCCTCTTCTACTGTTTTTGTTGTTTTTACATCAGAACGATTCAAAATACTTAAATTTAAGTTCCATATTTTTTGTAAGAATTTATAGGAAGCATTTACTCCTTGGTTAGACCACTGAACATCTTTATCGGGCGGACTATCAGATAAAATAAACCATCTTACAGCATCGGCTCCATAAATTTTAATCATACTTTCTGGGTCAATAATATTTTTTTTAGATTTTGACATCGCTTCAGACGGACCAACTATTATTTTCGTTTTTTTATTTTTGTGAATGATATTTCCTGATTTATCTTTTTCAATTTCATTAGGAGCAATCCATTTATTATTAATGTCTTTATAGGTTTCATGACAAACCATGCCTTGTGTAAATAAACCTTTAAATGGTTCAGAATCTTTTACTTTTTTGTTGATCAATTTAACTGCTTTCATAAAAAAGCGTGAGTACAACAAATGTAAAATTGCATGTTCCACGCCACCTATGTATTGATCAACAGGCATCCAGTAATTAAGCTTATTTATATCGAATGGTCCCTTTTTGAAATTAGGTGAACAAAATCTCATAAAATACCAGGATGAATCAACAAAAGTATCCAAAGTATCCGTTTCTCTGGTTAGTTCTTTCCCGTTTATTTTAATTTTTTTCCATTTTTGTGCACTGTCCAGAGGATTGCCTTTACAATTTAGGTTAATATTTTCAGGTAATTTTACTGGAAGATCTTTTTTTGGAACAGGAAAAATATTTCCCTCTTCGTCATGAGCCATGGGTATTGGGCAGCCCCAATATCGTTGTCTAGATATACCCCAGTCTTTCAGTCTAAAATTAATTGTTTTTTTTCCTAATTTTCTTTTTTCAAGAATCTCTATAGTTTTAATAATTGATTCTTCTGGAACCTTTAAACCATTTAAAAAATCAGAATTAATAACAACACCTGGTCCTGTATAAGCTTCTTTTTGAACGTTAAAGCTGTCATTTTTATCTGATGGCTTAACTACAGTTTTAACTTTTAAATTATATTTATTTGCAAAATCTAAATCTCTTTGATCATGTGCTGGACATCCAAAAACAGCACCAAAACCGTAATCCATTAAAACAAAATTAGCAAAATATACTGGAACCTTTTCTTTTTCATTAAATGGGTTAATGGCAAACAAATTTGTTTTAAATCCAATTTTTTCACCTTGTGCAATAGATTCTTCAGTTGTCCCTGTTTTTGAACATTCTTCTTTAAATTTCATGAATTTAGGATCTTTAGAAAAATATTTGGACACAGGATGGTCAATTGAAAGAGCTAAAAAAGAAAATCCAAATAAAGTATCTGGTCTAGTTGTAAAACATTTAATTTTACTGACAGGCAAATCACCTTCTACTCTGAAGTCAATTTCACAACCGAAAGATTTGCCAATCCAATTTTTTTGCATAGTTTTTACCTTGTTTGGCCAATTTTCTAATTTATTTAAATCTTCAAGAAGTTCCTCGGAGAATTTTGAAATATTAAAAAACCATTGGGATAATTTTTTCCTTTCAACAGTTGCATTTGATCTCCACCCTTTTCCATCAATGACTTGTTCATTTGCAAGCACTGTTTGTTCAACTGGATCCCAATTTACATAAGTCTCTTTTCTAGAAACCAATCCTAAATTGTAAAAGTCTATAAATAATTCCTGTTGATGCTTGTAATATTTTTCATCACAAGTTGATATTTCAAGATCCCAGTCGATAGAAAGTCCTAGCATTTTTAATTGCCTTTTCATTTCTGTAATATTTTTTTCTGTCCATTTTTTAGGATCTAAATTATTCTCTCTTGCAGCATTTTCTGCTGGAAGACCAAATGAATCCCAGCCCATTGGATGGAGAACGTTGTATCCTTGCATAGCTTTGTAGCGAGCTATTACATCACCAATAGTATAATTTCTCACATGCCCCATATGTATCTTTCCTGATGGATATGGGAACATTTCTAAACAGTAAAATTTTTTTTTAGAATTTTTATAGTCTTTTTTTTTAAGCCACTTTTTTTGCCATTTTTTTTCAATTACATGAAAATTGACTCTTTCCATTGTGGTAAAATTATTTTTTCTTTTTTTTATCTTTACTTTCTTTTTCCAGTAAAGCTGCCTTTTTTATAATTGATATTTTAAGTTCTTCTTCAATTTTTGAACTAATTTTTTTGACAATACATTTCGTAGCTGTTGAACACAATTTTCTGTGAACAATGATACTTAGACTATTGCTTTGTATTTCGTTAGATAGAAATCTGACAGAAATTTTTATGGATTCATTTTGACTTGATCGATCACTATACCAATCTGAAATGATAACACCTCCTGAATAGTCAACAGTAGTTAATGGTATAAAATCTAAAATTTCTAACGTAGCTCTCCACATGGGATTTGAACTACTAAATTCGTAAGTAGTTTTTCCTCCTTTTCCTATATTTTTAAGAGAAATACCTCTTCCTTCTTTAAGGTTTTTTAACGCTCTATCTTTTCCTTGTACTGGAACTTTTCTTGAATCAACCGGTCTGTAGATGCCGCATTCATTTAAAAGCAACAAACTGACTAAAACAACTGTAATTTTTAGAGTTTTTGACATCTTTTTAAGAAAATTAACTAATAATATTCTTAATGATGAAGATTTGCAATTTTATTGATGTTTTATGAGCCAATATTCCTTTAATCTATTGATATTTTTTAATGTTGCATAAATACAACAATTAAGAAAAAAACCCTTAATTTTTGATATTTAGGCAGTTTCTAAGGGTTAATATGAATATATTTCGACCACGTTATATATAACAACAATTAACAAAGGAAAAATATGAAAAATATAACTAAAGTTTTGTTATCCATATTTGCTTCTGTAGTTATCGCTAGTTCAGCTTCGGCTGGAGAAGTATCTGTTACAGGTACTGCTGCAATGTCATACCACATAGCTGGTTCTGACAGTTCAACTGGTGCTAACTCTGCAGGTAAAGCGGTTGGTATAGCAAACGAAGTTGCTTTCAATGCATCTGGCGAATTAGATAATGGCTGGGCATGGAAATGGCAAACAGAGTTAGATTCTGGCGGAGAAGGTACTTCTGGTGCTGGTATTGATGACTCTCAAGTAACTATTACAACTGACATGGGTACAATTGGTATTTACACTTCAGAAGGCTCACTATCTTCAGGAAAATTTGGCTGGGATGTGACTGCACACGGTGCACCTTCTGATAATGGTATGACTGGTTCTATGGTACATGGTGGAAATCTAAGTTCATACAACTCAGTTCAATATCATATGCCTGCTGGTTTATTACCTCTAGGAATTACAGCTAAAGCTGGTAAATCTATTGGTGATGCGTCTATTAACAGTAAAAATGCTGCTGGTGCTATAATTGCTTTAAGCATAACTAATGGTACAGCTTCTGTAGCTAACGCTTACACAGCTGATACAGTTAGTGAATATACTGTTTCTGCAACTCCAATCGATGGCCTAACATTAACAGCTGACTATCTTGATGTTGGCTCTGTTGGTGCTTCTGCTGGACAACAACCTGAATCAGGTCACTGGTCTGCTAAATACGTTACAGGCCCAGTATCTGTAGGTTATGGTAGAGGTTATGTCGCTGCAGCAATTGGTACGCCAGCTGCTTCAGTAACTGAAGACTTTGATAACAACGGAATGTCTATTGGTTTTGCTGTTAACGAAAATCTTTCAGTTTCATACGCTAAAGAACAATCAACAAAAAGCTACACAGATACAGCAGCTAATGTTGAATTACAGATCAATTCTATCCAAGGTGCTTACACTATGGGTGGTTTAACGATCGCTTTAGCAATGGATGACATTGAAAACACAGGTTACACTGCTAACAAAGACGAAAAAGAAACTATGTTAACGTTTACTTTTGCGTTTTAATTAGTAGATATATACTATTTAAAAAAGCCGGCGAATTATCGCCGGCTTTTTTTTTATCTCAGATAAAATTGCAAAAGAATTAGCTTTTACAAGTTTTAATAAATTTAAATTTTTATTTCTAATACCTCCAAGAGGCACCAATTTTTCTTTGAAATTTACTTTTGCTAGGTTAAATTTTACTACTCCAAGATATGTATTTTTATTTGGATAATTGGTCTTAAATAGTCTTGATAATACTATTGTTTTGCAACCTTGATTTTTTTTTTCATAAATTTCTTTTCTGTTATGAGCAGAACCAATTATTTTTAGATAATTTTCTATAAATGAAATATTGTAATGTTTTTTGTTATATGAAGAGATATATAAACCGTCTGCTTTACATTTAATAGCGGTATGTAAGTTGTTTGCTATATAAAATTCAATTGATTTTTTTTTACATTCATTTCTGAATCTTTTTAATTGATCAATATTCTCATGATTATTATTGTTTCTGTAGATAATTATAAACTTGTTTCTTTTTTTTATTAAACTTAGATTTAATGTTTTGGTGTTTTCGATGTATAAATAGTAGTTATTTTTAGAAACAAACATTATGGATACAATAGTCGATAGATCTAATAAAATAAAATCTTATATTAGTAATCAGAATAATATTAAAAAAGCCAATGTTGTTGCTGTAAGCAAGACCTTTGATTTAGACTATATTAGTCCTTTAGTTGATTCCGGACACGTTCATTTTGGAGAGAACAAAGTTCAAGAGGCTGAAAAAAAATGGAAATCTTTTCTTGCTAAAAATAAAGAAATAAAACTTCATATGGTTGGTAAACTTCAATCTAATAAAGCAAAAAAAGCTGTTGAACTATTTCACTATGTACACTCACTAGATAATGAAAAATTAGCTGAAACTCTGAGCAAAGCAGAAGATTATTTTAATAAACATTTGTATTATTTTATACAGGTGAATGTTGGTATGGAGAATCAAAAATCAGGAATAGCTATTAATCAAATTAAGGAATTTTATAATTATTGTTTTAAAGAAATGAAACTTAATGTAGTTGGTTTGATGGCAATACCACCAAACGATGGAAAAGAAGAAAAGTATTTTAAATTTTTAAATGAATCAAATATTTCATTAGGTCTTAAGGATTTGAGCATAGGAATGTCTGGAGATTACAAGAAAGCATTAAATTTTAACGCAACTTTTTTAAGAATTGGAACTGCAATATTTGGAAAACGAATTTAGGAAATAATAAGCTTTGTTTTTTTATTTATAAAAGTTAATAATAACTTCATATCTTTTTTAGAAATGGCAACACATCCTTTAGTTGGACTATAATTTTTTTTTGTAATGTGAAGAAATATTGCGCTGCCTTTATCTTTTACTATTGGTTTTAGATTATAATCTATTACTAAAATTACATCATAAATACTTTCTTTCCTGTAGAGTTTTTCTGCGCTATGGGTAAAAGGAAGTTTTATTAATTTATTGTAAGAATTTGAGCTTGAATCATCACACCAACCCATATTTTTTTTTATTACAATTTTTTTTAAATGAGATCTTATTTTAAATATTTTATCTTTTCTATATAACAAGTATTTAAATTTAAAAGCACCTTTTGGTGTACAACCGTCACCTTCCTTTTTTTTTCTTGAAATTCCTCTTTTACCAATGGCACATTTTATCTTATAATTGCTGAAGTGTAATTTTTTATTTTTTAGTTTTATATGCATCATCAAAATAATATGATTAACATTCTTTGTATTGCTACAAATGATTTTAGCAATTCAATGAATGAACTTAAAGAACATTTAAATTTTAATTTGTCTTTCTTAGAAAATAATAAAATCGACAATAATTATGATAACTTCGATGTTGTTTTAATACATGAGGGTGCACTAAAAGATGAAAATATCTCTAAATCTGTAAATAAAATTAATAGTATAAAAATGCTAATTGCTAGACCTCAATATTTTTCTAGTTTTAGATATGATGAAAAAATTAATTTGCCCATAGACATTAATGAACTTAATAAAAAAGTGGTTGAGCTTAATATGAAAAAGAAATTTTCTTCAAACTCATCAATTCAAGTAAAAAATTATATTTTAGATAAAAATGAAAAAAAACTTAAAAAAAATGACCTTTCAATTGTTGTCACAGAGAAAGAAGTTCAATTAATAGAACTATTATTTAATAGTACAAAACACCTTAAGAAAAAAATTATACTACAAGAAGTTTGGAAATATTCTTCTGATGCAGACACCCATACTGTTGAGACTCATATTTATCGTTTAAGAAAAAAAATTATTGACAAATTTCAAGACGATAATTTCATTATTAACACAAAAAGCGGTTATATAATTTGAAAAAAAGAAATAAAATTGCGATAGATTTATTTACGAAAAAGTATAGCAAAAGAGTTGTTAAGCCGAAAAAAGGCAAAGGAAGTTTTAAGAGAAAAAAAAAAGTTAATCCAATCTAGCACCAATCTTTTCAATTATTTTTGAGGACATTTCAGTTCCTTTTTTTAGGCTATCTTTTAATGATAAATTATTTATATAGCCGTGTAAAAAACCTGCCGCAAAAAGATCCCCAGCGCCTGTTAGATCTACAATTTTAAGATTTTTTTTAGCATCGCATTCAACAACTTCATTTTTTTGAATTGCTATACTTCCTTTTTCACCACGAGTTAAAACAATTAGCTTTCCAAATTGTTTACCAAATGAGATCATTTCTTCTAAGTTTTTAGTATTTGTTAATGATAAAACTTCTTGTTCGTTTGCAAAAGTAATATCTAATTTATTTTTTACCAAATCTAGAAAATGTGTTTTATGTCTATCAACACAAAATTGGTCGGATAATGACATGGCAACTTTTTTTGAATTTTTAATAGCTTTCTCGAATGCTTTTTTTGGTTCACCTTCGTCCCAAAGATATCCTTCTAAAAAAGTTATTTCACTATTCTTAACAGCATTAACATCAACATCTTTTTCATTAATTTTTCCTGCAACTCCTAAAAAGGTGCACATTGTTCTTTCTGAGTCAGGAGTTATTAAAATTAGACAAGTTCCAGTAGGTAATTTTTCTTTTTTCTTTGAATAAAAATACTCTACTTTTTCCTTCTTCAAACCTTCTTCATATTCATTTCCTAAATTATCTTCACTAACTTTACCAATAAATCCAACTTTATTACCAAGTTGAGATAATCCAACTATAGAATTTGCAACTGATCCACCTGAAACTGTTCCTTCAATCTTTAAACTGGACAATAGTTTTTTAAACTCAATTTCATCAACTAGCTTCATAGTACTTTTTGTTAATCCATTATCAGTTAAAAAAGCATCTTTTACTTTACAAATAACATCAACTATTGCATTTCCAATTCCTAAAACTTTCATATTAAGCTTTCTTTGTTTTAATTGGTTTTTTTCG
>Ga0315334_10003402_pt1 | contig 10040 bp, 7 predicted proteins | sample M150034915metaG_FD_205555 | JGI IMG/M metagenome (GOLD analysis project Ga0315334, IMG submission 205555) | Ammonia-oxidizing marine archaeal communities from Monterey Bay, California, United States - M1 500m 34915 | ecosystem: Environmental > Aquatic > Marine > Intertidal zone | place: USA... | reverse complement strand
TGACAACCGACCATGCTGCAGCAACGCCATATTGTCCATCAATGAATGCTACATCGTAAACATAGGTAATCAAAATATCAGTTGAGCCCGGTTCTCCAAACCACAAATTGGGCCCACCAGCAGTCATTAGGTAAATCACATTGAACATATTGAATGTCCAAATAAATCCGAGTAATGAGAGAGGTACCATTGCACTCTTGAGGTTTGGAAGGGTAAGATGTTTGAATTGGTCGAACATACTTACTCCATCTACTTCAGCAGCCTCGTACATATCCCGTGGCAAAGCCTGCAAGGCTCCGGAGAGTGACATCATCATGAATGGAACTCCAAGCCAAATATTGACCAATATCACGATAATTTGTGCGCCGGTAGGGTCGGCGAGTAAATTCAAGTCGGTTCCAAGTAAATCATTCAGCAACCCATCTGGTTGGAATATCCCACGCCAAATGAGTACCGAAATATACGATGGAATCGCCCAAGGAAGGAGCAATACTGTGCGATATGCAACTCTACCTTTGAGGCGCTTATCGTTGAGCAGTAATGCGAGGAATAAACCGATGCTGATGTGTGCTACTACGTTCACTACTGTCCAAATGATGGTGAATAATGTGACTCTAAGGAATCCATCTGAAGCGAATACTTCCCAGAAATTTTCTAAGCCATTGAATGCTTCATCACCCAGATGAGTCTGGCTAGCATCGGTAACCGATAACCAAAATCCGTACAATACTGGATAGAATGTCAATACTGCGAGTGCAAGCATTGCTGGTGCGATGTAAAGGTGAGAACCTCGTGAACGAACACGGCCCTCCCTCCTATCACTCCAAGCACCATATGAGAGCAAGGCGATCAATGAGAGAACTATCGAGCCAATTGCGAATAATACTCCACTCGTACCTTTTGGTTCTGGCAGTTCATCATAGACCTCTGAAGTTAATTGAGAATCGAATAATGTGGTTTGCCCGGTAACGACAATATTGTGTTCTACTCCCGGTTCAAGTCCCGTAATATTACACGACCATTTCGCTTGTTCCAAAATCGTATATGCACATCCATCATATGAATCGATAATTGATTCTGACCCTACAGCAATAACGGAATGAGGCTCTCCGTCCATCGAAATTGTGTATTGGCTCGAACCATCGGTGTCAAATTCAATCGCGGTAGTTCGATATCCCTCCACTAACATTGAAGGTGCAGCAACTTCGCTCTGTGCAAGAGATGAAGTAAGGTGTTCATCGGCTGCTGAAAGAGCTGTTTGAGAATCAGAGATTCCTGTGTATACTTGCTCAAATGCTGGCGACAAAGCCTCGTAGACCATTGCCATGCCGCGCCCTGTTGGTGCGGGAGTGCCTTGTTCTGCCTGAGCAAGGAATCCCGATATCACCTCATTGCCTTGTATTTCGGCATCATCCATCACGGCGGATGAGGTTGGCATTGTGTAGGTCTCGAGTGCGAATTCCTTCTGCACATCATCTGAGGATAGCCACAATGCAAGATCGGTCGCCTCAACCTTATTCTCGCTCTGCTTGGAAACCGACCATCCCTTGTATGTCACAAGAGGTGAAAGATGCTCTCCAGTGGCTGGAACCTTTGGAAGGAGGGTCTGTCCCAGGTCGATCATTCCATCCTCGTATATCGCCCAATTCCAAGGACCATCGATAATCATCGCAGCCTCATACTCAAGGAAACGCGTCTTCATCGTCTCGATTTGAGTTCCTTCGCTCATGACCCCGTGTTCTTGTTCGAGTGCAAACATCCAGTCTAGAGAATCGGCCGAACCATTCGCATCGAGAGTTGGATTGCCATTCGCATCGAATAATTCACCACCAAATCCACCGAGGAAAGGGAACCACCAGTAGGCATTTTTCGATGGCATCTCTAATCCATGGGTATCGCCGTAGGTGAGTTCTTCTGCCGCAGCCAATAAGTCATCAATAGTCCAATTTTCATTTGGTTCTTCCATTCCTGCAAACATCGCCTTATTGTAGATCAGAGTCAAGCAATCTTGGCTGGCCGGGATGGAATACAGATGCTCTCCGTAGCGCATTGATTCTAGAGCCCTCTCGTCAAACCTACTACGCTCTTCAGGTGTTAAATGGGGCCGCAGGTCTTCGAATAGCGGATGGCCGTCGACTCTGATTTCTCCAAACTTGCCCATCGAATCACTGCTGATACGAACTAAATCAGGTGCTTCTCCTCCTTGAGCTGCAGTGATGTATAGTTGGTCAACATCTCCATAGGAGACTCTAGTGGCATCTACTGTGACGCTTGGATTTGCTATTTGGAAAGACTCGATAGCACTCAAAAAAGTCTCTTCTTCCTTTGAATCTGGAGTGAAAGAATACCATACTTCGAGGCTAGTTTCACCACCGGACTCCCCTATGGGGGAGTCTTCATTTGAATCTAAGCACCCTGGTATCATCAGAAGGAGTACCAGTACCAAGACCTTCAGACGCACATGCCTGACAGTATGAGATGACCTATGAAACCTTCACAAGAATCTCATCAGGGCTTTGCTTACCCAACTGACCATCATTATGGTCATAAAACTGGCTAATGCGTACTTGCCCCAAGGCCGTGTGACCTTAGGTGGAGGGAAGGGGTCAATACCCATTTCCATCGATGCCGAGAGCATTTCTAAGTCCTCCTCAATGCTCACCATGGTACCCCATTGCGGGTGGTGTCTTGAAACCTGAGTTGTTCTCGGCCGTCTATGAGCGAGATCCCTACTGGGATGAGCATGCCCGCCATCGAGCGGGCGGGAACTCGTCCATCAGCAACTCTGATGATCACGCGTGATGGCGAAGATGGTGTCGAGGTTTTGCTCGGACGTCGCTCTGAAACTATGCCGAGTTTTCCCGGATATTGGGCCTTTCCAGGAGGAGGGGTTTCAAGGGTCGATAAGGCTGCAAGTGAAATACTAGGTTTCAGCGTTCAACACTGCGCAATCATGCGTGAAGTTGTGGAAGAACTCGGACTTGCACCGAGCGATGGGCGAATGGTCGCAGTTGACGATAATTGGCGCTCGATGGTCGTCGATGACAAGGGAAATTGGTTCCCACTTGCACTTGATGGCGACATCCCTTGTTCAACTGATGGAATTCGTATAATCAGTATGCGAACTACACCCCCGTTCGGACCCATGCGATTCGAGAATACCTTCCTTCACATTCATGCAACTGAACATGATGAGTTCTCATTGGTTGGTCAAACTGAATTTGTAGAAGCACGCTGGATTCGGCCCGAAGACCTAATTGGAGCTTGGAAAAATTATGTCCTCAAAGTCGCACCACCTGTTGTGACTCTTCTAATGGAAGTTGATCGATGTCTCAAATTAATGGATGGCAATATGAACACAGTTGCAATTGATATGGAAAAAAGGAAGCCTGGAAGACGTTCTATCCTTTTTGCACATGGAGTCGAAGTTGTACCAGTAAAGACCGCCACCCTTCCTCCTGCTGACCACACAAATTGCTACCTCGTTGGCGACCCTGAAGGTGATTTCGTGCTTGTCGACCCTGCATTCCATCACAGAGAAGGAATGGAAGAAGTCGCTGAAGCGGTCAACCGTCATAATGGAAACCTAGTTGCAATTGTGTTTACTCATTCTCATTCTGACCATATGCCTGATATGGGATTACTCAAAGAAGCATTTGATGCTCCAATTTGGTCTGCATCTTCTAGTGCTGACCGAATTCTAAGCGATGGTGAAATTCTCAACCTTGGCGCACAAGAATGGACTGTACTCCACACGCCAGGACATCACCCAGAGCATATTTGCCTACACTCCGAAGCGGGTTTGATTGCAGGTGATATGGTCGCAGGTATCGGTACCATTCTAATTCCACCAGGTCAAGGTGACATGGAAGTATACCTAGACCAATTAGAGAGATTACGTGAACTCGACCCTCATCTCATCTTCCCTTCTCATGGTGCAGTAATCCCATTGCCTGAGAACAAATTCAATCACTACATCTCTCATCGAGTTAAGCGACATCAACGAGTTTTGAATGCTCTCGAGGAAGGAATGACTTCTCTCGAGGATATCTCGCGCTTTGCATACGAAGATACTCCAGACGCCCATCCGGGACTTGCCGCCGACCAAACATTATCTCATCTGCTTAGTCATGAGAAACGAATGAGCGTAGTGAGGGTTGAAAATGGATGGCGGATTGCGTGAAATAAGGCGCGTGATTGAATGAAGGATGCGATGAGTGGATTAGATCTCAGAGCAATCTCCTCTGAACTATCCAGTTTCATCGGCGCGCATTGCAAAAAGTGCTACCAACCTCACTACGAACAAGTTGTCCTGCGCCTTCGTGCAAAGGACGGAGGTAACACCGACCTAATACTCGTTAGGGGTAAGCGGATTTACACTTCTAAGAGAGACCGGCCAATGCCTCAAAACCCAGCTCCTTTCGCAATGGTGCTGAGGAAAAATCTCTCCAATGCCCGTCTAAAGGGCGTTGACCAATTGGGTTTTGACCGGGTATTGCGGTTCACTTTCGAGACTGCACATGGAAAATTCCACCTCTACGTAGAGGTTTTCAGAGATGGAAATATCATTCTGACAGATGGTGATGATATCATCATTCAACCACTTACTCATGCTACCTATGCCGACCGTACCCTGAAGAAAGGAGTAGCCTATCTTCCTCCACCTGCCGCTCTGGACCCCTCGGCGCTTTCCTTGGAAGATTTCACCAAATTAATCACTGAAAGTGACCGTAATCTCGGACGTACTCTAGGAGGTATGCTAAACCTAGGTGGAGCCATTGCAGACGCTCTATGCGACCACTCTGGAATCTCGCGTGACAGTGAACCTGAAACGGTTGATTGTGATACATTATACGATTCATTACAGCATATGCTAAACGCTGACTGGGCAGGACATTTATTCCTCAAAGATGGTGGAATAGACCAAGCATGGCCATTGGTCCTATCGACTCTGAAAGACCGGGAGAGAAAGGATTTCCCTACGCTTTGTGAAGCCGTGGATGAATGGATGGGGATTCACGATGCTCATGCGCTAGCTCGAAGAGAAGCCGAAGCACTGGATGTAGCGGCACCTGGACGAGGTCATTCGACCGATATCGAACGTCTCGAGCGTCGTCTTGCTCAACAAGAAAAGGCGCTCGAAGGATTCGGTTCAAAGGTAGAGAAACAACAAACTCTTGGACATGCAATAAGGAATGAATGGACACATGTCGAAGGCTTGCTAACACAAGTCAATGAAGCGGTGAATACCAGTGGATTTGACGAAGTGAAAAAGGCCATCAAGAATATTGAATGGATTCAATCGATCGACCCTAAAAACCGCTCTTTCGTAGGACTGCTCCCCGATGAAAGCGGCTCTCCAAAGGTGCAAGTCACACTATACATGGATGATACTGTCCATCAGAATGCTCAACGATACTTCGATGCTGGACGCAAGCAAAAGGACAAATCTGCTGGAGCAATTCAAGCTCTTGATGATACAAAGAATACACTGGCTGGCGCTCGCAAAAAGGAAGCAAAACGTGAAGCAAGTGGTCAAGTTGCTCGAGTCAAGCGAGCAAAACGCCTGTGGTTTGAGAATCATCGATGGACAATGTTGCCCGGTGGCCACCTCATGATTGGTGGACGCGATGCAAAAGGAAATGATGGAATTGTGAAGAAACACATGTCGCTTGGAGATCGATATCTCCACGCCGATATACATGGAGCGCCATCATGCTCTCTCCGTAATAATCAGGGATTCAAAGTCGACGAACAACCACCTGCCCATATCGGTGAAGATGTTCCAGCATTCCGACTCGTTGACAAAATTGAATCAGAATTAGATGAAGAAATCACTGAGAAGGCTGCAACAATGGCACTTTCTTGGTCGAGAGCATGGAATAGTGGTGGTGCGCATGGTACCGTTTTCTGGGTAAAGCCCGGCCAAGTTTCCAAATCGGCTGAAACTGGCGAATATGTTGGCAAGGGTGCATTTGTAATCAGAGGACAGAGAACATGGTACAAGGATATCGACCTGCGCCTTGGTCTAGGCTTAGTTGCAATCAATGGAATTCCACTTCTGATGGCATCGACACCCGAAATGATAGCCGAACTTTGCCCGCGCTACATCATTATCAGCCCGGGCAGAGAAAAGAAAGAGATGCTTGCCAATCGGATCTACAAAGCAACCGGTCTCTCGGTTGATGACATTCTCCCAGTTATCCCTGGAAATGCCGAAGTTGTCGAGGACCATGGGTTAATCAAATTCTCCAAGGAGGGGGAAAATTGAGCAATGTCAAATCGGGTGCTGATGCTTGGGATGCAAGGTTCAGCGGAGAAGGCTGGGCATACGGTCGAGAGCCAAATCGTTGGCTTGAGGAGAGGATCACCCCTTTGATTCCCGGAAAGGCATCGTTCCCCGCAGATGGAGAAGGAAGAAATGCAGTGTGGGCTGCAACAAAGGGTTGGGATGCGCATGTGTTCGACCTTTCTCCAGTTGGACAGAATAAATGCCAAACTCTTGCAAATGAGAGCAACGTAGAGGTTTCATACGAAGTAGATGATCTTGAGACCAGAGAATTCGCTCCTGAAGAATTCGATTTGATTGCATGTTCATGGTTCCATGTTCCTTGGAACATGTTTACCATCCATTATCCTCGAATGCTAAATTCCCTAAAAATAGGTGGCCATTTCATCACTGAAGGATATCATATAAGCCAGATGGAAATGGGTAGCGGTGGACCGAAATCACTTGATCTCCTCTGGGAACTTGATGAAGTGATGGACACCATTGGTGATGGATTTGAAGTTCTGCATGCAGCTGTAGAAACCACGATTCTCGACGAATCAGACCTACATAGGGGAAAGGCACATGTGGTGCGCATTCACCTTGTGAGGTCGAACTGAGATGATGAAGGCGCCAATCTTGACCAGTTTAGTTCTGCTATTGATACTCGAGTTATCACTATCAAATCCTCCTGAGCAAATAATCAATGTAGAAGAAGAGCCCATCAATGAAGAGGTCATTATCACCATCAGTCCTTGGGCAGGTGATGAAGTTCGGGTATCATATCACTGCGAGGCTTTTCGAGATGGGAATAGTACCTATTTAGAGTGGTTTTTGATCAAGGGAAATATGGAAATCGCCTCTTCGGAAGATAAACCAAGAGATGCACCTTGTGATGAGGAATGGCTTCTAGAAGAAGGTGAATATGTATTGAAGAGTTACAAAACCGATAATATTCGCTACGACCAAAGTGTCGAATTTCATATTCTCGAACCTATGGCTGTAGACCTCAGATTAACATGTGCATTAATTGGAGTAATTGTGTGGGTTTTCAAAGCGCCCCGAGAATCATTATTGCAATGATAAATCCGATTATCGGACAGATAATCGATGCTGCAAGTGCTCCTCCACCCTTTGGATGGCCTTGTGACATGGCTACGACTGCACAAATAAATGCTGGAAGTCCACAAAATAATGGTGAAATTATTAATGAACAAATTGCAAGAATATAGGCTGCAGTAATCAATCCATCCCCTTGAGGATTGGCGACCATTACCATACCTTGAGGAGTCATTACCATCTGCGCACCTGCAGTAGGCATCACGACTGTTTGCATCTGAGGTTGAACATATTGTGGCTGCGGGTGTTGGTTTACAAATTGTGTTTGAGCATATGGGTCTACTTGTGGGGGCTGATATTGACTAGGGTCCGGGTGTGGCTGCATATCAGTCCATTATTCGATTAGTGTAAAAATTATTCCGAAGGCGTAGTCAATTTATCTTTAATTGTTAAAAACACAAAGGAATACCAGATTGTATGGACGGACTACACCAAGCCCTCACCCTCGCTGCGGTAGCACTGATTACTGCTCTAATTGCAGGTGGAATCCCGATAGTACGTGGTGTCAAAGACGAAAGACGCCAGAAAATGATGACCGGTATCGCTGCAGGAGTCCTACTTGCAAGTGCACTCCTCGTTGCGATTCCCGAAGGTTTTGCCACAACTATGGCCTCTGTTGATATGGGCTCCACTCTTTCAATGGGCGGCGCAATATTGGCTGGATTTGTTCTGATGTTATTGCTTGAAGCCCTTGGTTTCGGACACGATATCCATGAAGAACATCACGACCATGAAGGAGAACATGGTCATGATCACGTCCACCATCCGTCGAATCCAACATCTGTGGTTTTTGGGCTTTCAGTACATGCATTAACCGATGGTCTGGCAATGGGAGCAGCCCTTGCAACAGGAGAATTATCAATCGCAATTGCAGTGGCAATGGGCGTCATTGCGCACAAGATTCCTGCAGCATTCAGTCTTGGTGTGTTCAGTATGCATGAGAGAGGAGATGCAAGTAAATCTTGGAAAGATTTGATTCTGTTTAGCTTTGCAACACCTTTGATGATAATCTTGGCATACTATGCATTTGGTGATGTTTCAGAATACAATATCGGTCTAGCAATGTTGTTTGCAGGTGGTACATTCCTCTATGTTGCAACAGTTGATGTTCTACCAGATATTCATCATATGGAGACTGGAAAGAAGGCTTTAGTTCACGTTCTAATCGGTGTGATGCTAATGGTATTTCTTCTATTGATACTGGACATGAGCAGTCTGGCATCTCATGACCATTCGGCCCATATTCACTGAATTTACATTATTTTGATAACATTAACAGTATTGAAGAAAAGGCGCCAACATAGAATCCAAATCCTGTCAAATCATACATCGACCAAGAACCCAATATTCCTGCATCTATTGTGCCAATGGCTGCAAAGATGAGGAAAATAACTCCATACAATAAATGCAATATTCCCATCGCCTTCGGAGATTTACCGCTGGCTAGAGCAATGGCAGAAATAATGGCACTAATTAAGAAAATAAAAGGCCCAAATCCGACCATCAGCGCTGCAATCCCAAAGAACACAAATTCTATTGGTAGATCTATATTATCTCCACCTCCCCCATCGGTTCCCCCATCAGACATATCAGCCATCTCACCAACATAGCCCATCATCTCAAAGCCACTTACTGATTCACCTAAAAACGACATATATGGCAAAAATAACGAGATTAGAATTAAGCAAACTCCAACCCAAGGTACTGCTTTATTTGGTGGTTTTTCTATAGCCACATACACAAATTGCTGTGGTGCTGCTTGCATCATTGGCTGTACTGATTGAACAAACTGAGGTTGTTGTGATTGCAAAGGCTGCGCATACTGTGTCGCTGGTTGTGCATATTGGCCAGGTTGGGGATATTGCCCCGGCTGAGAATATTGCACTGGCTGAGAATACTCTACAGGTTGTGGCTGCATATATGGCGTTATTTCTTAGTTGCAGAAATAGGTTGCCCCGAATGAAAGTTCGCTATTTACGAGATACGCGCATAGCAACTGCGTTTCCACCGCCTAAGCAAAGCGAGACAATTCCACTCTTTGCATCGAGGCGACGCATGATTCCAAGCATGGTGATTAAGCAACGGGTTCCACTGCTTCCCAAAGGATGGCCTAATGCAACAGCTCCACCATGGAGATTGAATCGGTCATCAGGAATGCCAACATCCTTTGCAACCGCACATGATGCACTTGCAAAGGCTTCGTTATGCTCGTAAATATCGATATCTAAAACATCCATTTCAGCACGCTCTAGAAGTGTTTGAATTGCAGGTACTGGAGCATACATTACACGATGAGGCTCAACCCCACTTGTGCAGTGATCCTCGATGTAAGCGATGATTTCCCATCCTTGCTCAAGAGCGAGTGATTCCTCAGCGATTAGAATAGCAGATGCTCCATCGTTGATAGTAGATGCATTGCCGGCAGTTACCATTCCACCTTCTTCGAATACGGCCTTGAGTCCTGACAATTTCTCAGCAGTTGTTCCAGCCCTTACTCCCTCGTCGGTTGAAAGTTCTGGCATGTCGAATCGCTCCCAGTCAAACCAGCCATTTGCTTCGGCTTGAGCGGCCCTATTCTGCGAGCGGGCAGCGAATTCATCCATCGCTTCACGAGAAATATCGCATTCCCGTGCTACAATTTCTCCGGTGCTTC
>Ga0315334_10003401_pt1 | contig 10042 bp, 8 predicted proteins | sample M150034915metaG_FD_205555 | JGI IMG/M metagenome (GOLD analysis project Ga0315334, IMG submission 205555) | Ammonia-oxidizing marine archaeal communities from Monterey Bay, California, United States - M1 500m 34915 | ecosystem: Environmental > Aquatic > Marine > Intertidal zone | place: USA... | reverse complement strand
GCTGCACCATATACATCGTCCTGTGCGACGATATCAGCAAGAATTGAATTGAGCATCGGGTATTCCAAGAGTGATTACTCCATATTTATTGCCCTTGGTTTCTGAACATTCGGTTGCTTATAGATTGCCCTGCATGATGATTCCAATGCTACTATGATAGTATTTTGATAGGATGGCAATTTCATTTAAGCCAACCTTTCTATAGAAATTTATTGCACCTTCATTTTCTGCCTTTACTTCTAAGTATACAGAGGATTTACCCTCGGATTTGACTAAAATGGCAAACTCATTCCAAGCCTGTGTTCCCAGCCCAATATTTTGTAAGTCGCTATTGATGCAAAAGGCAAGAATTCGCACTGTATTTTCATCAATAATCATCGACCACAAAACACCCTTAACATTTTCATTTGCATCAATTAGAATTAGACTACCTGCTGCGGAACTAATGGGGAGTGAATATAGCGCTGCAAGGGCATAGTGCTCGTCAGTTTCTGCTGCTAACAAATCACGAATTGCAAGTAATTGTCCATGAGTCAAGTCACTCGTAGGAGGAGATGGCACCCATGAATATTCCTCCATCAAATGGCGGGGGGTGTGGTGGGTGAAGAAACCAACGCCTCTCAATTCTAATTTTGGGTAGCAAGCAAGAGGTAGGGTGGAGATTTGCGAACCATCATTTTCCAAGGAAAAATGCGCTATGGTATCGCGATGAGATATTGAATCAGCGTTTACGCTTTGCATCAGCACTTGGCTTTCGGCTACTACGCGAACCTCTCGATGCCCCAATTTTCTTTTGTGCGAGTGATTTTTTCTTTGAACGGCGACTTTCCTTTGAGTGCTCTGGTTTGAGTTTTGAAAGACCGCCAGAACTCATCAATGCACCGAGATCTGCTAATGACATTGATTCACCAGACGCTGCCTTGCGTCGAACTTCACCAACATCTGGCCCTTTGCGTTGACGTCCTTTGTATGAATGTCCGCCTCGACCGCCTGATTGTTGTGATTTTTGACGGTCAACTCGAATGAAAGCATCTAAGCGCCCAACTTCGCGATTAATTCCGTGAATTTCCTTGCGCTTATTTCTTATCTCATCGAGCAATTTCATTATCTGCCTATTGTATGCCTTTTCTTCCCAAGGAGTTGCTTTCACTCCCTTCATCCCTGGCTTTTCTTCAGATAATTTGCCGACAACATCATCGTGTTCGGCCTCTTTTAGGCGCAGGTTTGCAATCGCAGTTCGTTGGTCGGTGATTTCTGCAATCATCTTTTGGTGAGAGTCATTTGAGATAGTTGCGAGTTTGTGCATTTCTTGAAGTTCAAAGAAAAAGGCAAACAATTTTTCTTCTTGTTTAACTCCGGGGTAGCGCATATTTTTCATTTCCGCGGTGAGGTTCTCATAGGTTCTGAGTAATTCCTCCTCAATATTTTGAAGTGGTAATACGACTTTTGAATTAATGGAATCCCTTGTGTTTCTAAGTTCACGAATACCCTTTTCACGTCCGCCTATTGAGCCAATTATCCCTTTGTGCTCTGACCTAATGTCCTTGGTTTCGGCAATTGCACCGCGAATTGCTTGAACGATGTTAATCTGGCGTTGGCGTTCATTACTTAACGATTCAAATTCAGCCTTTGCCACGGATTGACGGCGGCGTAGCACTTTCAACTCTTCCTCAATTTCATGCTTGGGGCGGTCTCTTAGGTCCTTGAATAAGTCTTTGCGAGGTTTCTTTTTGTCCTTTCCCACCTTTTTCTTTGCCGATTTTGCAGCCTGCTTCGATTTCCCTTCGGCTTGTTTGCTAGAATCGTCGTCGTTTACTTCAGAAGATTCTTCTGGAGCGGCAGTAACCACTTCGGAGGATGAATCGGGTGCAGAGTTGTCTTCGGCAGTGGAGGTGTTTTGTGGTGCGATTGGCGCCTCTGTTGCCTCTTGGACTTCAGCCTTGGATTCAATGGGCTTTTCTTCAGGTTGAGATTCTTCATCAGACATGATTACTCCTCCTCCTGTACTTCAACAACAGCTTCAGCAGCAATCTTTGCCTTTCTGCGAATTGCGATGGTTGAATCTCCGCCGGATTTTACTTGTTCAGCATCTTTTAGCAAATTGTCAAATCCTTTTTCAAGACGCCCTTGCCAATTATTGATTGCGATTGTGGAGGTCTTTAAGGCGGCCTCGGTGCGTTGAAGTTGGCTATTTGCACCTCTTCGGGCCTCCTCGTGCATGGAATAAAATTCATGTTGTTGCTCATTTTCCTCAACCAATTCAAGCATTGCTTGATGTGCCTTATCGGCTTGGTCGTAAAGTCGCTTCATACTCTTACTGGCATCGGCGAAATCCTTCATTTCAGGGTTATTTGCCACCCTACTGGCTACCCACTCGCCGTGCTCGGCTTGGAGGGTGCGGATTTTGCGCAAAACCTTCTGTTCATTCTTGTGATCACCAGCTTGAGTTTGCAATTCATTTTCCAATTTTATTATGTCGTCATTTAGCTTTTCTCGAGCCCATTTTGGGTCTGGATTCTTTAATTTCCCTTCACTTTCTAAGGTCGCTCTTAGGTCATTTGCCAATAGTCTTTGAACCTTCGCTTTAGCGGCGCAGTCATTTCTTTCTGCCTTCAGTTTAGCCACTTTTACATTGATTTCGTCTCGTTGTTTTCGGGCCTGTTTCGCCAAAGGTTCAGAAGTATCCAATTCATTTTGACGGGCCGCAATAATTGGCGGCAATTCCTCAATTAATCGTTCGTGTTTATGCATGATTGCCTTGGCCAAAAACTCGGGCGTGATTTTTAAAAGCGTCTCTGCATCCATGGGGAACGGCTGCGGCGACCGGACGGTTGGGGATAAATGTTAGGCGAAACCCTACTAAATGGGGCAACACATTTGAGGCTCACAGGCGGTGGTGGTTTTGTGGGCGGTAGAGGTAGGCTTGTCGGACTCATTTTGGGGCTTCTCGTTTTCACCTTATTAGCCCCTTTAGCGAATGCAGCAGGTGCCGGCAGCTTAGCCTTTGAATTGAACTCAGTATCTCTTGAGGGTAATGGTGATGTAGGAGTTGGAAGCGTTTGGGTAAACCTTACTGTTTCAGAGGTTGGCGGTGATTCAGCAGATGGTGTATTGAATCTTAGTTTACAGACGCCAGAAGGCATTGCGGTTTTCGAAGTTGACGAGGTAATCAATCTGACGAATGATTCATCCGTTATTGTTTCGCGTGAAATTTCAAATCTTCCTGTTGGAGTTTATTCACTTAATCTCAGTCTCTCTGGAGATATTTCTTCTTCTCCCTCTTCTGGATGGTCGATAAGTGAAAATTTCTATGTGATGCGTTTGCGCCCCCTTTCTGTTGGCCTTGCCGATCCAAACCAGTGGACTGATATTGCCTTTGATTCCAATGGTTCAGAAACCGGTGCCTCAGTTCGCGATGGTGATGAATTACGAGTAATGGTTCCAGTGGTAAATCTCGGTGATGTTAATGCAACGGTTTCCTTTTCGGCATGGGAAGGAAGTAATGTATACAATGATTCTACCTTTCCTATTCTTGCTGATTCTACCTATCTAGTTGAAGTTCCAGTTGGTGTGGTTCATGAGGGGATGATTTTCTTTAATGCTAGCATTAATGTAAGTGGGGATACTGATGGTTTAGACAATAATGCCGCATATTCTCTTGTTATTGCACCGCCGCCGCTACCTCTACTTTCAATTGAAATTAGTAGTGATGATGCTGCTGCTGCCGAAATTGGCTCTGCCGCCAATTTCTTTCTTAATGCCAGTAATAGCGGTGAGGATGATTGGAGTGGTGATATTGTGTGCACCTTGCCAACAAATCAAACCGAAGTTTATTCTTCAACCCTTTCCATCCAAGTCGGGCAGGTATGGCAGCACTCACTAAATGTCAGTGCAAGCCCAGGCAATTTATCCTGTAGTTTACTAAATGGAGGGAGAATTTCCACCTCATCAACTTCCGCTGTGACCTATTTCTTTGACATGGAAGCAGCAGAATTCGGAATGGCCGGTGGCGGTGGCCTAGTCTTACAGGGAGGCCCTTGGCATGTGGGTGACCTTCTTCGAGTCTCTGTACTCGTCCATAATTCAGGAGATCAGTCCGGTTCAGCATCCCTCGTCTTTGGCAGTTCAGCATCTGGTGTTGGGCAGCCAGTCAGTATTGAAGCAGGCGCATCAGCAGAATTATTCGTCGAATATGTATTAGCCGATTCTTCAAGCACAAATATTTCGTGGCATGTGGAAAGTCTTGATGGTTTAGTTTCAACCGATTTAGGTGGTGTGCGCACCCTTGATATCAGTCCGTCCCAAAGCCTTAGTCTATCTATTGAAGCGGTTGCTTGGGATGTTGACGAGGGTGTATCTTTTATCTGGTCAAGCCAATTATCCTCCGGAAAATCACGTGAAGTCGGAGTGGAATTGGGAGTCGTTGTAGATGGCTCCGAAGAAATCCGGCAATCTTATTCATTGAATCTAGAAAGTGGGATGCGTCAAATTACTTCTCAAGTCGGAGATTTACAGTCTCAAGGCGAGGTTTTTGTTCGCTTATCACCAATAAATTGGCAAAATAGCGGAGATACGATTGCTACTGCAGCAATACCTTCTGCCCGTCCTGAACTTTCACTATCTCTCAATGAGGTGCCATCTCCGCCTCGGCCTGATGAAAGCACTTCTGCCGTAGTAACTTGCAATTTGATAAATGACGGTGGTGCTGCAAGTTCAGCCGGAGTGTTACGCCTGCTAAATTCCAATGGAGTATTATTGGCAGAAATGGAAACTGAACCAATAGCCAAAGAATCGTCAATAAGCCAAGAATTGACTGTTGAGTCATGGCCAGGGAAAACTGTTGTTGATATGACATGTATGTGGACAGTTGGAAGTGAAATTATTTCATCTGATCAAAGTTATCTTTCAGGCTCTATGCTTGTCGATGATTCAGAGAGTTTTGAAATACCTTGGTTCGATATTGGCATTGGTTTGGTAGTAGCGATTGTCATCGCAATTATTTCCCGCCTCGTATATACTTGGAAACAAGAAGGCGATGTTGATTCTTCCGCAGGTAAGTTAAAAGTTACTCGTCATGCTAAAGGACATTCTTCGGGTACATCGGCTTCTTTGGATGAAGGGAAACTAAGTGTAAAAAACCGCGAAGTTGAATGCTCCGCGTGTTCACAACGTCTTTCAGTTCCTGAAACATTTGGTGGGACCGCTAGATGTCCCGCATGTAAACACCAATTCCCTGTTACTGCACTTATTGAAGCACCAGCCCCAAAAACTACCCCAGACCCCTCGCCTGCCAGCCAGGCTGATTCTGCAGATTCAAAGGAACTACCCAATTCAAAAGGGAGAGGCCCAGTTGCTACAAATAGTGATGAGGGCGATAATGATGCAGTGGTATCTAGCACAGAGGATATTTTATCCTGCCCTTCTTGTGACTCCAAACTTAGAGTCCCACTTGAGAAACGACCGGCAAGGGCGAGATGTCCTGCTTGTAAGAAGGAATTTATGGCAATAATCGGATGAGGTGAAATAAATGGGCGAAGGGCATTTTAAGGAATTTGAAGAGGAGTATTTGGAAACAATGTACGAGTTCTATGAAAAGAATCCCGAACTTTCTGTGCGAACTGGTGATATTGCAAAGGTCCTAGGAGTGAGTCCTGCCTCAGTAACCGAAATGGTTCAGCGTCTTGCTAGAAATGGTTTTGTTAATTATGAAAAATATAGGGGCTCATCACTCACAGAAGTAGGTTTGTTAAGGGGGCGAGCAATGAAGCGCCGACATCGTATTATCGAATCCTTTCTCACGGATGCTCTCCATTTTCAAGGTGATGTTCATGAAACTGCTTGCATATTAGAACATGCAGTAAATGATGATTTGGAACTGACATTTGCGAAAATCCTCAATTATCCAGAAGCAAATCCAGACGGTAAACCAATTCCTATGTTTTTGAAAACCGATGATTCAAATATTTCAGATACAGATATGCTATTTTCGGCAGCCACTCTTGAAGTTGGCCAAAAGGGTGAGGTAGTAGCATTTCTGCTTTCCAAGTCAGAGGGTGATGCAATTGCTGAATTAGGAGTCAGTATTGGTAGTATCATGAATAAAGTCACCACCGACACTTGGAGTATTGGTGATTCCGAATTGAAAATGGCAGCAAAATTGGGCATTCAAATATTGCTGCGTAAGTGTTAACTGAAATAGGAGTGAATGGAATGGACGATGAGAACTTACCACAACCCATTGATCAAACAGTTCCTTCCACTCCTGCCCATTCAGAGCCCCCCATCACCGAAACTTCTGGTGAGGCAGAATTAGCCCAGCATATGGAATTATTAAGTGAGGGAGACGAAAGTGCAGTTTCAACTGAATCTGCCGAACAGTTAGATACTATTAGCGGTGATGCAAATCCGCAGGATGAGCCGCCATCTGATGAATTGGATGATACATTACCTCTAAATGTAAATGCTGAGGCAAGAATAAATGATACGATTATTTCTCGGGACAAACTACTTTCTCAGGAGCAAAAATTGGTAAAGTTAGATCGTCTATTGCTGACTGAGGGGATCCACCTATTGGTAATCCTCCCTGCCGTAGGTACATTGATGATGTTCATGGCTTGGTTCAACCTATCCTCCTCGCCGGAATGGTGGCTGAATAGTGCTGAAGGTTCTTTAGGGATAAATTTCGCAACGGCTACTTCTTTGTTGGCCTTTGTAATATTTATTGGCCATCTCATCACCCTTGTAATTGTTAGACAGAGGTATGTGGTGACTCACAAAATCTTCCGACTTGAAACAAAAAGGTATCGCCTTGAAGGTCGCCCATTGGAAAGTATGCATGGGACAAGTACATTGAAAAATCACACATCAGGGGTAATTCAACAACGAAATATGGCGATTGGGCTTGTCGCTTGTTTATTGATTATAGACATCTCAGCACTTTGGGTTAGCCTAATGAGCAATATTGCCTCAACTCTAGTCTTATTGGCTACTTCTTTTGGTTTGTTTAGTATTGGACATCATTTGGTTCTTAGCCGTCGCCCATACAATGCCAGTGAACGCTGGGGCCTAATTGATGCATACGACCCTCCGATTCACCCAGCGACATTGGACCGCGTGTGGACTGATTTACTGACGACCCACATGGACCCTCGATTGGCCAGCCAGTTTGAAGAGTTCTTGGTTCAATTCAATTCTTCCCTACGCCAAGGCATTAGTCCAATCATGGCAACTGAACGATTTTTGGCCCTGCACTACTTCCATCGTGAAGGTTTGCTAAACACCAAATTATTCCGTAACGAATTACTAAAAATAATTAGAGATGAAACATGGGAGTCCATTGCACATCATTCAGTTTTTGATGAAGAATTATGGACTCATTTGTTACGCCGCGTAACCGAAAGAGTCCCTGCTTTCTTCCGGTTGGTTGAACGACTAAGAAGCAAACTCAAGAATTCGCTCAATGATATGAACCAAAGGGAACTAATTTTTGATGTTGATATGGAAAACATAGTCTTTGATAGTGCAAATCTCTTTTGCTTATTATTCAACAATAGTGATGTGGAGCGTAAAGTAGTAATTCGTATTCTAAGTCCTGATTTCCGTCCGAGTAATTTCTCTTTTACCTGTGCATTAAAACCAGGGAAAGGGATTATCATGTCTTCTGATAATTCTATAGAAGGAGTAATGCTGGCTGATGAAGGCCTCAATCTAATGTCAAATCTATTGGACATGGGTACCTTCGTTTGGCAAACTCTATTGCCAGAACGCCTAGGTGAGGCAACAGTTACAATTCGGCTTGAAGAAATGGATGGAGACTTAATATCTGGACGTCAAATCAATGTCCGAGTTCGCTCGGAATACAATCGCCGACTTTCAACTGGCACCGGAGTACTTTCTTTTGCTATAGGGATAATTGTTTTTGCTAGTGCATTATTGAAGCAGTTTGGTTTCTTTTAATATCGCGGCAGAATGAATTTTCCTTCGAGAATATAGAGTGAATCATTCAATGACTCACAGAAATGAACCACTGGAATTGTCTATCACGGAGTCAGAGTAGGGCACTTATCAACCGGTATTGTTGAAATTGGCTGGGCAGGGTAGGTTTGAAACCATAAAGCACTTCGCAAGGCTCATGGCCAAAGGTCAGGAAGAGGAAGAACGCCCCGATGCAGACCTGCGTGATAGGTTGCATGAGATGGAAGCAAAGGTGCGCAAGATGCGCGATGTGCGAAATAATTTCAATGATGCAGCAAAGCGTTTTGCTGAACAGAGAAATGCCGTGCAAACACATTACAAGGAGCATCGTACCGCACTTGATGAAAAACTCGAAGAGCGAAAAGCAGTTCGCGAATTAATCAATCAACATAAGGAGCGCCGTAATGCAATGCAAGCGCAACTTCGTGACCTCTATGCCCAGCAGAGTGGAAACCGTAGTAATTCCAAGAAAGAGGGTTCAGTGGTTGGGGAATACAATAAAATTTTGTCCGAAGTTTCAATGTTAGAAAAAAGGTTTGAAACTGGTGGTACATTAACGCCATCAAAGGAAAAGAACATGATCAAGGCAATAAAGGAGTTAAAGCGAAGGCAAGCAGAATTGGAGCCCTCAATAAAGAAATTTGAGATGGTAAAGATTGACTTGTCTAATATTGACGAAGCAATTGCAACACTCAAGGCCGAAGCAGATATTTCTCATCAAGCAATGATTGAGCAAGTAAAGATTTCAGATGAAATGAGTGAGGTGTTAAATGGAATGTTTGAGCAACGCGATTTCCTCAAAGCGGAGGGTGACCGACTTCACAATGGTTTCCTTGAAGAGAGAGAAAAAGCAGATGAGATTCACGGTAAAATGTCTGAATTAATGGACCAAGTTACCGAAGCCCGAAATGAACTAAAGGCACAAAATGAAGAGCGCAAGTCTTGGTTGACCGACCATAATGCGGCGGTTACTGATGAGTTGAAAAGTGGGGCTGATGATGAGGATGTTGCTAATGAACTCGTGAGTGAATTACTTTCTTCCGGTTCTCTATCTGTAGGAGGTACAACTTCTACTGATTCTTTGGGAGGGGAACGGACACGCCGAACAAAGTCGAAAAAGAAGGCCAGAGTGAGTTCCTTTGCTGCAGCCCGTGGTAATCGTGGCCGTTCAGTAAAGAAAGATTGAGTGGATTTCTGCTATTAATTGCCAATTGATAGTCTTTCCACTTCCACTTCCACTTCCACTTCCACTTCCACTTCCACTTCCACTTCCACTTCCACTTCCACTTCCGGTTTGCGGAAATTAATTTCCAATAGGTGGCACAAATAATCTATTTTTGCAACTCATTGAAGGTGATTGTCATCATTTCACCAAATATGTAGAAGGCTCTTTTTTGACTAATGTCGGGACTTATTTCATATACCAAAATAAAGTGCCGAATATTTATGACTGGATGGCAAGACTCCACCCCCGAGAGGTCATATAACCGAACTTGGGAGGAGATTGAGGAAATGCTGGTAAAGGCTGAAGCGAGGATGGCTGAGTGGAAATCTTGGTTTGAGCAAAGCCAACGAGATGGTGACCGCGAAGGTATGAAAGAGGGAGCAAGGAATTTCAAAGCACTTGAAGGGGTCGTAAAGACTCTCAAGTGGACTCTTGGAGAGAAGGGAGTTCCCCACCCACTCACATAATTTCTGCAATCGGCTCCTTATTGGGCAACCGCTAATAGTAATCTACTGCGGAAATCCTCATCCACTCACATTATAGGAGTGGAATGTCAAATCCATTATCCAAAGGATCAACCAACTGATTTTCTTCACTCCCATCGTAATCCTGAGTATTTACCTGATTGCTTAGGTTGTGTCCAAGAACGCCAACATTCGCAGTTTCGCTCTCGTTAGGAGTTTGATTATTTCCAAAAAGAATAACAAATACAAGTGCCGCAGCATAAATAATTAATACAGTAATCAACAATTGAGTTGAATCTGAAATATTGAGGAGCGCCGCAACCAGCAGAAGGATTCCACCACCGCCGAACAATAAACCTCGCGAAATCGCCTGCATTAG
>Ga0315334_10003395_pt1 | contig 10050 bp, 9 predicted proteins | sample M150034915metaG_FD_205555 | JGI IMG/M metagenome (GOLD analysis project Ga0315334, IMG submission 205555) | Ammonia-oxidizing marine archaeal communities from Monterey Bay, California, United States - M1 500m 34915 | ecosystem: Environmental > Aquatic > Marine > Intertidal zone | place: USA... | reverse complement strand
ACCCAGAACAGATTCTGAGGATTCTGCTCTCACCTGAATTCTACCTTTCTCCAAGTTTTCGGTGAGGGTTGTTTCCAGTTCAGCCTCGGTATTCCCAATATCATCATTCCCATCAGAGAGTTTTCACCCAAGTTACTGGTCTCAATTTCTAGCTGATCATCTTCTGAAAGGGGTGATGTAATAACCTAAACCGGATTCTTTCTCTAATGTAATTTCTATAGGATTGTCAGAGCTTTTATTGTTGGGTACCATTGAATTGACTTCTGATCTATAATCTAAGCAGGTTTTAGGGAGGAAGATGATATCATTTTTTAGGAGATTGCATTGAGTCCTGACGAAAAGGAAAGGTTTCAGATTATGAGCCCCATCACCCAAGAAGAAATTGAAGAAACAGATTGGGATCAGCTTTTAGATGATTCGACTCCCTGACCGGTGGCACTCCCTTTTTAACTTCTGCTTGTCATAATTCTTGCTCACCCTGTTAACAATTAGGTTACATTTTGATTAAGCGGCAAGACTTGGAAAATATTGAAGCTCGCTCCTTGGTTTCCTACGCGATGAAAAGCGGGGAAAGTAAAGGGCGTCAACATGAGGAAAAGGAACACTCTTACCGAACCCGATTTCAAAGGGATCGCGATCGGATTATCCATAGTTCTGCGTTCAGAAGACTGGAATATAAAACCCAGGTATTTGTCTATCATGAAGGGGATTATTACCGAACCCGCCTTACTCATTCCCTGGAAGTGGCGCAAATCGCTCGTACCATTTGTAAATCCTTACAACTGAATGAGGACCTTGCGGAAGCGGTTGCCCTGTCTCACGACTTGGGTCACTCTCCATTTGGGCACACAGGTCAAAAAGTGTTGAACAAGTTGATGAAAGGTCATGGTGGTTTTGAACATAATAAGCAAAGCCTAAGAATTGTAAAACTGCTCGAAAAACGTTATCCCGAGTTTGATGGGCTAAATTTGACTTGGGAAGTGATGGAAGGAATTAATAAACACGCTCGGGATGAAGATAACCCGGTTACTTCTCATGAGGAGGTTCGTTTCCCTTCTCTGGAGGCCCAGATTGCCGATTGCGCCGATGGTATTGCTTACAATGCCCACGACCTGGATGATGGAATTACCTCAAACCTGCTCGATCTGAATCAGTTAAGAAAAGTTGCGTTGTGGAAAGAGAATGAAAAAAAGTTTGATGAGAAATACACAGGTTTAGATTTTAAATTGAAAAAGTATCAGGTGGTTCGAAGTATTATCAACGAAGTCATCAGCGATTTTCTCCAGGCTACGTTTAAGAACCTTAAACGTCATAAAATCGAAACGGTGGATGATGTACGTCGTGCCTCAATTCGTATCGCGGCTTTTGGAAAAGAAATTGATGAAAAGAATAAGGAGTTAAAACAATTCCTCCATAAAAATATGTATTCCCACCGTAAAGTTTTACGGATGGAATTTAAAGCTGAACTGACGTTAGAAGGCATCTTTAAAGCCTATACTAAAATGCCTGAACTCTTACCTGGATCGGTGAAGAAAGAAATAGCAGGAGAAGGATCGCTTGAGCGCCGGATTTGTGACTATATCTCCGGGATGACGGATCGATATGCGATAAATGAGCATAAAAACCTATACTCAGCTAACGAAGGAATTTAAGAAAATTTATCCTGCAGAGTGTAATCCAACAAGAGAATTTTATTTCATGTGGCTAGACACTTTACTAGACCTCCATCTCATTACGGTGGGGTTGTTAAATAGATAAAATGGATGAGATTCGAACGATCTGTGTTTTTTGTGGCTCCAGTCAATCGGTGGATGATTCGTTCAAAATTGCCGCATCCGAGCTAGGGCGCGCGCTGGGGAAAAAAGGTGTTGAATTGGTCTATGGCGGAGCTTCAATCGGGTTGATGGGTTGTGTCGCCCGTGGGGTGCACGAAGAAAAGGGTCGGGTGGTCGGTGTTCTTCCTGAAATTTTTAAGGTCACAGGAATTCCTTATTCCTTAGCCGATGAGTTGATCATTACGCGGGATATGCGTGAACGAAAAGCGGTGATGGATCAACGGTCAGATGCCTTCATTGTTTTGCCCGGTGGTTTGGGCACCTTGGAAGAAGTAATGGAAATCCTTTCCATGCGCCAATTAAATCTTTCGGATAAGCCTCTGGTTTTTATCAATACCCAAGGTTTTTACGAAGGGTTGCAGGCGATCTTTGAGGGAATGGTGAAATTAAAGTTTGCTAAACCCAAGATCCTCGATATGTATGCGATTGTTCCTGACCCACAAAGTGCTATGGATTATTTGTTCAATCCCTAGGTGTGAGGCCTATTGGAAAGAGTTTTATCTGATTAGCAGGGAATATTTAGTGCTCAAAGAGTCTTTCCTGTTAACCTCTTTTTCTAAGTATCCCCAAGCAGCAACTCATTAAGCCGATACAGCTCTTACTTTATTGACCAAACTTACTGTCAATGGTAATTTTTTGACATAGGGCGATAGGACGAATATCAAAGGCTTATGCTCGGGGTAGTTCAGCTTGCCTGAACCACGACATCAGGGTGAATAGCTTCTTTCAGAAACTGTTCTATGTATTGTAGTGTTCCGGTGGTTGAACTGGGGCAGCTACCGCATGCGCCTTGATAGTGAACCTTAATGGTCTTATCTTCCACTGATATAAGGTTGATGCCTCCGCCATCATTCGCCAGAGCGGGACGAATAGCTATATCAAGCAAGGCGTTGATCACTTCGTTTTTTTTCTGGCTATCGTAACTGAAAAAATCATCTTTATTGAAATCTTCTAATACAGGATGAACGTCGCTATCCCCTTCAGCCTTATGTTCTTTAGCTTCATCCCCATTTGGATAAAAATCCAGATACTCTTCTATGGTGGCACCGGTTTTTTCCATAATGGTGTGCCACCCTACAACACTGGACTTAGTAATAGTTACAAAATTTTCTTTGATATAAACGCTTTGCATTCCATAAATATCAAACAAGGCCTTGGCCATAACGTCATCTCCAACATCATCTGGAGAGTCGAAAGTTTTTGTACCTTCTCCAATCACTTTGCTGCTTAAAATAAATTGGAAGGCATCCGGGTTAGGGGTTGGCTGTATGCGAAGTACCTTGAATTGACCATTTTTAGAAGAAACGGGTTTCTGACTGTCTGCATTATCTACAGCCACAGGAAATCCAAATTGTTTTTGTATCCAGGCTAATAGTCCCATGCGATGCTCGTAAAATTAAATTTTTTAAATGATTTGAGCCATTATATCTGATTTCCGAGTCATGGGGGAATCAGATTTGTTCTTTTTTTTTACAATGGGTCTCTGAGGGTTCCTGAAAAAAATAAAGTTTTATATGTCGAATATGTAAGTATTGATAGCCGGCAATGCGATAGACTCAGGGTCTTTTTCTTCAGTGAGTTTTAGGCTATTTATGACAGTTTTTTTAGTTTCTAGGGTTCCTAGTCCTCTCCTCATTTTTGGCCAACACCTTGGATTATAAAACACGCAGAAAAATTACCGGGTATCTCGAATAGGATAAGCACATATTCGGTCACATCCTTCCAAAATGCATGGCTGACCTTTTAGGCGGATTATCCTCCAGCAATGATATACCCACCAGTACCTCGAATAAGAACTGAATTTGCGGCATTAACGATGGCGTCAGCCGAGCACCCGGTGATATCACCTGTTTCCAGTTTAAGCTAGGGTTTATTGACTTGAATTTTCATCAAGAAGATCTCCCGTCGAACCAAAACCCGAGGTATTGCGGACGGTTTCACTCAGTCGGTCGCTAAACTTAAATTCGACCGTTTCTACTTTTTGGACAATCAACTGAGCGATACGGTCTCCCAATTGAATTCGGATTTCGGTTGCGGAATGATTGAAGAGAAGAACTTTAATCTCACCTCGATAATGTGAATCAATCACTCCGGCACCGCAATCGAGTCCCCGTTTTACGGCCAGCCCACTACGAGGCCAGATCAATCCAACGTACCCGACAGGGAGTTCCAAGCTGATTCCTGTGGCAATCAGCTCCCGGCTTCGTGGAGCAATTATTTTGGGTTCTGCCGCTCTCAAATCGGCTCCGGCATCGCCCTTATGCGCGTACTGAGGAAGATAATCCCCCTTACAGGGAATGGGAGGCAAATCGATTTTGCTCACAATTTTTTCCATAAATGATCATTGGGGAGGATTATAAACAAGCGGGAAGACGAAAGCGATTAAAAAAATTCTAGGCAAAAAAAACGGGAAAGTGGATAACGCCCCACCTTTCCCGAGTAAAAATTAAAATCCTAATTGAAGCCCTTCAATAAACCGTCCTTGACATGGAGGTAATTATAAATAACACCTAGAAACCCTGAAAAGGTGGGGCGCATCCTATAAAAGAAAGGGAGCGGGTTACTATTTTGCCGAGCTAAACCCGACGTTGAAAAGAGGTTCCATTTCACGCCAATTGGATGGACATCCTCTACCGATATTGATCGGAGAATTCGGCTGGCGCTCAAAATTTTTGGGGGTTTGGGAAGGGGTTTGAGACTGACATGTATCCCACTTGTTGCTTCTAATAATTCGAATTTGGGATGCATATCATTCATTGTTATGGAACCCACGTTTCTAGTAACCCGCTACTGGGAGATCTGTGACTGCTCTCAATTTTCCTTCGCTCTGTCAAAACACCGAAACAGAATTTTGATTGAGCTTCTCTTAAAGTACCTGACCGTTAAACATGTTTTCTTTATCTTGTATGCTTTTAAAAAGGTACCACTACATATAGTGCCTGTCAAGGAGGTATTTGAAAGGGTTTACAAGAAACCTTGTAATCCCTTTATTTATAAATGGTTAATGAGTAAAAAAAACGAAATTTATGCTAGATTTATTTGATACCCACTATATATTGTATGGTTTTAAATTTGATATCCCAATATAAGCTGGATAAGAAAAACAGTTCATCTACTCTGGCTGCTGAATAATAAAGCCTGTTATGGCTTGAAACTGTCAGGGGAGAGGGGAATGCTGTCAAGAAATTTTTTCTTGACCCGATACTGTTGGTTTTTGGTTTCGACGATATATTCTTGTTCTTTGACGGAGGGTTTCCCCACCTTTAGGGCGGCGACTTTTTCCTGATGATTATTCCAAAGGCTGATGGTGAATAAGGGGTTGTCCAAGCCTGACAGGTTCGCGGTTAGGGGCGAGGAGATAATAGAGTTAAATTCCAATCCTTTCAGAGTCCAAATCAAATCGTGGCCGATGTGTTTGGTCTTAATTTTTTTTGGTTTTTCGAGATTCCATTCCTCACCTTTTTTATTCAACTCAAAAAGTTCTTTCGGAGTTTGGATTAATATTTTGTGTACCATATTACTTTCGAATCGCAGGATTTTTTTATTTCTTAATTCATATAGGCTTCGAAATAATTTATTTATCACTTCTTTTGATATTGAAAATACTGTTGATTCGCCAGTTCGGTTAGCGAATATCTGTTGTCCATCACTGGTTTGATTGCCAAACTGTAGAGCCCATATTTTTCCGTCCTCCATTTTAAGGTGAAAAGATTTATGAGGAATATTGAGGCCAAAAACTTTTTGGGCATCCATAGAGGTTTGTATGAATTCAGTGACCTTGGCTTCTTTTAGATCAAATAGCAGGCTGTTAATAGTGGATAGGTCTGCATCTGTTTTTATTGGGCTGTGAATGTTCCAGTCATCATTCTTACTACGAACCACGTGGATGGTTTCTTTGTCGGATCGCAGTGAAAATTCAACAACATCTTTTTCCTCAAATACCAGCAATGTTTTATCAAGAAATGTTACGGCTTTCTGGGAAAGTGTTTCGGATAGCCGCGTACCTACCAGGATAATATTTGAAGAATCATTGATTCTTGCAAAATATCCTCTCCCCCCTTTTGCAATGCCTAGGGAAAGAGTTTGAGTTTCATCATTTTCATCATTTAAAACCAGTTTTATTTTAGGCGGTTTCAGTCCATAAGAATCCAGTGAGTCGAGATTTTCATTTACAAACTCTTTGACCTTGGAAAATTGAATGGATTGTAGAAAGTTCATGATAGCGCCACTGTCTCCTTGGGCTCTCATCGCGCCTGATATTTCCCAGATATCTCCATTTTTATTAAATTCTAAAGGATTATTTTCCCTCAGGATCTGTATTTTTTTTATGGCACCCGTGCTAAATTTCAGAAGAGTTTTGTCGCGAAAATGGTAAACAGATTTTTCAAATAGGGACCTGGAGGCTGCGGTCATCATAACGGAAGGATGGCTTTGTCGCTGAAAATATAGATTTCCTCCCAAAGGGCTCTCGTTTCCTAGTAACAGAGTTTCCTCACTATTGTTCTTAAATTTGAAATTTATTTTATAACGTGGGGAACTCAGCCCATATATGGAAAGATCTTGGGGGTTGTTTTCAACTACGCGTGTTTTTTTGAGGTTTTCAATTTCGGACAAAAATATTTCCACTTCTCTGGAGTCACCCAGTGCCGAGATGGGGCGGGTGAGGTCCCAGTTATTAGAAATATTGCGTTTTAATGTGACGGGATCGCCATTGCGGATTATAGAGAATTCAACCACTTTTCCTGCTTCGAGAGGAATGGTTTTTTCAGATTGCTCCTTTTCCGTGTTCTCTTTTTGCTTGGCGGGGACGTCAACAAAGAAGTAATAAAGAATCAGGCTCATGAAGACAGCGGTCATCGAAGCTGTCCCCTTAAATTTCATAGTCGACGTCTCCGCCACCAGAACCGAATTCCAATTGTGGCAACCAGGCCGGGAAAAACGATGACACCAAATATGAAAATTGTGTATCCCCATGACTGGGTCATTTGAATGGGAGAATTTTTTCTTTCTTTAGGACGAATGGAGATCAGGTTTTCTTCTTCTGCAAGCCAGGAAATGGTGTTGAGGAAGAAATCGCCGTTTCCTGAAAAGTTGGTGTACCGATTATTGGCAAAATCAGAGTCTCCTAAAACTAACAGGGTCGCCTTTAAGGTTGGTTTGTTGGTTTCAGAAGCATTCAAATTTTCTGAGCTCTTAGAATCTTTGGGACTCTTATCTTCCAGGTTTTTTACGGCGATGACTGAGACGGGTATCGGTCCTTTGGTATCTTTTCCCTCGTCATAGTTTACAGTTCCAGAATCAAAATCGAGTTCTGCCCAGCTATTGACACCTGTTTTTAAAAGTTCGGTTGTGTCAATTCCTGCTTTAGGTGCCTCCCGGACCGATCTTATAATCGGGAAAATAGTTGCAAGAACAAAGTCACTGGTGATTTCATGAGCTGTGTATTGATTGACAACGGGTGCCGCAAAATCTCCACCAAAAAGCTTCGACATGGGGTCGATGACCATATCATCGCCAAGTTCAATACCCCAGTTTTTAAGAAACGTTTCCATGCCTGATGCTGACTTTGGATCTATCAGCATAAAAATTGAGCCACCAGAATTTAAATAGTTCTCAATAGCTTCTTTTTCTTCTTCCTGTAGTGGTTTTTTGGGGCCGGGAATGACTAATACCGAAGCATTACTGGGAATCTTTCCCGATTGAAGCAGTAACAGTGGTTTGACAAGAAATCCATCCTGCTCAAGTTTTTGTTTGGCGGAGGCGTAGCCCTCATTTTCTGTGCTGTTTATGTTGTTTTCGCCGTGCCCTTCAAGAAAATAGATAACTTTTTGTTCGTCGCGAGTTACTTTTAAAAGTGCGTTTGTGATATTTTCTTCGGAAGTGTTTTGAACCTTAGTTTCTTTGTCTCCGCTTTCCAGGACAATCGTTCCATATGTAGTAACGCCATATTGTTTGGTGATGGAAGGATTCTTGTCAGGGTCTACATATTGTAGTTTGATATTGCCTGTTTCCTCAAGATAGCCGGCAATCAAATTAGCAAAGGCAATTTTTTCAGGAGATTCGGTCTGAAAAAAAGCGGTTAGTTTTACATCACGGGGCAGTTCAGCAATGAATTTTTTGGTTTGGGGCGCCAAGGTAAAATAGCCTCCCTCGGTAAAATCAAAACGATGTTTATGCCGAAAGGCAAGCATATTTGCAAATATCAATATGCCCAGAAAAATGCAGGTCAGGAATAGAGTATTTGCCCCATATAGAGCGGAACGGGATGAAAGATTCTGCTTTATAATAGGACCTTGGACAGCGATGAAAAAAATCCCATTTAACAGGAAGATGACTGCCAGCGAAGCTGCTATGTTTTTCAGATCGGGCAGGGCAATATAAAAAAACAGGGCGATAAAGCCTGTTATTAAAGACAACCACCCCGCGATAGGACCTAATTTTTTCATTGATTCATCTCCATCGATTGGAATCCAAAACGCGGTGGCAGAGAAAAAGGCTGAATAAGATAAAGCTCAAGTAATAAACCAGGTCGCTGGTATCAACCACACCTCTCAAAAAATGTTCCATATGTTCAACAATGGAAAGATATTGAAGAATCTGGCCGGTGGTAGGGCCTGCGGCCTGAGCTCCCCAGCCAATAACCCACATGAACAAGGAAAATCCGAAGGTTAGTACGGCGGCTACAATTTGGTTGTCTGTTAATGATGAAGCACAAATTCCGACCGAAACATAACAACCTGCCATCAACAAAATACCAAGGTAGCCTGTAATTACAGGGCCCAGTTCCGGTTCTCCCAAAAGAAAAAGGAAGCCTACAGAATAGGCAGAAATCAAGACCATCAGTGTTACGACAATCATACAGGCCAGAAATTTCCCCAGTATAATTTCGATGAGATGCACCGGCGAAGATAGTAGAAGTCGGAAGGTTTTCATTTTTTTCTCATCCGCAAAACTACGCATAGTGATAATAGGGATGATTAATAATAAAATGACAGACATATTATGAAAACTGGGCTCAATGACCATTTCGTTCAGGTTCAGATTCATTCCCATTGCTTGGAGTTGTCCTGCCTGAAAACTCTGAAAGCTGAAAAAATTTAGAATATTAAAAAATATAAAACTATAGAGCAGTAAAAAGACTGTGGTTACCACGTAAAAAATGGGCGAATTGAAAAATGATCCCAAATCCCTCTTTGCAATAATCCAAGTCATCCTCATGCTATTACATCCTTTTCTTCGATTGTTAGTTTGAGGAAAACATCTTCTAATGTCATGGCGATAGGTTTAATCTCAACAAGGCCCCATTGATTTTCTAAAGCTAGGCGGGCGAATTCATCCTGAAGATTGGAACTCAATTCACATTCCACAATATATTGATTTTTTTCGCCAGGTAACACTGAAAGAACTTGCTCAAAGCTGTTCAATTTTTCCTCAATGTCACTGTCTCCATTTCTGACCGTTAGAGACAGGCGTTCGCTTTTTCTCAATGAGGCAGTCAAACCATCCAATGTGTCCACTGCAGCGATTTCCCCCTCGTTGATGATGATCACCCGTTCACATATTTGCGTGATTTCAGGAAGGATGTGTGAGCTGAGAATGATGGTGTGCGAGGCAGCAAGTTGTTGAATTAATTTTCGGATTTCTATTATTTGAATGGGATCGAGACCAATGGTTGGCTCATCCAGAATTAGAATATCAGGATCATGCACCATAGCCTGCGCCAGCCCTACTCGTTGCTGATATCCCTTTGAGAGCCGTTCGATGATACGATGGCCGACATCTTTCAATGAGCATTTTTCAATCACTCTATCCACAGCGCTTTTACATCCCTTGTTTGAAATTCCTCGGACTTTTGCTGCAAACAGCAAGTAATCACGAACACTCATGTCTGGGTAAAGCGGTGGTGTCTCTGGTAGATATCCAATTATTTTTCTGATCTCAAGTGAATGCTCAAAGGTGTCGTGCCCTTGAATTATTGCTGTTCCACTTGATGCTGGGAGGATGCATGAAAGAATGTTCATGGTCGTGCTTTTACCTGCCCCATTGGGACCTAAAAAGCCAACGACTTCTCCTTTTTCAATTTGAAATGTTAAATTATTGATAGCCCTTCTCGGGCCATAATGCTTGGTAAGGTTTTTAACCTCGATCATCAAGGCGCTCCATAAAACTCTTATTTTTTCAAGGGGATCTAATTCTCTGCCTAGTGAAATAAACT
>Ga0315334_10003394_pt1 | contig 10051 bp, 10 predicted proteins | sample M150034915metaG_FD_205555 | JGI IMG/M metagenome (GOLD analysis project Ga0315334, IMG submission 205555) | Ammonia-oxidizing marine archaeal communities from Monterey Bay, California, United States - M1 500m 34915 | ecosystem: Environmental > Aquatic > Marine > Intertidal zone | place: USA... | reverse complement strand
ATTCCCATGAAGGATCTGATAAAGTGTATTATGTACTACAAGGTCAGGGAAAGGTGACTGTGGGTACCGAAGAAAAAGTTGTTTCGCAGAATGAAATTACGATGGCGGCATCGGGAGAGGATCATGGTGTGGTGAATCATACCGACGAGAAACTGGTTATGCTAGTTTTTATGGCCCCAAAACCGGCATAACTGCTGGTAGCAATATGCGCTGACTTTGTTTGGTTAGAAAAGGTCTTTCTCGGCTAAAATAATCTTGGCTGCCTGTCCCCTGTTTGGGAATAGTGGTTCGAGACAAGTTGGCGAACACATAAAATGTTTAAGGCTCATTAATATGATTTATTTGGTTTTTCCTACATCCTGGCACCCATCTCAGCCTTATCTGAGTTTGCCTAGCTTGAAAGCGTTTCTCAATATGCACGGGATTCACGATGTTGTGCAGCGTGATCTTGCCATTGAATTACTCAATGACTTATGTACATGGGAAAAAGCCAAGCCACTCTACGAAAGAATCATTCGCGAGTTGAATGAACTGAGCTCACAACCCCGGCTCTCAAAGGCGGAAGCGGAGAAATTTAACAAGCTCCGGGAAGCGGAAGAGATCGTCATGGCCTTGAAAGATCAGATTGACTCTGCTGTAGCCTCGCAACGCAGTCAGGAATTTTATGAGATTGACCAGTACATGGAAAATCTCAAGATTATGGATGTTTGGCTGGATAATATACTAGCTCCTTATTATCCATCACAGTTGACTGTAATTGGCAGTCAGATGCGTTTTTCCCCTTATTCGTCAGCAGAGGTGATTGACTCTTTCAATCATCCTGAAGAAAATTTCTTCTACGATCTGTACGAGCAATGGTATCTACCTGGAATCCTAGAAGAAGATATTGATATTTTGGGTATTTCCATCACTTCAGTAGAGCAAATCATTTCAGGATTGACTCTAGCCTATTTGGTCAAAAAGAACCGACCTGAAATACATATCACCATCGGGGGGAGTGTGTTCACCAAACTTGTGGATCGGTTGGAGCAAGATGGTTCTCACCTTTTCAATTTTGTTGACAGTTTCATTGTGCACGAAGGCGAGACACCGCTTCTTCGACTGGTTGAGCAACTTCGTGGAGATGGCGACCTTAGAAAAGTTCCTAACCTGATTTATAGGCAAGACGGAGAAGTTATGGTGAACCGACCCTTTGCCAAGGAGGAACTCAATTCTTTGCCGACACCGGATTTTGACGGACTTCCTCTAGACCTTTATCTTTCGCCAGACAGAGTTTTACCGGTGATGGGTTCAAGAGGATGCTATTGGGAGAAATGTGCATTTTGTTCCATTCCTTTTGATCACATGGAGTTTCATGTTCGGTATGCTGAAAATGTGGTGAACGATTTTAAAACTTTGCAAGAAAAATACAACTGCAACCATTTTTTCTTCACCGATGAGGCGCTCCCCATAAATTTTCTTAGAACCTTTGCAGCCAAAATTATTGAAGAGAAGGTCGATGTTCAGTGGACGGGAGAACTCAAATTTGAAAAGAGTTTGCTAAAAGATGATCGTATGGACCTGCTATATAAATCCGGTTGCCGCAAACTAATTTTTGGACTGGAGTCCTACAACCAACGTGTTTTGGATTCCATGAAAAAAGGTGTTGAACTAAGTTGGGTTGATGACACGGCAGAACGGTGTATGAAGTTGGGTATCGCCATGCATTTTTATCTAATTTGTGGTTTTCCGACAGAAACACGAGAAGAAGTAATGGACTCGATCAATTTTGTGCTCAATAATCAGCGTTTATTGGACTCCCCTGGTTTTTCTGCCATTTTATCTCAGTTTGACCTGGAGAGGGGTGCGCCCATTGAGAAAAACCCAGCGGAATGGGGCATTAAAAACTTGTTTACTCCGCCGGAACACGACTTGAGTCTGGGCTACTCTTATGAAACCACTATTGGTATGAACTCCAAGGAGATCAACGACCTGTATCAGGAGTTGATCGAAAAGTTGGGACGTGAGGTAATGACCTTCCCACACAACTATTCCTTATCTGATGGACTGCTTTATCTTGCGCATCATCAACGACATTCCTTGTCAGAAAGAATAGGTTCTCTTGCCTAACTCTCTTTAGTAAGAGAGGCAAAATGGTAAGGTTTTCTTAAATCGAATCCAAACGAAGTTGGTGTTTGAAAATCGTTTTTTATTCGGTCGTACGCCCAGCGTTCAGTTCCACACTCGCATCTTTAAAAATACCAAACGAAGATTGCAGGATTAGCATTGCGATGATTACCCCGACTGCAAGATCAGGCCATTGGGAACCTGTCCAGGTTACCCCAGCTGCTGCTGTTAGGACTCCTAGATTTGCAATTACATCATTACGTGAACATAACCAGGCCGAACGCATATTCACATCGTCATTTTTGAACCTTAGAAGTAAAAAAGCGCAAATCAGGTTTGCGGCTAGGGCCAGCCCGCCGATAATACACATTGTGGAAGCATCGGGGGTGGTTTGATAATAAACCCGATTTATAGTAGAGCCCAATATGCCAAGGGCAAAAATACTCATAATGAGTCCCTTAAGGATGCCGGCTCGTGTTCTCCAGACAGGTTTGCGTTGAATTACGAAAAGGGAAAATCCGTAAATAGCCGCATCTCCCAGCATATCGAGGGCATCGGCCATCAAGGCATTAGATTGGGCTAGCCATCCACTGATGCCTTCAACAAAAAACATGATGAGGTTGATAATAAGCACCAGCCAGAGAATCATTCGCTTGGACCCATTCGCCAAGTCTTCTTCAATATCAGAACAACAGTGGCTCATATCAGGTGTTTTTCTTGAAATGAGTGAGAATCAAAGATACCAGATAAAAGAACCCTGCCACAAGAATGATGGTGGGGCCGGGTGGTATATCAGGTTGGTAGGATAGCGCTAAGCCACCAGTTGTAAAGATTACTCCAAGAATAGTCGCCAATAGCATCATTAAGTTTAGTGAACGAACATAATGACTGGATACTGCTGCCGGAAGTGTTAGCAAGGCGATAACTAGAATTAGTCCAACAATCTGAATCAGAATGACTACTGTCAAGGCAACGAGGGAAAGAAAGAGGAAATAAAATTTCTCGACAGGAATGCCACGCAACCTTGCAAACTCTTGATCAAACGAGACAGCAAGAAATTGTTTATAGAATAGAAATACGATGAGCAGGATAAGGGTATCTAACCCAGCGATCCAGAAAAGATCATCGGGAGAGATCATCAAAATATTCCCGAATAAAAAACTCATCAGGTCGACATTGTAGCCGGGGGTTTGTGAGATGAACAATATGCCAACCGCCATACCTCCAGCCCACAGGGCGCCTATTACGGTGTCTTCCTGCTGCTGCATGCGTAGACTTACCCACCCGAGAATGGCTGCAAAAACTAGGGCTGCAACAAGGGCTCCTTCAATAGGGGATCTGCCTAGGTAATAGGCGATACCCATTCCACCTAAAACCGAGTGGGCGATGCCACCTGCCAGATAGCCAATGCGTTTTACCACAACATAGGAGCCCACCACGCCACAGGCGACGCTCGCAAGAATGCCACCGATGATAGCATTTTGCATAAAGGCTTGAGATGAAACCGCATCGAAGAAACTACTCATGATCTTTTTTTGTCGTCATGGTGATGATGCACCATATGCATATGGGTCCCATACATATTTTCAATTGTTTCTCCAGTTAGCTCGGAGGTGGGGTGGCAAATGAGGGTACGGTTGATGCAGGCGACCCGGTCAATGTATTGTGATATAAAACCGATGTCGTGGGTTACTACGATAATGGTAACTTTCTCATTCAACTGTTTGAGCAGATCGAAGATGTCTTTTTCAATTTTCATGTCGACATTAGCGGTCGGTTCATCAAGAATCATGATTTTTGGTTCGCAGGTGAGGGCTCGGGCGATCAAAACACGTTGCAGTTGCCCACCGGAAAGAGAACCAATGGTCCGTTTGCAAAGGTCTAGAATTTCTACATCGTTCATGGCTTTCTCGGCTGCCCGTTTGTCGGCCTTGTTAAAAAAACCAATGCTCGAAGTTTTGCCTAATCTTCCCATCAAAACCACTTCTTCTACATTGATTGGGAAATCACGGGAAAATGGCGTTAGCTGTGGCATGTAACCAATTTCCTTGACAGATTGAGATGGGGGGTTACCAAGGACCTTAACGGAGCCTTTATCAGGAGTTAATACACCCATGATGATTTTAAGCAGGGTGGTTTTGCCACTTCCATTCGGGCCGACCATCCCAATAAATTCGTTGCGCCGGATGTTGATCTCGACATTCTCAAGAATTTTTGGTCCACCATAACTGAAATGAAGGTCTTTAACTGTAATAACCGAATCCGTACTCACTGCAATGCTCCTGAAATGGCTACCGCTGTTCGCCGCATGTTGACAAGGTAGTCTTCTGCCAAGGGGTCCAATTCATGGACCGAGGCACCGATCATTTTTGCGATTTTATTTGCAATAGAGAGATTAAATTGTTTCTGTATAAATATTACCTTAATCCCCAATTTTTCCCCCTTATCAATTATTGTTTGTAATGATCGTGCTCCGGGTTCTTTTCCTCCCACTTCAATAGATATTTGCTCCAAACCATAGTCTTCAGAAAAATAAGACCAGGCCGGATGAAATACCATGAATCGGCGATTACTGTTTTTCGCTAGTATAGCGCGGATTTCTTGGTCCAAATGATTTAAGTCGTTGGTAAATGCTTGAAGGTTTTTCTCAAAAAATTTTTCCTTTTGAGGATTGGTTTGGACGAGAGCGTCTTTAATTATTTTTGCCATTACCTGGACCTTCCGAGGGCTGGTCCAAATATGTGGATTAATAGTTTCGTGTAAGTGGTGGTCATGCTGGTGACCAGTCCTCAACTTGTTTTGAACGTAATCGTGCAAAGGGACGACTTGCAAACTTGGTTGAATGGCCTGAATCCGATCAATCCAGATGGTTTCAAAAGGTACACCAATGCTGAAGTACAATTTGGCCTGGGACAGGAGGCTCATTTTTTTTGGGTTAGGGTTAAATGTCGCCGGACTCTCTCCGGGTTTAACCATGACCTGAACTTCAACCTGATTTCCACCTATTCGTTCCACAAAATATTTTTGAGGCAAGATACTGACAAAAACTGGAATCGTTTCAGCCCAGCATTTATTTTGGAAAGATAAAAAGTGCAGAAGGACAATAAAAAAAATTTTTGTTTTAAGGGAATGACTCATATTCAATTTAGCATCGGACCTTAATGTTGATCAAACCTTAAGTATAAAGTATTTATACTCAGATCTCCTACAGTAGATTTGATTTGGAACTATTTTTCAATAATGAGGATCGATAGCCAAATTGCCTTGTTTTAGCAGACGGCATAAATCGAAATGATTCTTCAGTTTCAAATGGACCTGAAAGTTATTGTTTCTGGAAGAACTTAAAGATAATTCTCCACCTAATGATGCCAGCCAGGCGTTGACATAGCGGGCAAAGTAGCGAGGTATCGATTTTGTTAATAAAATGGAATGCTGAATTATAAAAGCCAGAGCAAGCTGAAGGGCAGGGAAAATAGTATTAGGCCAATAACTATATTTGCAATTTGGAACAGGAATATGATGTCGGTGATAGGCGAAATTAGGACTTCCGTTCCCACTCTGCGGACAGCGTGCTCGATATCGGCGGAAGTGACTTCATTTTTGTTTTGTTTGTGAAGTTCTTCCACCACCTCATCCAGGAAAAAATAGCGAAGTGCTTTGAGTACAACTGCAAAGAGGAGACCTGAAGAAAAACCAGCTATTCCGCCTCGTTGCTTAAGCTTTTGCCGTAGATCATTTCCGATGTGGTCATACTTTTCCGCTAGTTCGTGCTTGGGTAGATTTTTCTGAAATTTTGGAAAACATCCAATCACTTCATGGGTTAGCCAATCCAACAATTCCTGGAGTCCTGACAGAGCTTCCCGCATTTTCTTTTCCAGAACATTTAGACTGCAAGCTACCCATCCATGCAATACTCCCAGTGAAAGGTATCCTCCTGCTACTAGAATGAGAATAACTCCTTCCAACCAAATGCTCCACTCAACGACATCGAGCACCTTGAAGTTAAATATGTAGGCGGCAAGACCCCCTAACGTAAAACCAGAGACTCCAAATATAAAAAATTTTTTAAAGGTACCGACCAGAAGATCTTTGAAGAATCCGATCCAGAAATCAAGGACTTGTTGTTTGTTCATTCTTTGGATGGAATTGCATCAGGGTCTACATGGACTGAAAGGATTAGGTCGCCTCGTTTTCCATTCTGAGTTTCCCCTTTTTCACGTATGCGCAGTTTACCTCCTGAAGGAAAGTTTGGTGGGATACGTACTCGCAGTTGTTCTGTTTCTCCATTTACCTTATAGGATATTTTCTTATGTGTCCCGTGCAGCGCTTCCAAGGGAGGAATGGAAATATAAAAATCCATATCTAATGGAGACTTGGAATGTTTTTTTTGAAATACCCCTTTCAGGCCGGCCATCATAGGGTTCTCTTTTTTTGGCGGAATTGATGATGTTGCGCTTGATGGATTTTCTCCTTGTTGTTTCATTTTATGTAATGCGTATAAAGATGAACCTACCACCTGTGCCAGCTTTAGTCCCATTCCAATTTTTCCAATTGGGCCCGGTACCATTCTGAGGATTCTTCCTAATCCACCAACGGCACCTCCAAAAAAGAGGTTTTGAAAAAATGGATTGCCGGAACGAAATCCTGCCCGACTGAACTCTTTGTTGAGCTCATCAAATATTTCACGAGCGTTTTCACCACGGAACATGCTGGAAAAAATGTCCTCCTGCGAATAACGGAAGTTAGAAGGCCCTGTGCCGCTTCCCGAAAGATACTTGGTACGAAACTGGTCGTACTCACTTTTCTTAGGAGGATCGCTTAGTACTCCATAGGCTTCGGTGACTTCCTTGAACTTTTCTTCACTACCTGGGTCATTGGGGTTGTGATCCGGATGGAGCTCTAAGGCCAATTTTCTGAAGGATTTTTTAATCTCATCCAAGCTAGAGTCTGGTGAAATTTCCAGGATAGAGTAATAATCTTTAAACTCTTTTATTCTGCGGGACATGGCGCTACATTCCCAATTTTTGGGGATAGATGGCCTCCACAATTTTGGGTCCTTCCAACTGCGTTTTTCTTTGTTTGGTAAAGATCATATAAGTCTTATCCGAGTGCAGGCGTTGTTTGAGGTTTTCAAAATGAACATTTATAGGTTGAGATGAAATGTTTTCATCCAGCTTTAGTGGAGAAATAATGAAATGTTTTTCGCCTGACACATCACGATATTGGCGTTTCATTTTCATTTTATAAGCTTGATAACCGGGAATAGCTTCTGCTCCGGCATAAGGGATATCATTTAAAACTTTGTAGTTATCAGGAATATATATATTGGCAAAATAATCGGGGCCGAGGGAATGGTGGACAGTTGTCTTTACCTTTAATATTCTCAGGCTTTCTTCTGTCGGTACCATACTCATTTCTACCCAATAAGTACGATCATGGAAATTTAGATTTTCAAGAAAAACTATCCCATACAAGGCATTGAATTTGAATTGTAAAAAGATGCCTAAAAATACCCATCCAAACACTCTCCAAAATTTTCTCACTGCAAGAAACCTCGTTCTTTATTTATATTCCTAGATTTAAACTGAATAAAAACTTTCAAATAACGGGCTACATCCCCGGGTTGTGACATGGTTATCATCTTCCAATATTAGGTTCATACTAGAAAGTCCTAATTCTATATCGCCCATCACTAACCTTACTTTGGATTTCTCATTTTCAAGCGAAAACTTTTGAAAAGTTAATTTGGCTGAATAAAATTCTTTTAAAGATGTTAAATTTTTATCCTTTAATTCTCGCACCTAGCGGTTAGTAAATCAATCTGAAATATCCTTCGTCTGGTTTCAAGAAGGGTTTGAAATTTGAAAAACTGGGTCTGGTTTTTAAATAAAAGATTCTTAAAGCAGATATTTAATGGATAAGTCTTATAAAACTTGAAAACCTGCATTGAATTTATTAAATTCCCATTATCCAGGTATTTAATTCGTAAAATCCTTTCAGATTTTATAGACTGAGTAATAACAAGAATATTAGGGGATGATGGCCTTGAAGGTTGAACGCGGAATTTTAATTGTTTTTGAAGGAATAGATGGGACCGGTAAAAGCACTCAATGCACCATGCTGAAGCAATTGTTGTGTGAAAAACAGGTTCCTCATATTGGTTTGGCAGAGCCGACCCGAGGGGAATGGGGCATGAAAATTCGTCAACTCCTCACCGAAGGCAGACAGGACATCAGCGTGCAAGAGGAACTGAGTTGGTTCGTCAATGACCGAAAAGAAGATGTGGAAAAGAATATATTGCCAGCGTTGCAGGAGAATAAGGTTGTTATAATGGACCGGTATTATTTCTCGACCGCAGCATATCAAGGGGCATTGGGTATGAACCCGGATCAAATCCTCAAAGAAAACGAAGGCTTTGCACCGATTCCCGATCGAGTATTGATCTTCCTAAGTCCTGTAGAAATATGTTTAGAAAGAATTGAATCGTCCCGCGACCAAAAAAGTGCCTTTGAAAAACTAGACTATTTGAATAAAGTTCAAGATATATTTAAACGTTTTAAAGGGTCAAATATAAGGTTTATTGAAAATATTGGCTCGTTATCCGAGGTGCGTGAAAAAGTTGTGGGTGAAATAAATGACCTTTTTAATTTTGATCTCAAATAAATGAAACGAATTGTACTGGCAATCACAGGAGCAAGCGGCGTTTGTTATAGTAAGCGTCTTTTTGATTGTCTTAAAACGCATGCGGAAATTCATGTGATCATTTCCGACAGGGGAGCTGAATTGTTAAAAGTTGAATTAGATCTTGCGTCCTCTTATTTTTCAGGGGAGCATGTGACTCTGCATAAAACTTCACGCATGAATAGTTCTATTGCCAGTGGTTCTTTCAAGTTAGATGCAATGGTTGTGGTCCCAGCTAGTATGGGAACTATAGGAAGAATATCCGCCGGAGTTTCAGGGACGTTGATCGAACGCGTTGCAGATGTAATGTTAAAAGAGAAACGAAAACTGATCCTTGTTCCTCGTGAAACTCCTTTTAGCAGCATTCATCTGAAAAACCTATTAGCTCTTAACCAGGCAGGAGCTTTGATTCTTCCCGCTTCTCCGGGGTTTTATCAAGGACAAAATAGTTTTGAAAGCCTTGTGGATTTTGTTGTTGCTAGGATTTTAGATCAATTAGGGATGGAACAAAACCTGCTTGCTCCTTATGAGCCTTAACGCGTGAGGATTTGAATGATCTACCTCGATAATGCAGCTACCACCCCGATGATTGAGCCAGTGATAGAGCGAGTTCAAAAAACAATGCGGGATTATTTTGCGAATAGCGGAACTCCTTACCAAATTGGTTTAGATGCAAAACGTCTCATTAAAAATTCATCTGAATCCATTGCTGAGTATCTCCGGTTACCTGCAACACATCGTATTTTGTTTACCAGTGGGGGGACAGAGTCGAACAACCTTTTTATTAAAGGGTTGTGTTTTCCTGATAAAAAAACCGCTTTCTTGGGATTGGAGCATCCAAGCGTTACCGAAAGCCTTAAGTTCCTCAATCAATTTAGAAATGAACCGCTGTCTTTGCTTCCTTTTCAGGTGGAAGGCCGACTGGATCTGAAATCTATTTCCACCTTAAGAGAGAAACGTGTGAAACTTCTTTGCTTATCACATGTGAATAATGAGTTGGGCACCGTGAACGATCCTTCAGAAGTTATTTCTGCTTTGGTTAAAGAAACTCCTCAGACGAAGTTATTCTTGGATGGTGTGCAGGCCATAGGGAAGCTCAGGCTGGATTCGCAGTTGTGGGAAGGGATATCTGGTTATTCGGTTTCCGGGCATAAAATTCATGGTCCTAAAGGCATTGGCTTGTTGATTTATAATTCAAAGCTGGTTTTGAATCCCCAAATGCACGGTGGAAAGCAACAATTTGGGGTCCGTTCTGGTACACTTC
>Ga0315334_10003385_pt1 | contig 10057 bp, 7 predicted proteins | sample M150034915metaG_FD_205555 | JGI IMG/M metagenome (GOLD analysis project Ga0315334, IMG submission 205555) | Ammonia-oxidizing marine archaeal communities from Monterey Bay, California, United States - M1 500m 34915 | ecosystem: Environmental > Aquatic > Marine > Intertidal zone | place: USA... | reverse complement strand
TGGGTATATTAAAAAAATTTGATCCAGTAGGGATTTTTTCCCAGTCTCTGGAAGAATGCCTTGGGACACAACTAAATGAAATGGGATATTTGGATGAAGCTATGGTTGCATTACTCGACAATTTGGACTTACTTGCGAGAGGGGATGTAAAAAAAATTTCCAAGATCTGTTTTGTTGATGAAAAGAAAATAAAAGAAATGGTTACATTTATACGCAAGTGTAAACCACATCCGATTGACACTTATGATAACGATTTTGAGAATAAAATACCTCCGGACATTATTGCAAAAAAGGAAGGAAGAAAATGGATAGTTTCTTTAAATGAAGAAACATTACCAAAAGTTGTTCTTTTGTCAGGTTACTGGGAAGAACTATCAAGAAAGAAGATTTCTAAGAAAGATAAAAAATACCTCTCTGGACATTATGCTTCGGGAAAATGGTTAACAAGAGCTCTTGAGCAAAGGGTAGCAACAATTTTAAGGGTGGCAAGAGAAATTATGAAAAGACAACGACCTTTTCTCGATCATGGTTTAATGCATTTAAAACCAATGATATTAAAGGATATTGCAGAAGAGCTGGATTTACATGAAAGTACAGTATCAAGAATAACCAATTCAAAGGTGATATCGACACCAAGAGGCTCCTTTGAACTAAAATTCTTTTTCTCTAAAGCTGTTGAGAGCTCTGAGATGGAAGGTCAATTATCTGCAAGTGTTGTTAAGGAGAAAATAGCTGAATTAATTAGAAATGAAGGAGATAAAGTATTATCAGATAACAATTTAAAGGGTTTATTAAAAGATGATCGAATAGATGTAGCAAGAAGAACTATTACTAAATATAGAGAGGCAATGAACCTGCCACCGTCATTTGAAAGAAAACGAATGAAAAGACTAGAGGTTTAAGTCTTTATTATCTTTCTTTCTTCTAAAACTTTTATGTCTTCATTATTGTAGCCAAGCTCAGTTAGAATAGAATAGGTATTGGCTCCAATTTCTGGAGCCATTTCTGGTTCTTTTTTTTCTTCGTCCGACATGTAAAGTGGACTGTCGACTGTAAATAACCCCTTATTATTGGAATACTCTTTAAAAAAATTATTTTCACGTATTTGAGTATCGTTAATGTGGTCATTTGGTTCTGAGATTGGGCCAAATGTTACACCAGAGTCTTTAAAAAGATTTTCGAGGTCTTTCCAGTTAAATTTTACAAATTCTTTGTCCAAAATTTCCAATAATTCAAGAGAGTTGGAGGCTCGAGCCGGTCTTGTGCTAAATCTTTCATCTACATTGAGATCCTCTCTCTTTATACATTCTAGCATTAATGGCCACTCCTTTTCTTCGTTCAGTATTACCAGAAGGAACCATCTTCCATCTTTGCATCTGTATCTTTCAGCTAACGCTCCTTTAGTTCCTCTTTCCTGAGTATCAATAAAGGCTGCACCGCTTAACGCTGCCTGAACGTAGATCCCATTGGACCAAAGACCATTTGAAAGGAGTGATGAACCTACTTCGGAACCTTTTCCAGTAATATTTCTTTTATATAAAGCGAGCATTAGTACTCCAAAGAATGCCGATGCTGTGGGATGATCACCCATTCCAGGAACGGATCCGTTAGGAACCGAATCTGAATTTTCTCTTATTGAGTGCATCATTCCCGACCTTGCCCACCAAGCTGTTGCATCATATCCTGTTCTATCTTTTTCCGGTCCATTTTCCCCATAAGGCGTCAGAGACCCATAGATGAGGCGATCATTTTTTTTCATGATGTCAGGTGCAGTTATTTTTAACTTTTGTCTTATTGGAAATGGGTAATTAGTGATGAATATATCTGCTTCCATAATTAATTTATTTAAAATTTCTTGTGCTTCTTTTTCTTTTAAATCCATGGCGAGACTTTCTTTATTCCTACTTGTTAGAGTCCAAGGATAGTTTCCACCACCCTCAGGTAAGCCCGGAAGTCTTATTAAGCCTCTGTAGCTGTCTCCGGCATCCGGTGGCTCTACCTTTACAACTCTTGCACCAAAATCCGACATAATTGTTGCCGCTGCCGGCCCTGCTATATAGCTGGCACAATCGATAACTAGAATATCTTCTAATATATGGTTCATTTTTCCTATTATATGATTTACTTTAAAAAGGTTAGATTTTTTTTTTAATATATGCAATTGAACCTTTTCGAATGCATGTTTATTCTAAATCAAGAAAGATCAAAATGACTGAAAAAAAACCAAATTCTTATGCGGCTCTTGATGCCGAACATCATTTTCATCCTTACTCAAATGCAAGAAGAATTGAGAATCAAGGCCCTATGGTAATCGAAAAAGGAAAAGGCATAAAAGTTTGGGACGAGCAAGGAAACGAATATATTGAGGCAATGTCAGGGTTATGGTCGGTTGCTGTAGGATTTGGAGAAGATAGGTTAGTCCAAGCTGCAAAAAAACAGCTGGAAACCTTGCCTTATTATCATTCATTTACACATAAATCACATCCATCTGTAGCCGAGTTATCACAAAAATTGACCAAGATGGTTGGTTTAGGTATGACGCGTGTTCATTATACTAATTCAGGATCTGAAGCCAATGATTCAGCCATGAAAATGATCTGGTACTACAATAATGCTTTGAATAAGCCCAAAAAGAAAAAAATAATTTCAAGGTTAAAAGCCTATCATGGAATAACAATTGCTTCTGGTAGCCTTACAGGAATACCATTGATGCACAATGATTTTGATTTACCAATAAAAGAAGTCCTTCATACAATGTGCCCTCATTATTGGAAAGAAGGTAAGGATGGAGAAACTGAAGAAGATTTTGCAACTAGATGTGCTAACGAATTAGAAGATCTTATATTAAAAGAAGACCCCGAAACAGTTGCTGCATTTTTTGGCGAACCTGTAATGGGTGCAGGAGGTTTAATAGTGCCTCCAAAAACGTACTGGAAAAAAATTCAAGCTGTTTGCAAAAAGTATGAAGTAATGATTGTTGCTGATGAAGTTATAAATGGTTTTGGAAGAACTGGTAAACCATTTGCATGCGAACTTTATGGTATTGAGCCAGATTTTATTGTTCTATCAAAGCAAATCACATCTAATTATATTCCTATGGGTGCGTTGCTTATGACGGATAAGGTTTATCAAATAATTGCAGAAAATACAGTTAAAAATAATCTTTATGGAAGTGGATTTACTTCGGCAGGTCATCCTGTGGCATGCGCAGTTGCTCTTGAAAATATTCGTATTCTTGAAGAAGATGGTCTTATGGAAAGAGTGCCTTTACTTGAGCCAATTTTTCAAGGGAGATTAAAGAAATTAGAAGAAAATGATTTAGTGGGGGAGTCAAGAGGCGTTGGATTAATGGGAGCTGTCGAATTGGTAAAAGACAAAGAAACTTCTACTCCATTTGATCCAATTGGGAGTGTAGGCCCTTTATTAACTGATATTGGACACGGAGAAGGTCTAATTTTAAGAGCAATTGGTGATGTTCTAGCCGTGTGCCCGCCCTTAATCATAACTGAGGATGAGATACATGAATTATTTGATAGATTTGAACGAGTTCTTGATAAGGGATTAGAGGTAGTAAAATAAACTAGGAAATTTCCAGAACAATTTTTCCAATATTATTATTTTCAGACATTATTTGATGAGCTTTTTCTGCTTCATTAATATTCATTGTTTTATAAATTATTGGTTTAATTTTTCTTGCATTAAAGAGAGGCCAAATTTTATCAAACAATTGTTCCATAACTTGTCCTTTAACCTTTATGGAACGAGATCTTATTGTCGATCCTATAATTTTTTGCCTTTTCATTAAAAGATGACCAATATTTAATTTACCCTCTGTTCCTCCAAGTATTCCTATTATTATTAATCTTCCATCAATAGCGAGGTTATTAAGATTTTCTTCAAAATAATTACCTCCTACAGGGTCTAAAATAATGTTTAGTCCATCTGGGCAATAATTCTTAAATGACTCATATCTATTTTCTGATCTAACGATACCTTTTTCAGATCCTAATTTTACACAAAAATTTACTTTTTCTTCGGTACCAGCAGTAACATATGAATAACAACCAAATTCTTTACAAAGTTGTATTCCAGCAGTACCAATTCCGCTTGCCCCAGCATGAAATAGAACTTTCTCACCTGTTTTTAAGTTTCCTTCCATAAATAAATTAAACCAACATGTTGCAAATACCTCAGGTATTGCTGCGCTTTCTAGAAGAGTAAGAGATTTAGGAATAGGAAGAACATGGTTTTCGGGACAACAAACATATTCTGCATAGCCTCCACCTGACAATAATGCAGTAACTTCTTCGCCTATTTTTCTATTTTTTACTTTGCTTCCTACTTTCTCAATAATGCCACTACATTCTAAGCCTAGGATTTGACTAGCACCTGGTGGAGGAGGGTAAAGGCCTGCTTTCTGAGCTAAATCTGCCCTATTTACTGCAGTTGCTTTAATTTTTATTAAAACCTCAGAACCCTCACAGGGTGGTAATGAGGCTTCTTCCCAAAACATCTTTCCTTCATTAATTTGAATTGCTTTCATTGAAGATTATTTATTTTGACGATTATCAATTAATTCATCAACTACTGTCGGCTCAGCCAAGGTTGATGTATCTCCTAAGTCCGAATAATCATTTGCGGCAATTTTTCTAAGAATTCTTCTCATAATTTTACCGGATCTAGTTTTTGGAAGGTTAGGGGAAAATTGAATTAAATCAGGACTTGCTATAGGGCCAATCTCTTTTCTTACCCAATTAACAAGCTCTTTTTGAATTTCTTTATCACCAGTTTCACTAGAATTCAATGTTACATAGGCATAAATTCCTTGGCCTTTGATCTCATGAGGATAACCAACGACAGCAGATTCGGAGACTTTTGGGTGCGCAACAAGGGCACTTTCGACTTCTGCCGTTCCCATTCTATGTCCTGATACATTAATTACATCATCAACTCGACCGGTTATCCAATAGTATCCATCGGCGTCTCTTTTACAGCCGTCCCCAGTAAAATAGTATCCGTTAAATTGGCTAAAATAGGTTTCGATAAATCTCTGATGATCACCATAAACAGTTCGCATTTGTCCTGGCCAACTGTCTGCCAGACATAAGTTTCCTTCATTTTCTCCTTCCAACTCATTTCCCTCTTCATCGATAAGGACAGGTTTTACTCCAGGAAGTGGTTTTGTAGCTGAACCAGGTTTCAAGTCCGTAGCTCCAGGAAGAGGAGAAATTAAAGCTGCGCCTGTTTCGGTTTGCCACCAGGTATCCACGATGGGACACTTCTTTTCACCTACCGTATTGTAATACCACAACCAAGCCTCTGGGTTTATAGGTTCTCCTACTGTTCCCAAAAGTCTTAAACTTGATCTTTTAGTAGATTTTACAGGATTGTCTCCTTCCTTCATTAAAGCTCGAATTGCTGTAGGTGCGGTATAAAATATGTTAACATTGTGCTTATCACATACTTCCCAAAATCTGGAAGAGGTAGGATAATTTGGAACGCCTTCAAACATAAGTGTAACTGCACCGTTTGCGAGAGGACCATAAACTATATATGAATGTCCGGTTACCCAACCCACATCAGCTGTACACCAATAAACATCACCTTCATGGTAATCAAAAATTATTTCATGCGTATAGGAAGCGTAAACCAAATATCCCCCACTGGTGTGGAGAACACCTTTAGGTTTTCCTGTAGATCCTGATGTATAGAGAATAAAGAGAGGATCTTCAGCATCCATCTCTTCAGGAGAACATTCTGATGAAACGTTTTCGATGATATCATGATACCAGAAATCTCTGCCTAAAAGCATATTTACTCCCCCACCTGTTCTTTTAACCACAAAAACAGTTTTGACATCCGGGCATTTTTCTAAGGCTTTATCCGAGTTTTCTTTTAGGGGAATTGTCTTTCCACCACGAATTCCTTCGTCGGCGGTGATTAAAAAATGTGAATCGCAATCAAGAATTCTCCCGGCAAGAGCTTCTGGTGAAAAACCTCCAAAGACAACAGAATGAACAGCACCAATTCTTGCACAAGCGAGCATGGCATATGCCGCTTCGGGTATCATCGGCATATATATTGTTACTCGATCACCTTTGGATACACCATTAACTTTCAAGGCGTTTGAAAATTTGCACACATGTTCATAAAGTTCTTTGTAGGTAATTTTTTTCGATTCTTTAGGGTCATCCCCCTCCCAAATTATTGCTGTTTGGTTTCCCCGTGTTTTTAGATGACGATCTATACAATTAGCAGAGACATTTAGTGAACCATCATAAAACCAGTTAATATCTACCTTCTTTTTAGACCAAATGACATTTTTAATATTGTTGTAAGGTTTTATCCAATCAATACGTTTACCTTGTTTGCTCCAAAATCCAACATTATCTTGTTGAGATTCATTGTATAGATCTTTATAGATCTCATCAGTGATATGTGCCGATTTCTTAAAGTCTTCCGGTACTGGAAATTTTAAATCTTCACTCATAAAACTTTCCTAGGTTTATTTTAATTCACCACTAATTAACTTTATTACCCCGGAAAAATCAAGATTATCATAACCACCTTTTTCCATTTTTTCATAGACTTCTGTTGAGTGGGCACCTAGTGGTGTCTCCGTATTTGTTATTTTTGAGGCTTCTTGAGACAGTCTTAAATCTTTCAACATAAGGGCTGAAGAAAAGCCAGGTTTATAGTTGTTGTTAGCTGGACTTGTAGGTACAGGACCAGGGACAGGGCAATAACTTGTCATTGACCAACATTGTCCGGAGGCAGTAGAGGAAATATCATAAAATGTTTGTGAATCCAGTCCTAATCTCTCTGCTAAATTGAAAGCTTCAGATGTTCCAATCATTGATATAGCTAATAGCATATTATTGCATATTTTTGCGACTTGACCATTTCCTGCCTGACCTGCGTGTATCACATTACCGCCCATGATATCTAATAGTTCTTTACCTTTTTCAAAAGCCTCTTCATCACCACCTACCATAAAAGTTAAAGTTCCAGCCTCAGCTCCGGTAACACCTCCAGATACTGGAGCATCCAACATTTTTAGATTTGACTTATTTGCCACCTCTTCGACTTCGCGCGCCGACTCCACATCAATAGTCGAAGAATCTATCAGCAGTAAACCTGCAGGAGAATTTTTGATAATGCCTTCTTCTCCCAGATAAACTGATTTAACATGCTTACCGGAAGGGAGCATTGTTATTACGACTTCAGAATTTTTCAGTGTGTCGTTAAGGTTTTCAGAGACTTTTCCCCCTGATTTTACGAGTTCAGTCAACTGACCTTCAACCAAATCAAATCCCGTAACGTCGTGACCTGCTCTTACCAAATTTTTTGCCATTGGTAGACCCATATTACCAAGACCAATAAATGAAACTTTAGTCATATGTCTCTCCTTCAATCAAAATTTAATTCTTTATCCTCTAAAGAAGAAAAAAAATCAGAAATTTTGTCATCATTAACTTCTTCAACAGTTTTTGGATCCCATTTTGGAACATTATCTTTATCAATAATTAAAGCTCTTACTCCCTCATAAAAGTCTTTATCGCTCATTACTCTGCACACCATACGGTATTCCATTTTCATGCACTCTTCAAAATTAATATTTTTGCCATTTGTTATTTGTTTATGAGCCAATTTTAATGATGTAGGGGATTTTTTTAGAATTGTATCCAAACTTTTTGTAGCTAATTCACCTTTATGATTTTCCAGATTTTCCAGAATACCTTCAACGCTTTCTGCATCAAAAAGATTTCCTATTTCATTCGAAATTTTTTCTATTTCAGATACACTTGGATCTAATTTTAGGTCTTGAATAAAGCTTTCCGGATTTTTCCCCTCAGATAAGTAATCAATAATTTTTCCATGTTTTTCAGACTCAATAAAATGTTGCGAGATTCCTAGAAAAATGGCATCAGAAGATTTTATCCTGTTTCCCGTCAGAGCTAGGTACATGCCTATATTTTTCGGTAGACGTGATAAAAAATAACTTCCACCTACATCAGGGAAAAGACCAATCCCGGTCTCGGGCATAGCAAAGGAGAAATTTTCCCCTGCAATTCTATGACTACCATGAACAGATATACCAACTCCGCCTCCCATAACTATTCCATTTACTAGGGCTATATAAGGCTTTGGAAACCTTTTGATGAAGCGATTCAACTTGTATTCCTCATAATAAAAGCCAGTAGACCGAGTGTCACCGGACCGCCCCCAATCGTATAAGGCCCTTATATCACCACCTGCACAAAAAGCCTTATCACCTGTAGCCCGAATAGCCACAAATTTTATTTTTGAGTCATTTGCCCATTCTTTGAGTATGGGGTGTATTTCTCTTACCATATTCAATGTGAGAGCGTTTAAGGCATCGGGACGATTTATGGTTATTAATCCGAGAGAACCTCTCGTTTCAAAAAACACTTCTTTTTCAGTCATTTATTACCCTTAAGAATCTCTCTCGCTATAATGACACGCATTATCTCGTTAGTTCCTTCAAGAATCTGGTGAACCCTAAGATCTCTCAAGTTTCTTTCCAAAGGGTAGTCTTTTAGATATCCATACCCACCGTGAATTTGGAGCGCTTCGTTAACAACATTAAAACAGGCATCGGTAACAAATCTCTTTGCCATCGCAGCCGCTTTTGTTTTATCCGGAGTATTTTCATCAACCTTTTGAGCTGCGTCTCTAAGAATAAGTCTAGAGGCTTCAAGATCTGTTGCCATATCGGCCAATTTAAATTGTAAAGCTTGAAATTCTTGGATTTTTTTCCCAAATTGCTCTCTTTCGTTTACATAATTAACCGCTCTTTCGTAGGCGGATTGTGCTGTTCCCAAAGAACAAGCAGCGATATTTAACCTACCGCCGTCCAAACCCATCATAGCAAATTTAAATCCATCTCCTTCTTTTCCAATTAGGTTTTCCACCGGAACTTTACAGTCTTCAAAAAAAACCTGAGAGGTTGGTTGAGAATTCCATCCCATTTTTTTCTCTTGTTCTCCGTATGAGAGCCCTTTGGAATCTTTTTCTATAACTAACGTAGAAATAGAATTGTCATCGGTCTTAACCATGGTTACATAGATATCAGAAGTCCCGCCCCCCGATATGAAAGACTTTGTCCCATTAACGATATAATATTTTCCATCCTTTACAGCTTTTGTTCTGAGGTTAGCTGCGTCTGAACCGGCTCCCGGCTCAGTGAGGCAATATGAGCTTATTTTATTAAAGCTACAGAGATCAGGGACAAATCTTTCTTTTAATTCTTCATCACCAAAAGAATCTATCATCCAGGTTGCCATGTTGTGTATTGATAAAAATGCAGCTGTTGAAGTGCATCCATGGCTAAGTGCTTCAAATATCAGTGTTGAGTCTATTCTTGTTAAACCTGATCCTCCTAGCGAAGGAGAAACATAAATTCCGGCAAAGCCAAGACTTGCGAGTTCTTTGAGCGTATCGATAGGAAAAATTTTATCTTCATCCCATTTTTCCGCATTAGGCTCCATTTTTTTAATCGCAAATTCCTTTGCGACATTATAAAAAGCATTTTGTTCTTCAGATAATTTCATATTTTATTGTGTCAATTTGGCGAAAAAATTGGCTGTCCGTCTATTTTATTTTATCCATGACATCACCAAAGAGCTCTTCGTCAGATCTAAGCTCCTTTGTTTCTGTTAATGGCTTAGACACCCACGTCTCGTTAATTAAATCTCGCCATGAAATATTATTATTTGTTCCATTTCCTCCCCAAGACCCACAACCGAGTGAGAATGTTTGTCTCATTCCGTTCCATAAATTACCACTATTGGAGGCTGATTGAGGTTGGTTAACCATGACTCTAGAAGTCTTCGTAACGTTTGCTAGTTTCATGATGTTCTCATCACTATTTGAATATATTCCACAAGAGTGACCTTGACCCTGATACGATTGGATGTTGTTTGTTAATTCTATAGCGTGATCAATGTTATCAGCTTTGTAAAGCGCCATAACCACTGACAATTTTTCTCCAGAGAATGGGTGATCAGGTCCCCATCCGGTTTCCGGAACTATA
>Ga0315334_10003380_pt1 | contig 10064 bp, 10 predicted proteins | sample M150034915metaG_FD_205555 | JGI IMG/M metagenome (GOLD analysis project Ga0315334, IMG submission 205555) | Ammonia-oxidizing marine archaeal communities from Monterey Bay, California, United States - M1 500m 34915 | ecosystem: Environmental > Aquatic > Marine > Intertidal zone | place: USA... | reverse complement strand
CGGGTTTTGCAAGTGCCGCGCCTGTAATGATTTCATGCCCACCCGCGCGAGCTTCTGGTAAATCTCCGAAAACCGGCTTTGCTGCAACCGCTCCAGCCCGTAGGCCTTGATCGTGCGCATATTAGGGTACACCTCCACCATCAAGCTATCCTGCTCCGTCCCCTTCGTATAAGCCACCTTCGCCACGCGCCGCAACTTGCGACCCACTAAAATAATTGGAATCGCACTCAACGGCGCAAATAAAATACCGAACAAAGCCAGTTGCCAATCCAACAAAAACATCGCCATCACCAGAGCGAGAATCGTAAACGGCTCCTTGATGGCATCGGCCACGCCGTAAGTGAGACACTTGTGCAATGACCCCGCGCCGCGATTGATGAGCATCGTATGGTCGCCAAGTCGTTTGGCGTGAAAATAATCCATCGAAAGCCCCTGCAGTTTTTTATGCGCATCCAGCTTGATGTCGCGCACGGAATATTCGCTGACCCACCCCAGGCAATAAACGCTGGCATAGCCAATGCCGCTTCGGAAAAAAACCAGGATCGGAAGAAACATCAGGCCCCCGATGATCTGCTTCGCCTCCAGCGGCACCCCCACGCGCGGCAGCCACCCATCCGCCACCGCCAGCGCACGATCGTTCAGCGCGTTGAGCTTCGCCTTCCACGCGCCCGGCACAGCAGCCGCCTGAGGGACGTCCACCGTAGATTCAACCGGCTCCAGCCGCTCGAAAAGCGTCTTGGTGCCCCAAACGAAAGTAGCGTTAAACAAACCGAACGCCACGCCCAACAAAATACCCAGCGCCAATCGCCCCCAATACCGCCGCACATAGGGCCAGCCGAAATCGAAAATTTGCCGGATATTTTCCACGCCCCGCCTTGTAATCCACTCACGCCCGCGCAGCAATGTTCATCTGCCGCAGGAGTTGATATTTCAGGCTCACCTCGCGCGAGTTGAGATGGGCAATTTGCCAACCTTGCGCGCCATCCAAAAAGCCGCCGCGAAACAAATAACCGCGCGCCCAACGAATCGCCGCGTGAATCGGTCCATCGAGCCGATGAGCCCTTTGCCCTTCTTCAAACTTCATCTCCGCCCAAAGCTGGGCATACGTTTCGCAGCGCGCCCAGTGATCGGCCGCGTCGCGGAAGGAATGATGCTCCAGTTCGCCCTCCAGTTCCTGCACCGTGCCCTCCAGTTCCAGCCGCTCGTGCACCTTGCCGCCGGCAAACTTGCCCGCGCCGTTTTTGAACAGCCGCACCAACCGATCCGGATACCAATCCCCACGTCGAATCCATTTGCCCTCATACAACACACAGCGCGGAAAACTGAAGCCCATGATGCCCTCCGGAAACCGCACCTCCTTCACCGAAAGCAATTCCGAAAACAAATCCACCGACAACGCCTCATCCGCATCGAGGCTAAGAATCCAATCGTGGTTCGCCAAACTCAGCGCGTGATTTTTCTGCGCCACAAACCCCAACCAATCCTGATGCACCCACCGCGCGCCGAACTCCCGTGCCACCGCCTCCGTGCCGTCGGTGCTTCCCGAGTCTACCACTACCATTTCATCCGCCAACAGGGCAGCGCTGGCGAGGCAGCGGCGCAAGTTGGCCTCCTCGTTCAGGGTGATGATGCAAATGGATATCCGCACGGCAGGCAGGGTGATCAATCGGGTTTCTGGGCGGCCACAATCAGGTGGCGCCCCATCAAGGAGGCCTCAGATCCGGCCTGGGTCCAATAATCCTTTTCCTCTGGGGTCCGGGCCTTGGCCAGTTTGCGTTTACAGTACATTCGCCCCGGCAAGGCCAGAACGCGCTCGTGAAAGTGCTTGGGCCGCGACAGGGGTTCTTCAACGATCTCCGGGGGAGGAAACCCCGCCAAACAAAAGTAAACATACAACTGGGCCCAAGACCAGGGTGTGATGTGCATGTGAGTGCCAGGCCGCACCTTGTCCGCCAAGGTGGGGAATCCAGGGAAAAATCCGCGCATAAAATACTGCAACCGCGAATGCGGATACCAGATATTGGGGGTTGTGACCATTAGCAGCCCCCCGGGTTCAGGTGTTCGTGAAAAGCCCGCAGAAGCAATAACGGATTGCCCACGTGCTCCAGTCCCTCGCAGCAGCATATCAAGTCATACTTCCCGGCCTCCGGGGGCAACCCCGTGTCCAAGTCGTGTGTCCACAGGTGCCGATATTCGCCGTTGGCCTCGGCGTAAAGGTCGATCCCGTCAATGTCCGCCCGTCCATTCAGAGCCTGGGCCAGCCAGCCGTCACCATTGGGTGCGTCAAGCACGGTCTTGAAGTTACGTTCAATTAAATGACCCAGCAGGACTTCTTTGGTTGAATCTTGCATGCAGATTATTTAGCTGGCTTTTTCGTTGGCGGCCAGCGTCAACACCGCCAGAGTCTCGCGCACATTGCGCTCCAAACTCAAGTCTGCCTTTACTGGCACAGGTCGCACATCTGGCCGTGTGCGCCAAGACTCAATTGCCCCAACGAGCGTCTCAACATCCGAAGGATCCGCCACCACGGTTCCGTTGATTCCTTCCTCAATCACCTCCGCCGCGCCGTTGCAAGCGCTCGTCACCACCGGCAACCCCGCCGCCAATGCCTCAAACACCACATTGGCCGAAGGCTCATAAATGGGAGGAAATACAAATAAATCCGCCGCCGCATACGCATTTTCCAAATCTGCCATCGGCCCCACAAACCGGACGCCCGACGGTGTATTGCGAGGTGGCCGTCCCTTTCCGGCAACCACAAGCTTGAGGCTGGCATCCGACATTTTTTTTAGTGCAGCAATGACAAAGTGCAACCCTTTCCGTTCCCAACCGGAGCCGGCGAACAACAGCAGAAATTCATCCGGCACCAATCCCCACTTTGCGCGTTGAGCTTCGCGGTCACCCCGCTGCCAACGCTCCCCCTCCACCCCATTGCGCACCAAGTGCATGCGCTCCTCCGGAAACCCAAACCGCGTACAGACATCGCGCCCCACCATTTCGGAATTGATAATCAAATGGCGGGTATTGGCGAGCGAGTACGCACGCGTTTCCAAATCCATCATTGCCCGATGAAACGCACCACGTCCCACCAACCAGCGTTTCCACGCCGGCGAAAACCGACGCCGCTGTTCCAGCCATGAGGCATGCACCCCATCGCCCGCACGCAATACATCCTGTCGGCTGAGACGCTCGAGGCTGAACAGGCAATCCACCGGTTTGCCCGCCAGCACCGTTTGCACGCCTTCGTCGAACTGCGCAATACGCGCCGAACGACTGCCGGATAGCAGCACCCGCCGCACCTCCACACCCTCCGGTTTTGCCTTCGCATCCGAGGTGACCAACACCACCCCGTGCCCCTCATCCCGCAAAGCACCGATTAGCCGTTGCAAATACAACTCCGCCCCGCCCCCCGCGCCAAACTCTCTGCGTGCCAAGGCAATGTTCATGGACACACCGCCTCCCCGACTGGCTCAAGATGCTGCCGGTAAATATCTTCCAGTCGATCGAGCATATGATCTAGCCCGTGATGTTGTTCGACGAGTCGCCGCCCGTTTTTCGCCATCCGCTGCGTGGCTTCCCTATCCGCCAGCGCGGCTTCGATGGCATCGGCCAACTCCGCGGCATCCCCTGCCTTCGCGATCCGGCCTGTATCGCCCGGCTGGATAATTTCCGGAATGCCTCCGGCATCACTCCCCACCACAGGGGTTTCACAAGCCAACGCTTGCAAGCCAATTTGCGGGATGCCTTCGTGTCCAGTGGAGGGTATCGCCAACACATCCAACGCGCGGAGCACCTCGGGGATGTCCTCCCGGTGACCCGTGAGGGAAATTTCTTTGCTCAAGTTTCCCTCGGAAATTTTCTGGAGAATCTGTTCCCGCACCGGGCCTTCGCCAACGATGACGTACCGGATCTTAATTCCCCGGGCCTTGAGCAACCCGGCCGCCTCGAGAAAGACTGGGTGCCCTTTCCATGAGCGCAGCACCGAGACCATTCCCACGACTGGATACTGATCCGGATTGCCCTCCTCGAACAAATCCGCCTTCGGGCCGTCGGGCGCAAATCTTGCCAAATCAATCCCGGTGGGAACGGTGGAGACGTGGTCGTCATGAAGACAAAATGTGGACTTGAGGTGGCCGGTGATTTTCTCACTGGTTGTCAACACGTGATCCGCGAAAGTCGTGAAGGCATGGCGGCTGATCCGCGGATTAGGATAGTCCACATCGATATGCCGCGAGCGAATCAACAACGACACCCGTGCCAATCGGGCAGTCGCACCCACCAAATACCCATCCCGCGAGCTATGGGTGTTGACCACCTGTACATTGTTCGCGCACAGCCACCGTTTCAGGCGCAGTGCGGTGAAGGGATATCGGAACTTTCGAGTATCAAGTATTTGAACTTTGATTCCGGCTACCCTCGCACGTTGGAAAATCTCACTATTCTCAGGAGCCAACAATGCAACCCAAGCACCCCGATTCCGGAAACCGGTTAACTCCGCTAACACACGGTGCTCTTGCCCCCCCCAGCCAAGGGAAGCCTCCGAGTGCACAATTCGCCATGACCGTTGGGTACTCATTCCGGCCGGGAGTTGCGTTTTGACTTGAGTCGTTTCTGCAAACTCAAGTCGAGTTGTAAGATGGGGGACCACAGCGACGCCCATATGCGATCGCATGACGTGATTTCCGGTCGCGCAAAGGTCGTATCCCTGCGAATACAGAGCAGGCTACCCGCCAACCCCACCCGACTGAATTGCGAGTTGCGTTGCAGGAACCGATTGATCGGCCAGCAGACACCTTTGAATTGGGGGGTGTAATCGTGAAAGCATGCCAACCCGCCCACGTTGAGCAAGCGCAGCCAACGCAAATCCGCCATAACATGGCGAATTTTGTGCGAGGCATCCACTAAGATAAAATCAAATCGATCGCCTTCCGCTTCCGAAATGGCAAATGCCGCGTCACTAGTCATGACGCGAAAATCAACCTGCCGCGCGTCCAATCCGTTCTGGGACAAATTACGTTTTACAATATCCAACTGACCGTCGAAATAGCTCATCGTGTCCACCACAACAAACGCGGGACGAACGTCCGCCTCGAAGCAATTCATCATGAAACTCAATGTCCCCCCCGCGGCCGTGCCAATCTCCAGAAATCGACCATTCCGTAATCCAGATTGAAGCCAAGCCTGCATGCCCGATAATTCCTCATCCGTCATTTCTGGCTGCAACGTGGTTGCGCAAAGGCGACTTCCCATAGTCTAAGATTTTTCCCCGATCGGAAACGCGACGTATTTATTTTGACAAAGTGCTGCAAGGGTTGGCAGTCCCTCCTATTGGATGATAAAAAACACCGACACTCACAGCAAGCCCTTTCAGACAGAACGAAATTCCGGCGAAAATGCAGGGGCAATGCTCTTCGGCTTGATTTTTTGAAAGAACGGCCTATGATCTCGGCACGTGACGAATTCCTCTTCAGCAGGCACCTCCCACGAATTGTTCAAAGCAGAGCGCAAGAATCAACGCAATCGCTGGGCAGATTTCCTCAATCGATTGAGGGGCTTTCGAGACCACGTTGCCCCAGGTGAATTTGGCCGTTTATACAAACAGGTCAGCCCTTTCAGCATGATGAGCCATGCCCGCCTGAAGGGAATTTTTCGTGGCGTGCGAGATGTGATTCACCGAAAAGTGAAGGGGGATTTGGTGGAATGTGGAACCGCGCGCGGAGGCTGCGCGGCGTTAATGGGATTGACCTGTCGCCAAATTCAAACGTCCCGAAAAATTTGGGTTTATGACACGTTTGAAGGATTGCCAGCCCCCACCCAAGAAGACCCCGACTTTGATTTAGCCAAATCCTTTGAAGGTGATTGCCGCGGAGACTATGATGAAGTGCGGAAATTGTTTGAACGATTTAAAATTCTTGATGACGTGCAAATGGTTAAGGGATTATTTCAAGACACCTTGCCCTGTTCAGAAATTCAACAAATTGCGCTGCTCCATCTGGATGGTGATTGGCACGACAGCACTTGGGTGTGCCTTGAACAACTATACGACAAAGTTTCATCCGGAGGTGTAATTCAAATAGACGACTATGGCCACTGGGCCGGAGCGCGCAAGGCATTGCACAAATTCTTCAACCAGAGAAAAATACAGGTGGACTTGGAGTATTTGGACTACACTGGTCGACAGTTCATCAAGCCCTAGTGGTAAAGGCAATTTGGGCTGGTGTCTCCAATTTTAGCGGGAGGAGCTCGAGACGTATGCCCGTATCTCTGCAATGCCACTCGCCCCAGTCGAAGGACTTCCTCCTTCAGTTCCGGATCCCGTTTTATTTACACCTTTGATGAAGTTGTTCTGTTCCTTAAGGTCACCAATAGTGAAGACGTATTGGGTCACCACATCTTCCGACAGTTCTCAATAATGCGCAAAGAGGAGATGAAGCGATTAGCACGGATTGGGGGTAGTGTAGAAACGCTCAAATTCCCCGGCCCCTGCTGTAAGGCGGATCACTGTTGGTCACCGCTTACTCGTTACAATTTATCTCTTTGGTTTTCGTGGGAATTGGGAAGGACAGTGGGGGAATCTCCGCAAGAACATCTTATGCCTGAAACATTGAAGCAGCATCGTCCCTTATCATGTCATGCAGTATCTTTGAAATTTCCTCTCTCATTAAGTAGTCGGGGATTTCTTCTCCTCGCACAAGGCAATCCCGCACGGCCGACCCGCTAATTGGTTTTACTATTTGCTCATCACTTGAGCCTGAAGAGCCCCCCAAGGCCACTTCCCCATTAACGAAAGAGACAGGTTCAAAGGTAAGAATATTTATCCCCAGATCTAAAGAGTCAAAAATTCGCAATGAAGCATCTGGCGCATAATAATCACCTACCCCTGCATGATCTCTTCCTACGATGAAATAGTTGCAACCGTAATTTTTCCGACATATTGCAGTAAACGCAGCCTCTCTAGGGCCACAATATCTAGAATACGTATCAAAGGCTCCTATGACGGTGCCGTACGAACCATAGTAATTACTCCTAATCAACGCGTTGTAACACTCGATTATTGGAAGCGCTAAAAAATCGCCTGATTTCTTCACCCCGGTCACCGGCGAAATGAAGATGGCGTCCGATTTGGAATCCACCAAAGCCTTCATTTGAATATACTCATGGGCCCGGTGTGGCACATTTCTTGTATGGAATCCCACGATGTTTGACCACCCATTGTCACTAAATATCTTGCGTGTCTGCCTCGGTGTTAAATCATAACAACGTGCAGAGCTGGACGCACACTTCTCGATTAACAAAACCGTTCCCGAAATAATGCAATTGCCTTCCGCAAAAAACTCTTTGACCCCAGGATGCCTTTTATCTTCAGTTCCAAACCACCCTCGAGATACTTTATCCATATCCGAGATCTCTTCTACTTTGGGCGATTTGATAACCGCAAAGGCCTCGTTGTCACATTCAGATCGAAGGGCAATGTATTTTTGGCCGATGATTTTTGATTTATCTATCTGTTTTGCCTGTAAAATTATTGGCATCGTCCATGCAGTGCCGTCTGTTAATCGATTTTCCTCTAAAACTGAAGACAACTCTTCGAGATCCATAAATCTATCCAGAGGTGAATATACGCCGTTGGCTATCTGAACCACGTCCGATTTTATTTTTTCATTTACGTCTACAGCAATTAATTCAGAAGTATCTAATCTGATGTTTTCATTAAGATATTGGTTCACCAAATGTTCGCCATGGGGGGCGGTAATGTCGCTTGGCGGGTTTTCGAACAAAAATTCCTGTTCAAATTGATCCGGCTTATTTTTGACTTCATTAATGAGACTCGACAGGACCCGGACACAGTTTGGAGGATTTAATCCAATTGCTGCTTCAGCGGCCAGAACGAGTCCGGCGGCGCCATCTTGCAAGGTTCTCACAACATCATGAATCTCCGCTCGAGTCGGTTCCGCCTTTTCAACCATGGTCTCAAGCAAATTAGTTGCCACATAAACAGGAACATCCAATCGTCTTGCTGTATCCAAAATATGTGATTGGGCAAAGGGTATTTTTGTTAGCGGTACGTCTCTTGATAAATCTCCCCGGTCTATGAGAACAGCGTCACTTTCAACACAAATTGAATCCAAATTGAATATCGACGACCGGCTTTCAACTTTTGAAATAATACTAATTGGATAATCGTAAATTTCCCTCAAGGCCAACACATCTTCACCGCTAGAACAAAATGAAAGGAAAACTGTATCCAACCCTAGTTTTTTGGTTATTTCGAATGCCGACATATCCTTGTCGGTGAACGCTGGCAAACTAATTGCCCTATCAATTCCTATTCCTTTATTATTTCCAACCGCTCCCTTCTTAAGCACACGAGCAACTGGTTGCATGCCATCAATTTCAGTTATTTGTACAAGCACTGAATTAAAATCAATTTTCAATAGGTCTCCCACCCGCAAAACCTCATGTGGGTTGGGGACATTAAGCGGAATGAGAGATCCGTCATGAACCCCCTCTGAATTGCAAAATCTAATTTGCTCTCCTGAGTTAAGGCGCATTGAATTATTGTTGATCCGACCCACCCTAAGCTGGGCCCCCTCGGTATCGATACATATTTTCTTTGAAGTCCATCCTTGAACCGTTGTAATTATATCTTCTAAATCATCGATGTTCGTGTGTGATAGATTGATACGAAACAAATCGACACCCAAATGATCCATTTGTTCCACGATCTCTTTTGAAAGGGACGATGGGCCCAATGTCGCAATGATTTTTGTTCTATTCATAACTCTGTTTTATTACTGATAAATTTGACTATTCTTTTTACGGATGTTTCCACCGATTCTTTATCCGTATCAATGATAAGTTCAGGAAACTGAGGTTCCTCATACGGAACTTCTGGATCTACCCCTATCAGGTTGTTCAATCTCCCGGATAAAGCTTTCTGATAAAGGCCTTTTGTGTCCCTGGCCTTCAAAATCTCGATGCTGGTCTTCACGTATACCTCCGTATAATTATCACTAAAAGTCTCTCTTGCCTTTTGTCTTGTTTGGTTAAAGGGGGCAATTACAGCTACGAGCAGATACTCGAACTCGTCCTTTATATCATTACATAACTGAATGACACTTTCATTGTTTTGAATTATTTCAGATTTTGTGAATTTTTGGACCTTCATGCTTTTGCGCACATCATCTCCGTCAATGAGTCTGCTTTTTACACCCTTTGTAGTCAGGTACATTAAGACTCTACCTGCCAATGTAGATTTACCCGACCCCGAAAGCCCTGTGAACCAAATTATCCTGCACTGGTTTGGTAACATCGCAAAGTAAAGCTACTGATTTCCAGGGGGCACGGCACAAGCGTTTGCGCGGGGGCTAATGTCTATCTTGTCATCTATTTGGGTGGAAAATAATTCTAATAGAGCCAGATATGAATCCGGCCATTTCTCAATTTCAGGAAATCCAGAGTATTTTGATCTATGAGATTTTGAATTATATCTTCCTCCAAAATGTTCCATAAACTGTTTTTGAGAAATACTCATACCCAAGAATTTATTTAATTTTTTATATGTGCCCAAGTCAGCCTCCATTAAATCTTCTCCATTGACCTTTAATATACGTTGATCATTGCCAATGAGCTCGCAATGGATGCTAATATACATGTTGATATATGTGTAAAACCAACACATAAGCCCAAAAAGCGTTTTGAACATCAGTTTATCCTGCGATGGAGAGAGGGGCATTTCCTGCGCGCTAGAGTATTGTTGCTTACTCATGTATGACCTTATGACCTCTTTTGGGTTCTTAGATAAAAAAACAATTTTAGAGGATGGAAATATTCTTAGAATAATAGGCAGCCACACAGTATCACAATGCTCACAGAACACCCACTTTTTTCCCCCCCTTCGGCTGATGGTTTTAATCCTTTTTTTAAGAAAAGTTTTTATTATTGATTCGATTTCCGCATCTGAAGCGTTGTTATAGAAGAATTTATGGAACACAAAACTTTTTGTGGTCAACGTGGACCTGTGCGCGTAATACATTTCATCTTTGAAAAATTCCCTGTGTATT
>Ga0315334_10003376_pt1 | contig 10070 bp, 4 predicted proteins | sample M150034915metaG_FD_205555 | JGI IMG/M metagenome (GOLD analysis project Ga0315334, IMG submission 205555) | Ammonia-oxidizing marine archaeal communities from Monterey Bay, California, United States - M1 500m 34915 | ecosystem: Environmental > Aquatic > Marine > Intertidal zone | place: USA... | reverse complement strand
GCGCCCATTTTTTCATGCAGCCACCTCAGTGTCGTCACGCTGCTGCACCCACAACGCCATCAACCAAAACACATGCACGCCGATGGCTGCGATCCACAAAAAACATTCGACGCGTTGCGCGATGGCCAGGGCGATCAGCAGCACGGAGAAATCACGGTTGGCGGTTGTGTTGGTGAATCGTTGGAAGCGTTCATTCAGGCGCGTGCGCAACATGCCCCGCAGCATCACGACCAACGAAATCACCACACCCAATGCCGCCGCCAACCCCAGCCATAACGCCGGGCCGCTGTCGCCGTTTAGTTTATGAACCCCCATGGCAATGCCTGTGAACAGGCACAGATGCACCAACTGATCACCGCCGAAATCAATCCACTTACCGGCGGTAGTTTCCCTGAAACCCATGCGCACGAGATCGCCGGCCACGCAGCCAATTATCGCCGACATTTGCAGCAGCACCGCGCCCAGAATCATCCATTGCGGCAAACCAAGAGTGAAACAAAACGCTGCGAACCCGCCCAGCAACGTGCCGAAAATGGAAACCTGATTGGGCGTGATGCGTGTATGAATGAGCAGTCGCGACAGCGGCCGGCCGAGTGGGCGGTTGAAATGCGTGTCCACGAGGCCGTCAGTCGGGCTGCCCATCGTGTCCCACAGCGCGTCTTCCGCCTGCGCGGTGCTGAGGCCGTCCTTCACCACGCGCGTTACGCCGCGGGCGATGACGCGCGGACGATCCGGCAACGAATCCTCCAGCGCACCGTTCCACACCGCCACAATACCGCACGGAAGTGGCTCGCGAGTTTCAGATAATAATCGGCCACCTTCAGTCAGCACTTTTTTGAAGTCCGGCAATTGCACGATCAATTGGCCGGAGGCAACGAGTGCATTTTCCTCCAGCGGCGGCAATTGTTCCGCCCAGTTCGCGGCAATGCCCAGCGCCTCAGCGCGCGTGAGCTTGGCGCGTTCGCCGGTGCAAATGAGGGTGATGCCCTCCGCGCCCGCGCGATGAGCGGTAATCACCAGCCGGTCGAGCACCGTCCACCCCGCAATGGTGCGGTGACAGGCGGGATCATCAGCCAATAGAAACACAGGAACACTCACAGCAAATTCTCGCATACCCAACAACCCCCCCGCGCGCAAGGCAAGGGAATTAACCCCAAAGCGCGTCGCGCAGTCCGGAGGCGCGGGAGATCTTGGCCTCGATGGCGGCGGCGAGGATTTTCGGCGGGGCCATGAGGGTGACCTCGTTTTTGGCGCGGGTGATGCCGGTGTAAATCAGCTCGCGCGAAAGCACCGGCGCGGTTTGCGCGGGCAACACCACGAGCACGCGGTCAAACTCCGACCCCTGAGATTTGTGAATCGTCAGCGCAAACGCTGATTCGTGCTCGGGCAACCGTCCTGGCGCGATTTCGCGCAACTCGCCCTCGGGGCTGATGAAGCAGACGGCCATACCGTTGCCATCGGTCGCGGGCCACGCCACGCCAAGGTCGCCGTTGAAAAGGCGCACGGCGTAGTCGTTGCGGGTGATGAGCACGGGCCGACCTAGATACCAATCGTCGGAAAGATGCAGCGCCTGTTCGAGTTGCCGATTGAGCACCGGCGCGCCAAAAGGGCCGCGGCGCATGGCGGTGAGGATTTTGAATTCGTTCAGCGCGGCCAATGCCTCGCGTGCGTCGGCGGCAGCCTGCACTTTTTCAAACATCTTGCGGACGGGCGATGCCACGGCGGCGGCCAGCGCGTCTGGGGCGGGCAATGGCTCGTGGTGCAGGTGCGGATTTTTAGGATCCTGAATCCAGTCTAGCGCGGCTTGCGGTTGGCCGGTGTTGATGTGTTCAGCCAATTCCAAAATGCCGGTTCCTTCGGCGGCGCGGCGGCTGATGTTGAGATGCACGCGGCACTCAGCCAGTTTGCCGGAGGCAGATTCACCACCGCACAGATCCGGCAACACGCTGCCTGCTTCCACGGAGGTGAGCTGATCCGGATCACCCAGCAGCACCACGCGCGTCTCGGGACCGCACGCGACAAAAAGGCGCGCCATCATTAGCAGATCAATCATCGAGGCTTCATCAATGAGCAGAAAATCGAAGGGTAATAATTTATCCGCATGATGCCGGAAGCGGGAGCCATCGGCGGAAGCGCCAAGCAGCCGGTGCAGCGTCATGGCCTTGGGGCGGTCGTCAGCATTGGGCGAATTACTGCGGGGCGACTGCTCGAAGGCGTCTTTGATTTGTTCTTGCAAACGCACGGCTGCTTTGCCGGTGGGCGCGGCCAGTGCGATGCGGCCGGGCTGCAGAATGCCCAACTCGAGGCCGAGGGTGATGATGCGTCCGGCGGTGTGGGTTTTGCCGGTGCCGGGGCCGCCAGTGATGAGGGTGAGCCGGCGGCTGAGCGCGGTGCGGGCGGCGAGATGTTGGCGGTCAGTGCCATCGGGCCCGGGTTGGCTGTCGGGGAAAAATTTGGCGCAGGCGGATTTGAAGTTGGATTCCTCCAGCGAATCGGTTTGCGCCGCGCGTTTAAGCAGGGCGGCGGCCAGTTGCGATTCAAACTCGTGCAGGCGATGGAGGTATAGTCGGTCGTTATTGGTGAGGATGAGTGGCTTGAATTCGCCGGGTTTACCGACGAGCGTGGGGCAATCGCGCAGGCATTTCAGCCAGTCGTCTCGGCCGGGCAGGGGATGGGGTTTGCCTTCGGGCGTGCGCAGTTCGGGCTGGAAGGATGCGCCGAGGTCGAGGCACACGTCGCCACGGCCGCGGTCGCGGGAGAGCAGGGCGGCGGCCAGCGGAATTTCCGCCGCGACGGCGGGAGCCATACTGGCCATCAGCTCACCGAGGGCACGGTCGACGGGGCGGAACTGCAGTTCATCATTGTTCAGGAGGGCTTCGTATTCGCCAAAGGTTGGGGTGGGGTCGCTCATTTTGTTTGGGGGCCAAGTTGGAATTCGTCGGCTAGGGTTTCGACCAGCGTGCGGTTTGGGCAGTCGAAGAAAATGCCGCGCGTTTCGGATTGGATGCCACGGGTGAAGATGTAAAACGCGCCGCCGAAGTGTTGATCAAAATCATAATCGGGCAGTCGCTCGCCGAGGTGCAAATGCAAGGCGAGCGTATAGAGGTGATATTGCAGAGTGTAAAATTCTGTGGTCATCACGCCCTTCAACCGTTCGTGTGTGTACGCGGCATCGTCGGGACCGAGGCGGTTGGATTTCCAATCGAGGAGGTAGTAGCGGCCTTGGTGGCGGAAAAGCAAATCGATAAAGCCGCGCATAAAGCCGTCGCGTGGCTCAAACTGGAGTCGTCCGAGGCGCGCGGGGAAGTTGGTATCCAGCTCCGGGCCGCCATGGGCGCGAAAGATTTCCGCCAAGCGCGGCGCGGCCACGCCTTGGATGTGAAAGGTGAATTCCAGTTCCATCAGCCGATCGTGCGATTCGAGCGCGCCCAGAGTGAAGCCGGGCAGCGAGTCATCGAGCGGCGCGTTGAGCACGGCTTGCACGTTGGGCCACACGAGGTCGAGGTGGTCTTCGAGGCTGTGTTGTTTGAGGATGTCGGCGACGGTTTGCTTGGTTTCGGAATTGGCGGCGGTGGCTTCGGGGTAGTCGATGTTTTCAAAAATTTCGTGCAAACAGGAGCCGGTTCGGGCGCCGGCGGGGAGGGCGTGGATGCCGGTGGGTGGGGTGTCCGAATCGATGGCGATGGGGCGGGCATCGTGGTCGGGTCGTTCCTCGGCGTCGGCGGGGGCGAGCGTGGCGTGGGCGAGGGAGGAATAGGAGGGAGTGCCCCAGGCGGGCTTAATTTTGCCGGTGAATTCGCGCGGTTGGAATTCATTTTCCGGCTCATCCTCATCGCCGGGCGTCCATTTTTCGGGGGTCGCATTGGGCAAAATAGCAGCCTCGATGTGCGAACACTTGGCGGCCAGTTTTTGGCAATCGGTCCAGATGTTTTTTGAATCCAATTGCTGCACACCAGCTTTGGAATTGGCGGGATCCACTTCCCTCATCAGTTCCGGATGCAACAGCCAACCGAGGCCGGTGATTTCTTTTAATGATTTGCCCTGCGTGCCGCCGATGCAGCCAGTAATGACGTAGCAGCGATGCCGCGCGCGGGTGAGCGCCACGTACAACAGGCGCAGCTCGTCCGCGAGATTTTCCTCGCCGGCGTTTACGCGATTATCGACCACGGCGTCCGAGCCCAAATCCAGTTGCAACAGGCCGGGGTTTTTGCGTGGATCGGGATGGAATGTGAATCCCTGTTTCTCCGTGTTGCGGCGGTCCCAAGTGTAGGGCAGGAAAACGATGGGATACTCGAGGCCTTTGCTTCGGTGAATGGTGACCAATTTTACCGCGTCCTCATCGCTCTCGAGGCGGAGCTGGTTGGCGTCATCGGATCGGCCGTCTTGGCGTTGGCGGGCCAGCCAGCGGGCGAGCGCGGCGGGGTTGAGGCGTTGTTCGGTGGCGGTTTGATGCAGGAGTTCGCCGAGATGAAAAAGATTGGTGAGGCGGCGCTCGCCATCTTCAAAGCGCAACAGACTGCCGCGCACATTTTGCTCATCAAGCAACTGCCGGAACATAGCGAGAAATCCGTACCGTTCCATGCGATCCCGAAAGCCCGCAAATTTTTGGGCCAATTTGCCAAGGCCGGATTCCTCCTCGGTGAGGGCATGAAGCTGTTCGGCATTGTGACCGAGAAGGTCGGTCACCAACGCGAGCTTGAGGGCGGAGGTGTGGTTGGGGGTGGTAATGGCGTCGAGCACACGCTCCAGCTCGGCGGCTTCCGGGGTGCTGAATACACTGTCGGTGGTATTCAAAACCGCCGGCACGCCGCGCGCGGCGAGGGCGGATTTCATGGCGCGCGCCTGGGCGTTGGTTTTCACGAGCACGGCGATGTGCTTCGGGCAAAGCTTGGATTGAGAGCCATCGGGATGCTGAAGCGCCTCGTCACTTTTGAGCAACTCCACAATCGAGGTGGCGACCACTTGAGGTAGATGTTTTTGGGCGGTGGCCTTTTGGATGCGGTCCTCGCCTGTATGTTTTGGATTATCCGGCTTGGCATTCTTCTCCGTGCCGGGCCAGCACCAGAGTTGTAGGGGCTTGAGGTGATTGGGATTGGTCAGCCGATTGCGGCCATATGGTTCGGGGGCTTGGGCGTCCACAAAGTGGATGTCCGGATAATACAGTGGCAGCTCGGGGCGGTGTTGGAAAATCGCGTTCACTGCCTCAATCAATTCCGGCTCCGAACGGCGATTGGTGCGCAGCGTGGCTTCGTTCCCGGCTGAATCTTTGGCGTGCAAATAGCTAAACACATCCGCGCCACGGAATCGGTAAATTGACTGTTTCGGATCACCAATCAAATATAGCGCCGTGTTGCAGTCTTTAAAAAGATCGAGAAAAATTTCGCACTGCGTCGGGTCGGTATCCTGAAATTCATCAATCAACGCCGCCGCGAATTGTTCGCGAATTTGTTCACGCAACGAATCGCCCCCGCCCCCCTTCAACGCCGCCGCCAGTTCCGTAATCAATTCACCGTAACCCATCACCCCTTCTGCGGATTTCAGCTCTCGCAGCCGTTCCTGCGCGTGCCGAATAAATTCCGTGCGCAGACTTTGCCGGTACAACTCCGCCTCGGCCCACGCCTCGCCGCACACGTCGAAGAAGCCCTTCACCGGGCAGTGCGTCGCTTCATCGAGCTTTTCGCGCGCCGCGGGCGTGATGCCTTTCCAAAGGCTTTCCCAAGATAGCCTTTTCAGGTCGGCAAACTGGCCGGGCGAAAAACTGCCCATGGCTATTGCCTCCATACTTTCCATCAACACAGGTATGATCGTGTCGACCTTGTAGCCATCTTTGGCATTTCTTTGATTTAACTTATTTGCTTTTTTATCATTCAGCCAAGTGGCCACCGCCGGGCCTTCCCCTTTCCACGCGTTGGCAACGTGTTCCAGTGATTTTTCCAACGCCTCGCGCGCATCGCCAGGGTCTCCCTTCGGCCCGAGCACTTCGAGGCTGGGATGGTTGAGGCAGGGGCGCAAGAGAGACAGCAGTGCCTCGGGACCGGTTTTGTTGGAACCGCCTTCGTTGCGGAGGGAGAGATCCATCCCCAGCAACACGCTCGCCGCCAGCGCGTTGGGCACCACCTTGGCGCGCCAATAGTCGCGGGCCACACGTTGGAGCAGCTCCGTTTCGTCCGGCGCCAATTCTGTATGGAAAGGGCGGCCGCATTCGAAGGCGCGCTCGGCCAGCATCCGTTGGCAGAAACTGTGGATGGTAAAAATCGGCGCGGTATCAAACTCCGCCAAGGCAATCCGCAAACGCATTTTGGAGGCGTTGCCGTCCAGTTCGCCGGAGTTCACCTTGCGCAGCAGTGACACCAAAAACTCATCCTGATCATCTTGCACCGCGTTGCGTTCCAGCACGGTGAGCGCCTCGGCGAGGCGGCGTTGGATGCGGTCGCGCAATTCCTTGGTGGCGGCGTCGGTGAAGGTGACGGTGAGAATCTGCCCCGCTTCCATCGGCCCTTCCCGGGACGGCGCGTGCTCCAGCAACAGCCGCACGAAGAGGCCGGCGATGTTGTACGTCTTGCCCGTGCCCGCGCTGGCCTCGATGAGGGTGACGCCTGCGGCTAGTGATGCGGCGGGCAGATCAAATTGTTGTGGCGCGTTGCTCATTTTTCGCGGTCTTTTTGGGAACCTCGATGTGTTCCAGAATGGGCTCGAACACGCGCTGGGCGGTCTTTGCAAATTCATCGTCCGCCAGTGGGTCGGTGTGGCGGAAGCACAAATCCAGATAGGGGTCGTCTTTCTCAGGAAATGAAAATGAGGAATTTTCATCGCCCTCCCATTTTTTGCGGGCGGCGTTCAAAGGATCCTTTTGTTTTTCTTCGGCCTTTTCCGCGTTGGCTTTATTGACCAAGGCAAATTCATATGAAGTTTTTGGGAACAGCGGCCAAGGCAGGCGTTGGCCTTGCCAAAAGAGGTTCAGCAAATCGGCGAGGTGTTGGGCGGCGTCCTTGGGGGGCAGCAGGTTTTTTTGGTCGAGCTTGGCCCCGTCCATTCCGGCCACCACTGTTTGGGCGGGTGCGGGGGTGGCTCCGGATTGCAGGTGCCAAACGAGGTGGCGGATCCACGCTTGTAGGAGGTCCGGGCCTTTGATGGTGGCGGGGCGGAGGCAAAGCTGAGCTTCTTTGCTGAAGCGGTCGAGTTGCCCGCGTATTTTAAAATCGTTTAGCTCAATCTCCACATCCACCGATTGGCCGGGTTGGGGCAAGAGTGTCTTGTCGCGCAATTGCGCGGTGAACCCGGTGATGGCGCCTCGGTGCTCGCGCAGCGCAGCCTCGCCCGCCGGGCCGTGGGGGAGGATCCCCTCGGCGAGCAACACGGCGTGAAATTTTTCCGCGCCCCATTCCGACTCGGGGGGCATATCGGTGTGCAGGTTGAGGAGTCGATGTTCGAGGCTGTATTTTTCGAGGCCGTCCACGACGAAATGCTCGGTGTCGCTGAGGAGATCCCCATCGAACCGGGCGAACACGCCAAGTTGTTTTTGAGCGAACCAACGCGCGGGGTTTTTGAAAAACAACAGGAGATCATCGACGGTGATGTTGCGCAGCTCCGGCGCGGGTTCAGGCAATGGTTCGGGGAGGAAAAGGGTCGGGGGTTTTTCTCGCTTGCGAAACACGCCGGCGGCTTCGGCGTTGGCGGCGGAATAGCTAATGAGATCCTCGCGGGATCCATCGAAGTAAGCCGGGCTGAAGGCTTGCAGGCGGTGGGTGCGCACGAGCTGTTTGCGCGCGTCGCCTTTTGGAAATTGAAAGGAGGCGTCCAGCGCATCGAGCAGTTCGCCCACCAACACGGAGGGCGGAAACTTCGTGTCGTCTTGCAGCGATTGGCCTTGATAACTGAGGTAAAGCACCTCGCGCGCGGCGAGCACTGTTTCCAAAAACAAATACCGATCATCATCGCGCGCGGAACGGTCGCCCTTTTGGCGCTCGGCGAGCATACGGTTGAAGGCATCGCGGGAGTCAGCGCGGGGGAACGCGCCGTCGTTCATACCCAGCAAACAAATGACGCGGAAAGGAATGCTGCGGAGCGGTTTCAGCGCGCAACACGTGACGCTGCCGCGCAGGAACCCATCGTGGGTGATGGCCTTCTCGAGCGTGGCCAGCAGCTGCTCGCGCACCGGCGCCAGCGGCACGGGATCCGCGCAGTGCGCCTGTAACGCGCGCAACTTGCTGATGGCTTGGCGGATTTGTTGTTCGTCGTTCGATTCGCTGTGGTCCGGCTTAAAAAATCGTTCAAGCACATCATTCTCCAGCCAACACGCCCATTCGTCGAGCGTATATTTTTCCTGCAACCCGTCTGACAACTGGCGCAAGGCACCGACAAAATTGGCCAACGCCCCCACGGCCACGGCGGTGTCGCCCTCCACACCGGGCAAAGGCAGGATGCCTTCGCACGTTTCATCACCTTCGGTTTGCATCGCGTAGCCGAGCAGCATGCGGTCGAGCCCAAAGCGCCAGGTGTTTTGGGCCTCGTCAGGCAGCCCGAGCGATTTGCGATGCGCGCCATCGTAGCCCCAATGAATGCGTGCGGCGAGGCAGCGTTGGTGCAGCCGCTCAAGGTCGGCGGTGTCCAGCCCGAAGCGTCGGCGGACGGCACCGGTTTCCAACCGAGTGAGCACGTCGGTGACGGGCAGGGTGTGGTCGCGCATTTCCAAGAGCGACAGGAAGGCATCGATCAACCCGCTGCTGCGGCGTGGATGGCGGTCGGCAATGGTGAACGGAATGCGCGGTGAGTCCTCGCCAGGATTGTCAAAAACCGCACGCAGAAAAGGCGCATAGCCCTCGATGTCGGGCGTCATCACCACCACGTCGTGCGGCTTGAGTTCGGGATTATTTTCAAACAATCGCAGCAATTCATCGTGCAACACCTCAACCTCGCGCAAAGGGCTGTGGCAGGCGTGGAGCTGGATGGAGGCATCGTTTGCGCTGATTTCGTGGGTGGTGTTGGGGGTGTAATCTACCGCGTAGACGTCGCCCTGCAGTTGGCTCAATACCGAATTGCCCGTTGGCGCGGCGAAATGGTTGTGGTCATATTCGTCATTTTCCTCCAGCAACAAGTCATGAAATTCGCGCCCTTGTCGGCCCATAGAAACCAGCAGTGGATGGCCAGGCAATTCGTCGGTATCCTCCAGCCGAGCTTCTCCGCGCAAAGTAAGCAGATCGGCCCACACGTGCTCAGTGGGTTGCAAAATAAAAAGATGCACCTCGCGCGCGCGCGCCGCAGCGCGAATGACGCGCAGATATTCCGGCGGCAACAGCCCCAAGCCAAAGCAATAAACTGGCGATGCCTCGGCGTTGGTATTGGGTGATTGCAAATAATTTGAACGAAACAGGGCGGGGTCATCGCCGCCGATGTCCGCCTGGAGCGCCTGCCACAAGCGCCCCTGCCAATCGAGATCGCGGCCCTCGCGCCAGCTCTCGATTAATGTTGGCCGGTACACCAAGTACTGATCGAACAAATTCGCCAACCGCACCGCCAACCCGAATGCCTTGGGGTCATAATCATCTTCTTCGCCAAGATAACGGGCGATCTCTTCGTACCCCGCTTCGCTCCGGCAAGTGCGCATCAATTTCAGCAACCGCCACGCTAGCGGCTCCGGCTCCCATTCGTTCACGCCGGCCCCGAGGAATTGGTTGATGAATTTTTTTGGGTTGGTGAATTTCACCCCGGCACAAATGCCCCTCGTCCGTGCCAGCCGCCAGGTGAGCCACCGCTGCACCCCCAGGCTTTGCACCACCACCGGCTGGGCGACAAAGGGATCCACGTCCGCCTCGCCCAGCAGTCCAGCCAATGAATCAGCCAAAGTCTCAAGATCGTTACTTGCGTGGATTTGAATGCCTGCCATTGGGTTGATATTATTATATTTAATAAAATCCGACCGCGCAAACTGATTCCACGGAACGCAGACGAAAGGATGAGCCTATCAAAGTCGGTGGGACAATGGTAGTCCCATGGTTTCATGGACGCAAAAAACCCCCGCGAGCGGGGGTGTGTGAAAGAGATTGAAAACCTACTTGAGGTTCTTCTCGTAC
>Ga0315334_10003373_pt1 | contig 10073 bp, 10 predicted proteins | sample M150034915metaG_FD_205555 | JGI IMG/M metagenome (GOLD analysis project Ga0315334, IMG submission 205555) | Ammonia-oxidizing marine archaeal communities from Monterey Bay, California, United States - M1 500m 34915 | ecosystem: Environmental > Aquatic > Marine > Intertidal zone | place: USA... | reverse complement strand
AGAAGCACCATTAACATTTAATCCAGATGCAATTGAAGCATATTCTACTTTAATATTATTTCCATTTCCTGGTCTTTTACCAATGATATTATCACCAAACTTGACTTCATAGTAACCATCTCTTCCTTCCTCTAAAAAGAATACTTCGGATGTGCCATCTAAATTTACTACATTACTATTAAGTGTATAAACCTTTGAAGCATCTGTCGCACCTGAATCTGTTACAGTAACTTTAATTGATTTTGTATTTACATTATTAACTGGAATAAGATATTGTTCGAATGCATTATCTTGATATGTGTATGTTATATTTGCTAATGCGCCTTGTTCAATAGATATATTTTCAAATAACCATCCATTAGTTGCATCAAAATTAATTGTAGATGTAGCTGAAGCAAACATTGGATAATTAACACCATCAATAGTAGTTTGAAATGCTGTCCCTCTTGGCATACTTAAAGGAAGCGCTGTATTGCTTCCATCGTGATTCCATAAAGGTGTTTCAGTTGTATCATAATTCATTTTAACATTTATAACAGCGACTGAAGGGGCAATAGACCTTGGTGTATAACCTAATAGCTTAGCATGAGATACTACTGAACTTCGTAACTGAGATGTATCAAGAAATGTTTCATTAAGTGCAAAGTTTGCATTCATTGAATTGATGTGAGTTACATATGCTAGTACATCTATAATGGTTGACATTGCAGAGCCTTCATAGTTATAATCATTAAAGGTCGTATCTGTTGCTTTCATATAAGCAACCATATTTGATTTTATTTGGTCAAAGTCTAATTCACTTGCTGAAATTCTGCGTTCTATTGCCATTATCGTAATCTCTCTATTTGGGTTGAGATATCTAATATTTCGTTACTAGATTTAACTCTACCAGTTATTGTTATATTTACTGCATTCTCTGCTGCTTTTGCTTGTATATTTGTATTTAATATTTCTATTCTTGGTTCCCAATTACCTAAAGCAGTATTAATTGAAGTAGACATTTGTGCTGCAGTTATATTTGTCATGTTCTCAAATAGGTATGCTCTTAAGTTTGCACCGAAATTATAATTAAAAGGTCTCTCTCCGTGATTCGTACGAAGTATATTTAAGACACTTTGACTTACTGACTCATTATTCGTTTTTACTCCAACGTCATTTGTATTAGGATTTTGCTTAAAAGTAAAATCTAAATCTTTGTATATTGTTTGTCGTGCTATCTGTGCCATATAATCTATTTATACTAGTTAGGTTCACCTGTTTGAACTGTTGGTGAATCAAAGTCATCATGTGTGTGAGTATCAAGAACAACTGGGCCTCTGTCTGAGTTCTGAGCACTTGTTGTAGTTGTTTGATTAACTACTAAGTTGCCTTTCACTAATGTATTAGCATCTAAAACAACTCTTTTGTTAACAGAGTCTGTAGTTTTTAATGTTATATTTCCATCTGCGGTAGCATTGATATCACCACCAGCAGCAACATTAATATTACCTGCTACTGCAATATCAGCATTACTACTTACTATAATACTTACATTACCATATACTTCAAGAGTATCTTCGCCTACCACTAATTGATAATTATCTCTTACAACTCTTTCTGTCTTTGAACCATTCGCTGCTATCTCATATTGAGTACCACTCTTATGCCTTTCCATAATACGTTCATACCCAGGTGTATCATCATATTCTTTTACGTGACCACTCTCTGTTTCCATAACATTATTGTATGGATAAACTGGTTGATATCCACTTGATGGTTGATATTCACCAGTAGGTTCATCAGCATTAGGGTCAGCTTCACATCTTACTCTTAAATTGTTATCTTCTTTTCCATCGGTCTTTGTAGGCATAGTTCCCATGACCAGAAACTCTTGCATACCTCTATCTAAACATGTACCTGCTACTAATGTACCAACCAATAAATTTACTGAAGACCCTACACCATCTTTAGCTGGAGTATTTCCTGGCATCATAACAATACTCCATCCAAGGTTTTTTGTTTCTACATTATCATGAAGTCCATATACATTAACCTTTACTCTACCAAGTTTATCAGGGTCATTAATGTCAACAATCGTTCCAAATTTTAGTTGTCTATTATAATCAGTCATTATTCTCTTACCACTCCCAATTCTTGTCCATAACTATATTTACCAGCATGTTGTGTGAAATTATGTGTCATATGTTTAATTAACCATTTACCATTATGACGATTTGTACCTTGTTCTACATTACTTAATAGTTCGACTTCAATAGTCATTCCACATCCTAATCCAGGAACTGCTACTAACCGATTAATTTCCATTACAGTATTAAACACTCGTACTGTATTACTAATAATTGTTCCTGTAGCAACATCACCTCTATTAGATAATACACTCTTTACGTCATTATCAAATAATTTATCACTTACTTTAAATTTTGTTTTAGGAACTGATGTAACTAATTTTGTAACATTCTCAGACTTTTTAGTTTCATCTAAATTAATTACATTAATTGCTTCACCATATACTCCTTTTTTTAATTTATCAATAAGGTCCATACTATATTCTTTTAATTCAAATTCAGCTGCAGTTCCTATTACACTTAAAGGATTTAAAGAATCAGACCCCATTAGACTCTGTTTAATAACTACAGGTGCACCAGAATGATGGTGAGAATAAATATTATCAATCATATCATACAAAGAAGTTAATCTTAGTTTATTGCCATCACTAAACCTTTGATACAAAAACATTCCTGATTGGTTCTTACAATATGCATTCGCCGTAAGAAGTTTAAAACAATCCTCTGCTGGAATATTTGGTGCAATATATCTACCGGTTGTAGCAGCAAATGAATCAATAATCATTGTCACACCAGGAGAACTTATATCTGAAAATATTAAACCAATAATTTCGTCAGACCTTCCATTATATACTCCATTTACAGTAGTTGCCATATTTGGAATATGAGCAGACTTTAAATGAATGGTATAAGTCTTTTTCTCTGCTTCCATTTTCATATTGGATATTCCATCCATATAAAAACTATTAGCATATTCTTTATCTAAATACGAATAAGTAATATCAACAGCAGCTAATTCTGTACCTATAAATTTATCAAAGAAGTTAGTAGAATCTTGAACAGCAATCTGTCCCTGCATAAGTCCAAACATACTTTCATATATAGTTACTCCACGAACAAATCCGCTAATGTCTACACCACGTACTTTAATGTTTATACTATCTAGATTAAGCATTACGCATTACGTTTATAAACTGGCGAGTAACTGATGTCATATGTTCAGGTTTAATTACTTTTAATTGCCTATTTTGTTCAGTTACAGCCGACTCATAATCGATGTATGTGTATGCAGTAGTTCCAGCCGCACGGCGTTTTACCCATTCTTCAGTCGAATCATCAACATGATGATGAGGTGCATAGGCTTGACTCTTAATAAAATTACAAGCAGCAGAATCAGAAGAACTGCCACCTTGTATAGTTTCACCAGTCACAGTAAATGTACCACTTGTTTTGTCTATAACAATATAACCCATATTTACATGAATCTCTTTTACAATACCTGTTGCATTAGACACTCCACCAGTAACAGTTTCACCTATTGTAAATTTATCTACTAATGAGTCATCGGTATCAGCAGCAAGATATTGATACTTATTTGTACAATAATCTATTAATTGTGATGAGCCCATTGGCCAGTCATCCCATATATTTTTTATTTGTGGATTAAGTAATAGAAATGTCCAATGATATTTATCTGTTTTATATAATCTTTGACTTAAATGGTCTGGCCTTTCACCATCTATAATCTCTACAGTTTCATAATAACCAGCGTTATTAATTAATTTATCTGAAATTTTAGCTCTTGCTGTTAGATTTTTTAATACATCTAAATTACCTGAACCATCTACATCAATTGCCGTATTGTTAATGTTTTTAAAATACATAATTAAAACCCCTTCTTAACGTCGTCTTGGTATAATGGATAAATTTCTTTAAGTCCTACAGCTAATCCAATTTCTACTGGTGAATTACCTTTTCTAAAGAACGAAGAGTTATTTGGGTTATAAGTAACAGTAACAGTTTCTACAACAAGTGGAGGTAATTGAATCATATCTTTTGAACCATGAAATGATACTATACAATGGTCAGGAACAGTTAAGGTAACTTGATCATTTTTTGTGGCATGCATAGAAGTCCTAAAGAATTTAATAAGTCCTGCTGCTTGGTCAGATTCTTTTTCAGAATCAGGTAATATAGTCCAGTTAAATGTAAAGTTTCTTAATGGTGTTGAACCATAAGCTGCGAATTCATTTTTATTTAACATTGCACCTGTAGACCTTTGCATTTCAGTTGCAACAATATCACCAATACCATAACCAGCTAAAGCACCTAACATACCTTTACCTACCGTGGATAAACCAGCACCATATAATCCTATTGCTTGTTGACTAGCTAGTACTGCTTTATTATCAAAAGCACTTCCGCCGCCACCAGTTACTAATTCATTTAAACCTGCTGCAAATTGTCTTGTATCATCATTATATGTTACAGTATCACCTATTTCAATAGCAGTTGGCATATACATACAAATTGAACCTGTATATTTTCTCTTTACTGGAGTTGTTAAGGCTTCTAATAAACTACCTGATTTTGATGTGGCATCATCAAAATTCTGTTGAGTCGCGACTGTTGCTTCTTTAAGTCTTGCAGTATCTGACTTCATATCTTGATTTAAGAATTTAGCCGCTTGGTCTATTATTGATAATGTGCCTTCCTTAAGAAAACCTACAGTCCAATCAAATCCTTTCCTACCTGATGCTACATAATCCGTATTATTTTCAGTTGGAGTACCATCAACTTTCATAAACTCAAACATTACGAATGGTTCATTTGTCATTTGAGATGTAGCTAACATCCTAAGCTTAGCATATTCACTATCTTTATGACTATTAAAATTTATATCATCAGTACCAGTATCATTACCAACTGTAATTGGATATTTCCAATGTTCAAATCCATCATTATCATTATTCATTCTAACTGATGAAGTTTGGTGGGTTCTCATGTGATCATTATCTGCCATAATAGTTCCTTGGTTTGTATATTACTTATTTATACAAATTATTATAAATACTTGTATGAAAAAGACATATTCAGGCTCTTGGAAGCCAAAACATCCTGAAAAATATAGAGGTAACCTTAATATGATACATTATAGGTCTTTATGGGAAAGAAATGCATTTAGATATTTAGATAAAGCATCATGGGTTAAGTGGTGGCAGTCTGAAGAGACTGTTATACCATATGTTTGCTCAACTGATCGTAAAGTTCATAGATACTTTGTTGACCTCACTATACGAACAGATACAGGTCGCACACTCCTGGTTGAAATAAAACCATCATCTCAAACCAAACCACCTAAAAGAAAACAACTAAATGAGGCATTAACCTATATGAAGAACACCTCTAAGTGGAAGTATGCTAAGAAATATTGTGATGAACGTGGCTATGAATTTCAAATATGGACAGAGAAAGAACTTGAGGCTATGGGTATACGTACAATGACATTAGGATTTAAAGCATCTAAAACAAAAACAGGTCGTAGAATATGGAAAACTCTTGGTAAAAGAGTATAAATATAAGTATGAACAAAGAAGATGAGGACGGCAAATTAGAATTATCTCTAAGAATATTGGGGAATGAAATAATAGGATTTAAAATGTTAGTAGATGATTTTAAAATGAAGTGGATGTTAGTAGGTTTGGTCGCTATTGGCGCTATCTCATATATGATGGTAATGTTCGGACCACAATTAATGGAGACGTTTAATGGCTAGTCTATTTGACAAGTTAGAATCAGAAGCTTTTCGTAAAGGCATAACAGCAAGAAGTAAAGAAGCTGAGACTTGGTTTAAAACGAATGTAAAAAAGCTTGGTAAGTTAGGTCCTAACCTTTTAAAAGATGAGAGACTTACAAAGGTAGCACCTGTAAGACCTGGTGATATGGTAATGTATACGTATAATCCAAAACTTAGACGGACTTTACCATACTATGACACATTTCCATTAACAATTGTTGTCGCTAAAGCACCAGGTGGTTTTTTTGGTCTTAATTTACATTACTTACCACCTAAAATCCGTGCTATCTTCTTAGACAAATTAGATGATGTAGTAAATAATAAGAAGTTTGATAAAACAACAAGATTTAAAGTAACATATAAAATGTTAGCCGCTACAGCAAAATATAAATACTTTAAACCATGTTTTAAACATTATTTAACGAAGCATGTAACTTCTAATGTTATGAAGGTAAGTGCATCAGAATGGAATATAGCAATATTTTTAGAGACAGCTGCGTTTAGGAAGAAGAGCACTAGAGTTGTTTGGGGAGATTCAAGGAGAATGTACTAATGTCATTACCAGTAGGTATAGATACAATGAAGTCAACGATTAATCGTCGTGGTGGTTTAGCACGTGGAAATAGATATGCTGTTTATATATCTCATCCGTCTAAATCTATAAACAGTTTATTGCAATTTAATCCTGCAACTCTATTAAGCAATTTAATAAGTGGTGATGGTGTTCATATAGGAGACTTTATTAATGACCCAAGAGATATGTTCCTATTATGTCGAACAGCGACTCTACCTGGAAAACGTATACTTACAACTGAGGCTATGCATAATCATCACATGGCAAAGAAGCCATATTCGGCTGCAACAGATGAAGTCACTATGTCATTCTTATTAACGAATGATTATTATATTAAAAAGTATTTTGATATGTGGCAAGAGATGATTATTGATACAGCGGGTCGACACTATAAAGCATTTTATAAGGATGAGTATTGCACTGATATATTAATACAACAGTTATCATCATCTAATGATGTTATTCCAGGATATACAATTAAACTTGAAAATGCATATCCTATAACGGTAGGTAGTATTGATTTAGCTGAAGGTTCAGATGGTTTAATGGATTTATCTATTACATTTGAATATGATAATTTTAGAAGTATTGGATTAATAGATGGATTTGAAGCAGTAGCAAATAAGATGCTAACAATAGGAGCGAACACGTTAGACCAGTTTAAGCGTGTAATTTAATTTATAATAATGGAGATATAATGATATGTTGCCAACTATAGCAACCCCAAAGTATGATATGATTGTGCCCTCAACAGGCGAAACATTGACATACAGACCATACGTGGTCAAAGAAGAGAAGATTTTATTAATTGCATTAGAGTCTGAAGATGAATTAGCAATTGAAAGATCTATAGCAGACTTAATTAAGTCTTGCGTTGAAACACCTTTTAATATAAAAGAATTAACAAATTTTGATATGGAATATATATTTACTGTTTTACGAAGTAAATCTGTAGGTGAAGGTATTAAATTAGCTATTCCATGCGAAGCGGAGGATTGTGATAATAAAACAAATATTGTTATTGATTTAGAAGAACTTCGTATTGATAATTTGGAAAAAGCACAAGATACACATATTAAGATTAATGATGAGATTAGTGTTGATATGAAATGGCTTGGATATGGTGATAGATTAAGCCAAGCTCAAAGAAAGACTAATACTGAAGCTTTAATTAATACTATTGCAAAATCTGTTGAAACAATTTATCAAGGTGAAAAAACATTTGCATGTAAAGATGCACCTTTTAAAGAGGTAGTGGCGTTTGTTGAAAGTTTAAATAGTGAGCAGTTTCAAACTATTGGAGATTTTTTAACTAATGCACCAGCGTTAGCTTATACAATCGAATTTGATTGTACTGCATGTGAACATCATAATGAGAAAGAATTGACAGGAATGAACGATTTTTTTACGTAAGCCTTTCGCATGAGACTATAGCAAATGTCTTTAAAACGAATTTTGCTTTATTGATTCACCACGGATTCAGTTTAACTGAATTGGAGAATATGATACCATGGGAAAGGGAAGTATATTTAACTCTTCTTCGTGAACATGTTGAAGAAGAAAACGAACGGAACAAAAGAGAAAAAGAAAGTATGAGGAAATAAATGGCAAAGAAAACTCAAGAAGGTTTATTAGGTGAAATTATAGTCCTTCTGCGAAAGCAGAATCAACTTAGTACACGCGATAGACTGAAAGAAGCCGAAGAAGTCAAGCGGCAAGAAGCAATAGATGAAGAAAGAGATACAGTTACCATAGGTAGAGATGGTAATATTATTGATGCTAAAGAAGACTTTGCTCGAAGATATAAAGCAAACATCGCTGGTAAGATTACCCAAACGCGAATGGATGCTAGTAAAACTAAGCAGAAAAAGAAAACCCAAGGGGTAATTGCTCACGCTACATTCATGACAAGACGCTTAATGGAGAAGTCAAATAAGATGTCTTATATGTGGCGTATAAAATCTATGCAAAACAGAATTCGTAGAGAGAAGCAAGAGAATATGCAATTTGATGAAGGTGTTAGGAATCGTGAAGAAGACAGAAGGGAAGGTAAAAAAAGTGGAATTGGCATACGAGGATTACTTACTAAATATCTTGGTGGTAGAGGTTTACGTAAAGCAAGAATACTAGAAGAACGTCAAGTTATTAAAGAAAATTGGAAATATATGATGTTACCATTAGCAGCTGCGCTGGCCGCTATTGGTTTAGCATCTGAAGGAATACATAGGTATCATGCACGTGCATTAAAAATGATGGTAAAGGCTGAAGACTGGGCAAAAATGACAGCTAAGCTAGAAACATTTAAATTAAATATGGAAACCGATTGGAAGTCACTTACAACCATGGTAGACAACTTCAGAATAAAAACTTTAAAATGGTTTGGTTATGGCCCTGATGGTAAACCGTTAGGTATGAGAGGTAGCGTAACTTTCCTTGACGATGCAGCAAAGAATAAAGCGTCAGGACCTATAAACTTTGGTTTGTTACAAAAGATAGTAGCGGATAGAATATATGCGATGAAAGTAAAAGCTTATAACTCAGTTGGCTTAGGCCCTGATGGTAAGAAGCTTGGTAATACTTTTCGGTCGGGTCCAAATCCACAAGGTACTGGTCCACGTAGTACCTATTCGACAGGAACCTCAACCGCGTTGAGTAGAATAACTCAGCCATTTATTAATAAGGTTAGAGGCATGATAACTTTAATGTTTAAACCATTTGGAGTTTTGAGTAATGTAATGACTAATTGGAAAGTCACTAAAGAAGGTAAATCAACATCAAAGTTTCTGGAATTATTTAAAAAAGGTGGTAGTGCTGGATTAACTATTCTTAAAAGAATTCTTTGGCCATTAACAGCAGTATTTACAGTTTGGGAATCTTTCAAAGCAGGTAAAACAGAAATGGAAAGAGAAGGTTCTAACTGGTTTACTATACTTGGTGAAGCAGTTGGTGGCGGTATAGGATTTTTCTTTGGTGCTTTTGCTGACTTAATAAAAGATGGTGTTGTATGGATTATTAAAAAGATGTTTGGTTATGAATCAAATGAAGATGGAACTATTAAAGAAGGTCAAGGGTTAGGTGGTGAAGCTCTTCGTATGATACAAGGATTTAGTATTCAAGATGCTTTACATACTTTAATTGCAGCACCTTATCATCTTATATCTAATATTGTTAAATTTATTGGTGCGATATTTGAAGGCGATGGGTCATATAAAGATACAGCATTGTGGGGATGGTTTTCAGAAATAGGTACTAAGGTAGCAAATTGGTTTAAAGGATTTATACCAGAGAAGATAAGAAAATATTTTGGTATTGAACTAGATTCAGATGATACACCAATACCAAACGCAAGCGATGCATTAGTTAAATCTATTATGATTGGTCAAGCAACGCAAAGCGGGATATATAAAGGTGGTGAATTAAATGCATTAACTGGTAAACACTGGACGCGTGAAGATGTTCAAAGAATGCAAAAGGCGTACGGTGATGACTGGACTACTAACCTGAATGCAATACATGATTATAACGCAGCCGCAACTCAATTAAATAGACAACAAGGAGAGAATGTTCGTGGAGCTACAATGCCAAACATAGTTAACTATAATGGTGTGACATATTCATATAGAGCAACAGTATCAGG
>Ga0315334_10003372_pt1 | contig 10077 bp, 11 predicted proteins | sample M150034915metaG_FD_205555 | JGI IMG/M metagenome (GOLD analysis project Ga0315334, IMG submission 205555) | Ammonia-oxidizing marine archaeal communities from Monterey Bay, California, United States - M1 500m 34915 | ecosystem: Environmental > Aquatic > Marine > Intertidal zone | place: USA... | reverse complement strand
TTGACTGCAGTGGCATGGAACTCAGGGGGTTCATGGGCCTATATTGGGGGTTCCGACGGCTGGCTTTGGAGGATGAGGGCCGCCGCTGACGGTGGTGCCGAGGTACATCTGATTCAGGGCAGAGGGGCGAGTGACATCACAGGAATAGACTGTCATCCCTCGGTGATGGCCTGTGTAGTCACCAGTCTGGTAGATGGCATCGGAATAATCGACAGGGACCATACTCTATACTGGTTAGGCGGTACTGGCCATCCTTGGTCTGATGTCGTCTGTCCCACCGGCGATATGGCAGAATGCGTCGCCGTCTCCAGCGACAGGAACATCGCGAGGGTTACTCTGAACGCAGACGTCGCGTCGACCTCTGATGTGAGGTTGGTGCAAGTGACTGAAGCCGAGGGCTACTTCACCGGGATATCGCATCAGAGCGACGACCGGTCTCTGATCTACATGGCTCCCTTCGGCCTGATTGAGCACGACCTGAGCTTGAATTCGTCCTTCCCTTGGCTGGAGAACTCAGATGCTGTGGAATACGACACGGATGTCTCAGGTAGTCGGATAGTAGCGACATGGGGCACTGACAGAGACAGTGGGTGGATACTGACAGACCGTGGTGAGCTGGTGCATTACCACCCGCAGTACTCAAACGCCTTAGGAGGAGTGTTAGAGGTATGGGTACTCATCGCCATCCCTGCTGTTACACTGTTGGTGTTACTTAGTTTCGCGCTCAGCCTCTCTCCGGGCCTCCAGCAGCGGTTCACCCTGCGATTCGGCACAGTCGAAGAGAAGCGGGCGGCACGCCGAGAGGCACGTAGGAAGAAGGGGAGATAGCCGAGCAATGTTCATTTGCGCCGCACTGTCGCGGAGTGTTGAGGAAGATGGCGTACGAGGCTTTGGACTTCTACGATATCGATTCACTGCTGACCGATGAGGAACGCATGGTACGCGACATGGTACGCGACTGGGTGGATGAGAAAGTCATCCCAAACATCGAGAAGGCCTGTCGCGATGGTGTATTCCCTGATGAATGGCGAGTTGACCTTGGCGAAATGGGCATTCTCGGCGCCCCCCTGGATGGCTACGGCTGCCCTGGACTCTCGTACATCGCTTACGGACTAATCTGTCAGGAGTTGGAGCGTGGCGACAGTGGTGTGCGCTCTTTCGCCAGTGTTCAGGGCTCACTAGCCATGTACCCAATCTGGGACTTCGGAAGTGAGGAACAGAAGAACTACTACCTCCCAAAGATGACTACTGGCGAGTGGATTGGATGCTTTGGCCTGACTGAGCCCGACTACGGCTCAAATCCCGGTGACATGATTACCCGGGCCGAGGACAAGGGGGATCACTATCTGCTCAACGGTGCGAAGATGTGGATAACCAACGGCACTACTGCGGACCTAGCCGTGGTGTGGGCCAAACTCGACGGCGTAATCCGCGGCTTCATAGTCGAGAAGGGGGATCCCGGATTCACAGCCCCAGAGATGACTGGGAAGCACTCACTGAAGGCTAGCGTTACCAGCGAACTGGTGTTCCAAGACTGCATAATCCCCAAGGACAGGATGTTACCGCATGTGAAGGGACTGAAGGGGCCTTTCAGTTGCCTCAACAATGCCCGTTACGGAATATCTTGGGGGGCTGTAGGGGCCGCGCAGTCATGCTTTAGTTCGGCCAGAGAGTACGCCCTGAGCAGGATACAGTTCGACCACCCCATAGCGTCTTTCCAACTGGTTCAGAACAAGTTGGCGTGGATGCTGAGAGAGATTACTAAGGCCCAGTTGCTGGCATACCACCTAGGCAAGAAGAAAGATGACGGGACGTGGATAGCAGAACAGATCTCATTGGCCAAGATGAACAACGTCGACATCGCACTCGAGATAGCTCGTATGGCCCGTGATATCCACGGTGCCAACGGAATCCTAGATGAGTATCCGGTGATGCGGCATATGGCCAACCTAGAGTCGGTCAAGACCTACGAAGGCACTCACGACATTCACAACCTGATTCTCGGTCGCCACATTACCGGGATACAGGCATTCACCAGAGAGCCTTAGGTTAGGATTGGTGTTTCCCACCTACGGTGGGACTGCCGAAAATTCATAGAGGGGGCTTTAGTCGCCGAAGCACTGGTGATGACATGGGAATAGCAGTTCTACTCAAGCAGGTCCCCGATACCACAGCTAAGATTAGCGTATCTGGAGGGAGAGTCGATGAGTCTGCTGTCAACAAGTGGTCGATGAGTCCGTACGACGAGTACGCGCTTGAATCCGCCCTCCAACTCAAAGAATCAGGAGGAGGCGACTTAGTTGCCATCACTTGTGGACCGTCTAGGGCTGCTAAGATGCTAACAGATGCTGCAGCCGTCGGTGTCGACTCACTGCTCCACATACTCGTAGAAGACATAAGTGGCCTTGATAGCACTCAGGTGCAGTCCATTCTGGCTGCTGCTGTTGCCCACTCCGGTTCTGACATAGTGTTCTGCGGCAAGCAAGCCGCCGACACCAACGCTGGCTCAACCGGCCCAGGAGTGGCACATCTGATGGATGCGTCATGCGTCACCATGGTCTCTGAGGTAGTCTCTGATGGCAGCTCCCTTACGGCCATGCGCGCCAGTTCGGATGGCAACGAGAGAGTCGCTGTTTCAGCTCCATGCGTCTTCGCCTTCGACAAGGGCATCATCGAACTACGTCGACCTAACGTACGAGGTATCATGATGGCCAAGAAGAAGGTCGCAGAGACACTGAGTCCTGCCGATCTTGGCGTAGATATCTCGGTTTCATCGGTTTCTATCATAGGCCACAATCCTCCACCGCAGAAACCCCCAGGACAAAAGTTCGAGGGTGCAGATTCTGTAGCAGCGGTAGTGGGAAAATTGCGCGACGAGGCGAACGTCATCTGAGGTGAGAGAATGGATGTCACGGTGATAGCAGAAACCTCTGGAGACAGATTGCACCCGGTCACCGCCCAGCTCGTAGGAGCTGTAGTATCCATAGGAGGCACTCCGACAGTGCTGTGCGCTGGAGGAATGGGGGCTGCCGAAGCCGCTTCTATCTCAGGAGTAGCCAAGGTAATCTCAGTAGTTGGAGACTGCTTCGGGACCTTTGACGGCGGTGCATGGGCAGAGGCTCTGAACGCAGTTACCGGAGGTGACGTGATAATCGCTGCTGCGTCATCAACAGGACGTGAGATTGCTGCCACGATGGCTGCGATGCGTGGCATCCCAATTATTCAGGACGCGACCAATCTAGCGCCCGGGATATCTGTGACCCGTCCCATTTACTCTGGCAAGGCAATCGAGACTTCGACAGTAACTACGCCATGCGCCATCACCCTTCGGGCCAATGCCTTCGATGCCGCAGGAGGAGGTGGTTCGGCAGAGGTCAGTACGGTGAACCAGAGTGCTGACGTGGCCGTAGCCGTGAGAGAAGCCATTGCCAAAGCCAGCGAGAGACTGGATGTCGCAGAAGCTAACATCATCATCTCCGGTGGCAGAGGAATGGGGGATCCTGCGAATTTTTCTTACCTCAACGAGATTGCAGACATAATCGGTGCCGCCGTAGGTGCCAGCAGAGCAGCGGTAGACACTTGGGAGGAGATACCTCATGACATGCAGGTCGGACAGACCGGGAAGACGGTTACTCCGAGCCTGTACATCGCAGTTGGCATCAGTGGTGCGATACAGCATCTGGCCGGGATGAGGACGAGCAAGTACATCGTCGCCATCAACAAGGATCCAGATGCTCCCATATTCGGTGTGGCTGACTACGGAATCGTGGCCACATGGGAGGATGCGCTTCCTGCCCTCAAGGTCGAGTTAGGAAAGCTCTGATTACCGGACTTGCACGGTTATCGTCGACTTGCTCGAGGCACCTCGATCATCGGTCACTGTCAGATGGAACACGTGGACTCCGCCTGACAACCTTACACGGACTTGCGAGGCATCTCCGATGACCCTCCCACTCCCGTCCTCCCAAGCCCATCCTCCGATGCTTCCATCCGGGTCGTAGGAGCGCCCCCCGTCCAGTAACACTGTGGCCTTGCCTTCCTCGTCAATGTCCACCGTCCTGTCTTCGCCAGCATCTGCCACAGGTGGTAGGTTAATCGCTCGTGCCGCGGCCGAGAGATTCTCGAGCAGGTCGCTCTCTACGGCCGGCTGGCCAACCTCAACCTCCATCTCCTCGTGCAGAGTGTCCAGAATACCTTCAGCCCCCTCAGGCATATTCGGCCTCATCTCAACCTGTCTCTGCTCCTCATCGGATAGTGCTCCCGAGTACTCCTCAGAGATCGAGGTAACTTCCTCTTCCGCATGCATATCGTCGTACCTAGGTGGTGAATCGGGGTCGATGATGACAAGAGGTGCTGGTTTCCTACCCTTCCTGTCGTCGCCCATAAGCGCGACCCTCTCGCCTAGAGGAAGGATGTGCTCGACTACCCCGATGTGCTCGAAATGCCATACCACCTCGCCCTCAGTGGTGATTCGGAAAACATCGAACCACGAGGCGACTAAAATATCGTCACCCCACTGTACGATTTTCGAAATCTGGTAGTCCAATCTAGTGATTACCCTAGGATCCGATTCGCCTATGTCGAGAGAAAGAAGACTGCCGTCGAAGCAGCCCACTATTGTGCCAGATCCTGTAGGCAGCAGAGCCGTAGCTCTGGAAGGGAGTTCTGAAGTGTTCAGTAGCCCCAACTCTCGGTGCCAGCACTCAAGCCTGTTCTCAGGCCTGTCGTCGACAGTCATCCCAAGAGAATTGCGCGCAACCAGAAGGACCCCGTCGTAACGAAATGCCATTCCCGATATGGTCTCAACATCGTCCTCGGCGGCGGGCGAGTCATGCAACACCTCGAGTGCTGGCCCGAGAAGCAGCAGCCTGCCGTCCTCAAGGGCAGCGGCGCATACTCCGTCGGGCGCGCATGTGAGAGATATGACGTGTCCGACCTCTGCTTGGGCGACTTTACTTCCATCTTCTGCTAGAGAGACGAGCCGTCCAGAGCCATCAGCCACTACCGCATGGAACGATGACGCTGTCACCGCCTCGCACCCGGATTCCAATGGATGAATCCAGAGAGGTTCATTGTTGAATGCTTGAACGCCGCCGGTGTTGGTGCCAGCGACCAAAACGCCTTGCAAGCTCGCGAGTCCTACTATGCGACTGTCCAGTACGGCGGAGTCGATGACTACTCCTTCGGAACCGTAAACATGGAGAGTTCCCGAGTCGAATCCCACTGCGAAGTTGTCCTCTGGGAGTGTGCAGAAGCAGCGGGCCACCTCATCCAACTCGATGATTGCCAGTGCGTCAATGACTCCCCTCATAGACTCCTGAGGAATCGTTGCGACTTCATTCTGCCGCGTCGGCGTGCTCAACCGAAGATTCGCTCTTGGCGGCATCATTTCGTGCGCCCTCTATCCTCGCTAGGTACTCCTCGGTAATTCCTCCGGTGACATATACTCCGTTGAAGCAGGAACAGTCGAAGTTTACCAGATTATGGTCTCCCGTCCTTAGGCATGCCTCAACGAGGTCTGGTAGCTCCTGATAGATTAGCCAATCAGCACCGATGGCCTCCCTGATCTCATCGTTAGTCCTGTCATGGGCGACGTACTCATCGCGGGCCGGCATGTCGATGCCGTATACGTTCGGATGCACGATAGGGGGTGCCGAGGATGCAAAGTATACTTGTTTGGCGCCGGCCTCCTTGGCCATCTCGACTATCCTTTGTGATGTGTTACCTCTGACTATGCTGTCGTCAACAATCATCACCGTCTTACCGGAGAACTCCTCCTCTATCGTGTTGAGTTTTTTCTTGACCGAATCCTTACGGATAGACTGACCTGGCATGATGAATGTCCTGCCTATGTAGCGGTTCTTGACGAAACCCTCTCGAAACGGCACACCCATCTGAGAGGCCATCTCCATGGCGGCTATCCTGCCGCTGTCCGGTACTGGGATCACCGCATCGATACCATGCTCGGGGCGCTCTTTGAGGGCCCTCCTAGCCAAAGCCGCCCCCATCCTTAGCCTCGCCCCGTGTACAGATATACCGTCAATGGTAGAGTCCGGGCGAGCGAAGTAGACGTGCTCGAAAATGCAGGGGGTGTGAACCGGCTCAGCGTGGCAAACCTTGGATGAGAACGAGCCGTCCATCTTGGCTATCACCGCCTCACCGGGAGCGACGTCTCGATCAGTTTCGAATCCCAAAGCGGAACAGGCCACACTCTCCGATGCAAATAGGCGCTCGGTGAAGCCGCCGATCTCGTTCTTACCCATGAATAATGGCCTGATTCCATTAGGATCACGGAAGGCCACTATCCCCCATCCCGTAATCATGGTGACTACGCTGTAACTGCCCTCGGCCCGGAGGTGTGTACGTTCTACGGCGCGGAAGATATCGTCCTCGGTGAGTGCCTCCATACCTCCCGGTCGGCCGTTAACAGATCGCTGAATTTCAGCGGAGAAGAGATTCAGTAGGGCCTCGGAATCGGAACTGGTGTTAATCCTCCTGTGGTCATACTCGAGTAGGCTGTTGATGATGTCAGTGGTATTGTTCAGATTGCCATTGTGGGCGAGGCTTACTCCGAACGGGGTGTTGGTGTAGAAGGGCTGAGCCTCGGCCGCTGAGCCTGAGCCTGCTGTGGGATAGCGAACATGCCCGATTCCCATCGACCCTATGAGCTTGGACATGTGCTTCGACCTGAAGACGTCTCTGACTAGCCCATTGGCCCGACGGTGTGAGATGTTGTCGGAATCACTGGTCACTATTCCAGCGGCGTCCTGCCCACGGTGTTGCAGTACAATCATGCCGTCGTAGATGCAACCTGCGACCTGAGAGCCCGGATCCCCCAAGATCCCGATGATGCCGCACATCGGATACCATTGGGCCCTAGTGGTTCGGAACTTAGCCCTTTCCGGCTCACTTACGCGCACCCATCAATCGAGAGCGCTTGTTCCACCGGTACTTGCGTATCCTAGCGGTGGCACCATAGCCGCAGTGAGCGCAGACGCTCTTGGTCTTGTGATACGAATGCCTGCCGCAGCGTCGGCAGCGGATGTGTGTCGACTTCTGCCGCTTGCCCATGCTCGGAGTTCCCTTTGACATCTCCACCACCTAGGACAGCGCGGCGACCGAAGGGAGTGTTATGAGAGTTACCCAAGCGAAACGAGTTACTCGGAGTCCAACAAGACCAGTAGCGGGTCTTCGGGGCGTTTGCGTAATGATGCCCGTAGGAACAAGTAGGTGGACACCAAGAAGACGAGCGGTAATATATCAATCAAGGCCAACACACCCTCGGACATCGTCAGTCTAAGAGCGACGCTGTCGGCAGCTATGCCGGCGGTATGGGCGAACAAGTAGGCAGAGGCGAGGATGACAGCCGTAGCACCCAGCACCGGAATGGCGGGTCGGTGATACGGGTTCAGGGTGCCTATCATGGCGAGGATTACAAACAGAGAGATCAGAGCGGCCGAGCCCGCAAAGGCCGAAATCGCCGATTCGAACTCAGGGTTCATCCGCCACCTCCAGATGCCTCCTCAAGACGCTCTCGACGTACTTCCTCTCCTTCTCGGACAGCCTCTCTGTCTCGGGTTCCTGAGGAGTCGTCCTCTCAGCTGTGCGGACACACAACATGAATACTGTGAGAGATAGTAACACCCCAAGCAGAGTGCTCACCCACCTTAGGGCATCCAACGGGACCAGGCTCATGACTGAATAATACTGGTACCATGCCACTGCAATCAGAGTCCAGCCAGCCAACAACGGTGCCGGTCGCGTCTTCCAGTACAATGGCGCTCCCCTGAGTACAAGTGCCGAACCGGCCAGAGCGGGCAGGAGCCACATAGCGGCACCAATAGCAGCCGTCACCACTCCTGACTCGGGTTGAGGAGGCTCCTCGATTCGGAACAGCATCACCGCCAATCCAAGCAGTGCCACGGGAGCCCCGAAAGGGTGCCGTCTGAATGCGGGCCCAGTTCTGTGCATGCTGATACCGATGACAGCGACGGACAAGCCGAGCCACATCTGAGCGGCCCACAGAGACATGGTCCGCTGCGCGTTGGCGCATTACATCGTATTTGTGCAATCGGCCTATCGTGAGGTTCCTGCTACGCAGGAGTCTCGATAGACTTCATAAACGGGTCATCGGTGGCCGCGACGTCGCAAGACGCTAAGGTGGAGACATGGTGAAGATGCCGCGGACGGTCAAGCGCTACAGCCCCGCGGCTGGCAAGCACACCAAGCACACAGTCGAACGCGTCAAGAAGCGACGTGCTAGCGAACTGAAGTGGGGTCAACGCCGCTTCCGCCGCGTCACCGCAGGATATCGCGGTTTCCCCCGGCCAAAGCCGTCCGGAGATAAACCGACCAAGCGAGTGAACCTGATTTACCGGTGCCAAGAGACCGGGAAGGCACACTCCCCTGCCGGGAAGCGTGCTAGGAAGTTCGAGCTAGTCGACAAGTGATTGAGGTGAGATGATGAGTGGAAGGTTCCTTCGTGTGAATTGCCGTGATTGCGGTCACGAGGCCATCATCTTCGAGAGGGCATCAACCTCGATCGCCTGTTCCATCTGCGGTGCGACACTTGCTCGCCCCGCAGGAGGCAGGGCGGACTTGTCAGGCAGCACGATTGTAGACGTCCTCGAGTGAAAGGGGCGTTTCAGGTGAGTTCTGTTGATTGGCCCGAAGAGGGTGAACTGCTGATTTGCAAGGTCCGGAGTGTCAAGGAGAACGGTGCCTACCTCAACCTCGAGGGATACGAAGGTAGAACCGGTTTCGTCTTCATCGGAGAGGTCGCCTCCGGCTGGGTCAAGAACATCGGTACCCATCTGAGAGAAGGTCAGCGTGTGGTCGCCAAGGCGATTCAGGTGAAGCGCTCCAAAGAGCGCATCGAGCTCTCGATAAAATCTGTCTCCGAAGAGCGTAGGAGGGCCACCCTGCAGGCCTGGAAGAACCGTAAGCGGGCCAGCCAGATTATGCGAGTTGTAGCCGAGAGAGTCGGCTGGGATGAACAGAAGACGGTCGAAGTCTGCGATGAGATGCGCGAGGTCTTCGGGACTCTGTATGGGGCTCTTGAGGAATGCGCCATGAACGAGAATGTTCTGAGTGAATCCGGTTTCACCGGAGATTGGATGGCTGTGGTCACCGAACTCGCAGTGGAGAACATCGTACCTCCATTCGTCGAGATTCGTGGCGAGTTCGACCTGCAGGTTTGGGGGCCTGAAGGAGTCAATGCGATTCGCGAGGCGTTGCAGGCTGCAGAAGCCTGCGCCGTAGACCTTGAGGAGGTCACGCTGACTTGCCACTACGACGGAGCACCTCACTACAGAGTGGACATTCGGGCCCCGGACTATCAGGCGGCGGAGTCAGTATGGGAAGCCGCACAGAAAGTTGCCTCGGAGCGTATATCCTCGGCCGAGGGCTCAATCTCTGTCGAACGCCTCTGAGTGATACAAACGAGGCACAGACTTCATTGACTCTTCCTAGCGGTCGCTGATTGAGGATAGGATGGTTCGGACCAGATTACAGCGCTGCAGTGCCTGTGGCGAATATGGCTTGTCCACGAGATGTAAGGAGTGCGGGGCTGCTATGGTAGCCGTATCACCGATGAAATACTCTCCAGAGGACCCGCAGGGGGCAAGACGCAGGAAGAGGCTCGATGTTGGCAGCGAGGAGTGGTTAGCATCTCTCCCGACACCTAGAGATGATGGAAGTGAAGAGGAATGAACCGCACGAGGGTTCACTGGCTGGTAGGTGAAGGGGTACCTGAACACGCAGCGATGTTGGAGGCGGTGCCGGGTGTGGGCAATGTAGGTAAGATAGTGGTCGATTCACTAGTGGACAAACACCCCTCACGAACCATAGGATGGATTCTTCACCCTGATTTTCCCCCACATTCAACACTAGATGGCAATGGACTCGTCTCCCCTCCTCGCATCAACATCAACTCGGTTCTGCTCCCTGATGGCAGGACGGTGATTACGGTTGGTGGGCCATTGCAGCCGATGACAGCTGCCGGACAGCACGAAGTCTCCGAGGCGATTCTCGAGTTGGCCTCTGAGTCGGGTACTCCCCAGCTTCTGGTGCTGGCCG
>Ga0315334_10003371_pt1 | contig 10079 bp, 11 predicted proteins | sample M150034915metaG_FD_205555 | JGI IMG/M metagenome (GOLD analysis project Ga0315334, IMG submission 205555) | Ammonia-oxidizing marine archaeal communities from Monterey Bay, California, United States - M1 500m 34915 | ecosystem: Environmental > Aquatic > Marine > Intertidal zone | place: USA... | reverse complement strand
GTTGATACTTCATGCTGTACAATCTTAGCGCTTATTTCAGCTGCTAGTTCCTCATTACCTCTGGTATGATCATCATGCCAATGTGTATTCACAATATACTTTGGATTGAGATTTTGCTCCTCAACTATCTGAGTTATTTTATCCAAATCCCAAGATGGATCAATTACTATGCACTCTTGAGTAGATTCATCCTCAACAATATACGAAAAATTCTGCATCGGTCCTACTGGAATTTGATAAACTTTCATAGAATACCATCTTCTGCTTCTGGAGGTATTCCAATTTTTTCAGCAAAAAGCTCACCAGTAAGATCCTTTCTTTTAGGAATCCCTTGTTTCATCTTATGAAATGTCACAGTCATGTCACATTTGGTAAAGATGTTTGCAGTGTCACCTGTCTGAGGATCTAATCCTGAGGGAACGTCAACTGCAAATTTGTAGCACTCGGTTTCATTGATATAATTTATGGCAGATGCATATGGCTCTCTTATCTCTCCTGTTATGCCTGTACCTAAGATGGCATCAACTAGAATATCAGGTTTAAAATCAAAATCAATGGAACTGTCACTCATTAATTTTACTGAAGGCATTTTTTCTAAAATTGACCAATTCCAATTACTTTCTTCAGTCTTGATTTTATCCGGTGTGCCGAGAAGCATCACTGTTACATTTGCACCGTGCCCAGCTAGATGTCTTGCCATCACCATACCATCACCACCATTATTTCCCATACCAACAAAAATCACAATATTTTTTGATTCTACAGTTCCAATTTTTTCAACCAATCGTCTTACAGCTACAGCGCCTGCATTTTCCATCATGAATTTTTTCAAGAAACCCATCTCATGACCCTTGTTTTCAATCTTATACATATCATCTACAGATATTTCCATGATTTACAAAAAAATATCCAAAATAAGAGCTTTGGCAAACGACTTTAACTGAGAAATCCCAAGTCATCCTATGACGATAAAAAATGTAAAGTCATCTTTGCCTCTCATATCAAAAAATCTAGAAAAAAAAAATTCAAAACGAGAATTTTTGATTAAGAACAATCGTGAGACGGTAATCCTTTGTAGCCAGGCAATTATTTCAATACACAAAAATGATTTGAACACTGCGAAGAAAAAAATTGCAAGAGCAAAATCTGAATTAACTAAACTAAAACAAAAGACAAGTGGTAACTTGGTTCGATATATTATTACGCCGGAACAGGAATTTGTAGAAGCAGTATCACTGCTAGCAGTAATTGAAGGTAAGGAAATCCCATCTGTAAAGTCACTAAATGTTTCAGACGAGTCGTACATTCTAGGCCTGCTTGACTGCATAGGTGAATTAAAGCGTCAGGTGATAGACAAGATCAGAGTTGGGGATTCAAAGCGCGCAACTCAACTCTTTGATGTAATGGAGAATCTCTATCTTCTTTTGTATCCATTTGCCAGTTATGACAAGATCGTAAAGGAAACAAGAAGAAAGCTGGATGTAAACAGAATGCTGGTCGAAGAAACCAGATCCGTACTCACCGAAGAAATTCGCAGACAGGAACTAATCAAAGCAATCAACAAGAAAAAATAATTTTCATAGAATAGTAATGCGGGCGATGGGATTCGAACCCACGAACTCCTAAGAGACTAGGCCCTCAACCTAGCGCCTTTGACCAGGCTGGGCGACGCCCGCATAGAAAAAACCGTGCAGGGTTTTTATAATCCTTGATTGTTTTTCGTGGTGTGTTAGTTCCAGTCAGATGTTTTTCATGTGGTAAATTGATTGCAGATAAATTTGATGATTTTCAAAATAGTATCAAAACTGGCAAAGAACCAAAGGAAGCTCTTGATGAATTGGGTTTACAAAGGTATTGCTGTAGAAGAATGTTATTGACCACGGTAGAAACTATTCAACAAGTAATTCCATTCTATGAAGCAATACACAAAAGAAATCAAGAAGTACAGAATGAGTTAGAATAATTTGTCAAAAATTACTGGCATTAACGGTAGAATTCTCTATAATAGCAGAGGCAGTAAAACTATTGAAATTGATGTAATTTCTGATGAAAATTTTATTGGTAGAGTGTGTGCCCCATCTGGCGCAAGTGTTGGAAAATATGAGGCAGTAAGCTTTCCAAACAACAATCCTGAAGAAAGTTTAACGCTATTAAAAAATAATTCAGATAAATTCATCGGCAGTGATCCTACTGATCTAAAATCAGTTCATGAAATTATTAGAACCATAGACGATACTGAAAACTATGCAAAAATTGGCGGTGCATGTGCATTTGCAATAACAATTGCTGTAACAGAATCAGCTGCAAAACTACAGAATATTCCGCTCTATAAGATTATAAATCCAAGTGATGGTTTGAAATTCCCATTTCCTATAGGAAACATACTTGGTGGAGGAGCTCATGCTGGTCCTGGCACTCCAGACATTCAAGAAATCTTAGTTGCATCAACTGGTGCAAAAACAATACATGATGCAATTGATATGAATTTGCAAGTTCACAGAGAACTGCGTAACGTTATTCAGAAGACTGATCCAACTTTTACAAATGGACGAGGTGACGAAGGTGGATGGGCTCCGAAATATGATAATGAAAAAGCATTAGAAATTTCTGTTACTGCAATCGAAAATTTGGGATTTACACTTGGAAAAGAAGTTTCGTTAGGAGTTGACTTTGCATCATCGACTCAATGGGATGAACAAAGGGGAAGATACATCTACGACAGAGCTGGATTTGAAAATGATTCTGGTGAACAAATTGACTTTACTGCTGGTATAATAGAGAAATACAAACTAGCTTATGCAGAAGATGCAGTACATGAAGAAGCATTTGATGATATGGCAGAACTAACCAAAAGATTCCCACATACGATGATAACTGGTGACGACCTTACAGTTACCAACAAAAACATTCTTCAAAAGGCAATTGAAAAAAATTCATGTAATGCTGCAATTCTCAAGGTAAACCAAGCCGGAAGTCTTTATGATGCGTTAGAATTTGCCAAACTTGCAAATGAAAATAACATTAAACTTATCACATCACACAGATCTGGTGAATCTAATGATTCTCACATAATCCACATCGGAATTGCCACTGGTTCAAAACTTTTAAAAGTTGGCGTTGTTGGAGGCGAAAGAGTAGCTAAATTGAATGAGTTAATCCGTTTATCAGAGCATGATTTAATACATGGCATGGTCGACCTTTAAAAAATAAGATGAGCGAACAAGCAGGAATTCCAGACATAAAGAAAAAAGTGATTTCAACTGGAATCAGAGTTGGAACTAATGTAAAAACCAAATTCATGCGTCAGTTCATCAATCAAGCAAGCCCTGAAGGCTTGTACATGTTAGACATTGATCAAATACTTACAAGAATCAAAACTGCTGCAACATTTGTTAATCATTTCGATATCAAAAGAGTGATTGTATGTTCTGGAAGAGAATATGCAAATATGCCAATTGAGAAATTTTGTGAGCTAACAGGGGCTAGAATGATGTTAGGTAGATTCATGCCAGGAACTTTAACTAACCCATCTTTGCCATTCTATACTGAACCACAATTGATAGTAGTTTCTGATCCAGAAATTGATAGACAGGCAGTTGTTGAGGCAACCAATGCAGGAATTCCTGTAGTAGGAATTGCCAATACTGACAATCTTACATCAAATATTGATGTAATTATTCCAGCAAACAATAGAGGACGTAAAGCACTTGCAACTACATTCTGGCTATTATCAAGAGAAATTCTTATTCAAAAAGGCGAATTGACTGAATCCCAAGCCATGAAATATGAAATTGACGACTTTGAAACAAAAATCAAAGAAGTGGTAGAAGATGAAGAAGAATTTCAGAAGAAGAATTATAGAAGCAGATCCTAAAATATCTGTTTGATATCAAAAGCAAGCGCACCTGGAAAAATTATTCTTTTTGGAGAACATTTTGTCGTGCATGGGACACGTGCCATAGTTGGTGCAATAAATAAACGAGTTACTGTAACATCAGAAAAAAATGATACTGCTGCAATATCAATATCATCATCATTAGGAAAAGCAACAATTCCAATTACAGAGGAAGTAGATGGTGTTGAAAAAAAATTCCGACCATTCTTTTTTGTTGCCAAAGAAGTAATCAGTGATCATAATTTTCAAAATGGAGTTAACATTGAAATTAAATCCGACATACCAATTGGAGCAGGACTTGGTTCATCTTCTGCATGTTGTGTTGCAGCAGCTGCTTCTGTGTCTAATCTATTTTCTAGAGTAGACATATCACAGGTGTTAGATTTGGCAATAGATGCAGAACGTACCATCTTTCCAAGGACATCAGGCGCAGATTGTACAGTCTCTGCACTGGGTGGAATCATAGAATATCAAAAGGAACATGACCCAAAAACTATCAAAACGGAACATGACTTTGATTTTGTTGTAGTAAACTCGCAAAAAATGCACAACACTGATGTTGTGGTAAGCCGTGTGAAAAAATTCAAAGATGATAATGCAAATGCATTTTCTGAATTGTGTACAGAAGAAGACAATCTGATAACAAAGGCAGTTGATTCCCTTCAGACATTTGATCTAGAGACTATAGGCAAATGTATGTCTCAAAATCAGATTTTTCTAGAACGTATTGGTGTTTCAAATGACGTTTTATTAGATATAGTAAAATCAATTGAAAAGGAGACATTTGGTGCAAAACTTACTGGTGCAGGAGACGGTGGCTGTGTGATTGCACTCACAGAGAAAACCAAAAAAGATTCAGTTGTACATAATATGAGCGCAAAATATGAAACGTATCCAGTTGCAATTGAGAAGACTGGCATTCAACTTAATATCACCAATTAGGAACAAAATAATATGATCCTAATCAAACTTGGCGGCTCGATAATAACAAACAAGGAAAATCCACTTTCTGCACGAAGAAAAACCATCGACAACATACTAAAACAGATACGAAAAATCAAAGAGTCAAAAATAATTGTTCACGGAGGCGGCTCATATGGCCATTACTGGTCTGTCAAGTATAACATGCATACAAAGCCTGCAAAATATAACCTAAAGGGAATATCTGTTGTAAAAAATTCCATGATACAACTAAACAAGATAGTTTTGGACGCTGGAGTAAAGAACGGACTTAACCCATATTGCTTGCCACCAACTGACTTTATGAGCGGCAACCGCTCTCTCAAAAGTAAAATTTTAACAATAAACGACATCGCAAAATCTGGATTGACACCAATAACATATGGCGATGCGTTATGGTATGGTCAGAAAAAGTCCTACATCCTGTCTGGCGATGTCATAATGACTACACTTGCCAAAGTTTTGAAACCAAGGCTTTCCATATTTGTACTAAATGTTGACGGCGTTTATTCCAACATGAAATCCAAAAAACTGATTTATGATTTCAAGAAGGAAAAACCTGCCATCAGCACAAACAAGATGGACGTGACTGGTGGAATGAATAGAAAAATTACAGAGGCTGTCAAAATGTCCAGATCTGGACTCAAAGTTTTCTTTACAAACGGAAACAAGCCGCAAAGAATTACAGATGCCGTCTCTGGAAAGAAATTTGAAGGAACGCTATTTCGGTGATATTATGGACGAGTTTGTTATTTTAGTAGATGGAAACGATAATCCAATAGGGAAAGAGGAGAAGGTCAAGTGCCATCTTCCAAACGGAAAACTTCACCGTGCATTTACTGCAATGATTTTCAACAAGGAAGGCAATCTTCTACTAACAAGGAGAAGTGACTCAAAAATGCTTTGGCCAGGCGATTGGGATGGAACAGTAGCATCACACCCAAGAGAAGGCGAAACATACGTATCATCAGCTGAGCGTAGAATGCCTGAAGAGATTGGTATCTCATGTGAGATGAACTATGTCAACAAGTTCGAATATCATGTTCCATACAAGGACGTTGGCTCGGAAAACGAGGTTTGTGGCACGCTGATTGGTGTAGTAGATGATTTTGACGAGTCCTCTCTGATACTAGATGAAATTTCTGAGATAAAGTGGCTCTCACCAGAAGAGCTTGGGGCAGAATTTGAACATAACCGTGACTCATACTGTCCATGGATGGCAATAGCACTGTACTTTTTTGCAGACTGTGATGATGCAACAAAGGAAAAATTTGGTTCACTCATTGACAGTTGGACTACAGATGAACTTCAACAGGTTTATCAAAATGCAATTAAACACTACATTCCTGATGATAACTGGAGATTAGTAGAATGAAAGTGTCTGATTCCATCAAAAAGAATGCTAAATTTGTAAACAAGTTTTTGAGAAAAGAACTTAAAGGAAACCCAAAGCAACTCTATGCCGCATCTGCCCATCTGATCATTCACGGCGGAAAACGACTACGTCCATTTATGGTTTTGAAAAGTTGCATGATGCTTGGCGGAAAACAATCAGATGCGATGGCAGCGGCAGGTGCCGTCGAGATGATTCACAACTTTACTCTTACACATGATGATATCATGGACAATGACGACATGCGACATGGCGTTCCAACAACTCACAAAAAATTTGATATGCCACTGGCAATTCTGGCAGGAGATGTTTTGTACTCAAAAGCATATCATACAATATCAAAATCAAAACTTTCTTCAAACTATACATCCCAAATGGTATCCAAACTGTCTAAAGCATGCATTGAAATTTGCGAGGGTCAGGTAGACGACATCAAACTGGCAGAGAACAAACGAATTCCAACCGAATCAGAATACATCAAGATGGTTGAAAAGAAGACAGCGGTTCTCTTTGAGGTAGCATGTGCAATGGGAGCAATCTCTGCCAAAAAACCTGCAAAAGACGTTAGAAATCTGTCAGCGTTTGGTCGCAATCTGGGAATTGCATTTCAGATTACAGATGATCTGATTGGAATAATGGGCGATAGTAAAGTGACTGGAAAGGCAGTTGGAAATGACATTCGTGAGGGCAAAAAGTCACTTCCCATTTTACTGGCAATACGAAAGGCTCGTGGTTCGAACAAGAAGAAGATTTTACGCGTGTTTGGCAAATCAAAGGCTACTCGAGTAGAGCTTAATGAAGTGGTTGGTATAATCCGCTCACTAGGAATTGAAGAGACCGTCCGCAAACAAGCACTTCAATATGCAAACCATGCGACAAAGGCACTTGATAATTATTCTAGTGTCCACAAATCCGAACTGGTAAGTCTCTTAGACTTTGTCGTGAAACGTTCACTTTAGGTCTAGAGAAATGCTTTATGATATATTATCAGATCTTGTGAAGATTGAGAATGTGTTATTTATTGTAAAGAGCAATGGTGCAGTTAGTGAGATTAGAAGTAATGTGTTAAACATTAGACAAAAAGAAAAATGGATCAATATAGGTGAAAATGATGGTCCTTGTCATATGCATGTAAATTCTGAATTGATTAAAAAAGCAGAATTTGTTAAAGAGCAAAAACCCGAGCGAATAAGTTTTAGCGTGAGATTCTATGATGAAAATAATGAGCGTGTCTTGGCAGCTTTTATTACAAAAATGTATGATGATGACATGAATATCATTCCTGAGCGATTAAGTAGTTATGAAGGATTATTTGAAAAATATGGTTCTAAAGATATAATTTCGTTTGCCTGAAATTATGAAAGAAATTTGTTGTAAAACTTAGTCTTTAGAGTATATACTAAAAGTAGTTAATTTTAGAGGATTGTATTGCTTAGATATTCTAATGCAATGATTAACTCTGCAATATCAATTTGGTCATCTAATACCCATTGACCGAGATTCTTTGTCCATTCTGGTAGTGAATCGCCTTGAAGACCTAGTATGTTAAGAAGTTCAACACCGCTAGTATCGTATTCTGTTCTAACTTCACCATATGTGTCCATATTCCAGTTGTTAATTTCAGCAATTACCAAAGGCTCTGCAACTGATGTTGCAATTCTATAATTTGAGTTAATTCCAAAGATTTCTTCATAAGTCTCATGATAGTCTCCAACCTTTAATGTGAATGGAAGTGTGACTTTGGTCAATCCATATTCAGCATCCATTATTTCTGCTACTAATTCTGATTCTGGCATTGCCTCATTCCATGTGGTTACGAATGATATTGTCAATGTGCCATCTTCATTAGTTGTGATGGTTGGTTCTTCCCATGTTACAGATTCTGTAATATCATATGGTTGATCATTAGTTAGTTTATTCCATTGATACAGAGTTTTGCTTACTTCACCTGCTTCGTTGAAGTTACTTGCATAGTAATAGTTCATGTCAGATGGTCTTTCACCAAAGTTTGTGTATAATGCAATATTATGGATATTATCTGCTCCATCGTCATCTTCAATGTTTAGTGTCACTTTTACGGTGTCACCAGGATCTGCTACAATAGATGATACTGTAGTAATGTCTGATCTATCAATTATATACTCTGCATCCAGACCGACTGCTACTTGCATTTCATCACTTAGTTGTGGTGCCAAATTGAAGAGTTTATCATTACTATGAGAAGTCTTCACTTTAGTACAATCCATCTGAGTACCAATCGACTCTGGGTGTATTGACATTGGCACACAAACATCTTCCCATGCTGCAAGTTCTGTCATTATCTTAGTTATTGTAAATGTAGAGAAATAGCCTAATTTATCAGAGCCAACATAACCGACAGCTATAGAATCAGCATCGTGTCCAATTGCAACTGTGCCGTTTATACCACCTGTATCAAATTCTAATTCTTGAATAAAGTTTGCACCAATTGCTCCATTATGTTCAATCCAGACAGTTTTGACGTAACCGTCACCATCAAAGTCTGTATCAGTGTCAACTCCAGCATAAGTAATAGCGAAAATATGGTTAGACACTTCAGCTATAGAAATGTGTGATGCATCAGCTGTGTCAAACTCGAGTGTATCTATAACTGCAAGAACCATGCTACCAGGATCCTGAGATAGTGAAATTGTTTTTAGGAAACCGTCACCTGCTGCACCTTGGTATGCAATTGCATAAATGGTATCTACAGATAGTGCTTGAGAACTATTTGCAACCATTATGATATCGATGTATGATGCGTCAGTTGTGTCAAACTCTAATGCATTACTTCCTACCTCAATATCATCACCATCTTCTAAATTAGGATCGTAATGAAGTGCTCTTACAAAGCCGTCACCTGCTGCACCTTGGTTTGCTAAGACTGCCACTGAATGATTATAACCTGCCCATGAAGGGTATGAGAAATCAGCTGTTTCAACTTCTAATTCCACTGTCATTGTTGGTTCGTTTACAAATTCATAATTGACTACGAAACCGTCATCGCCAGTACTTTGGTATGCTATAAGAGCAACAGTTGAGTTAAGTTTGTGAATTGCAATGTGTGAATCTGCATTAACAATATCAAACTCGTACAAATTTCCTACTATAACAGTATTATCTCCTGGTGTTACTGTTGCAGCATAACCGTCATCACCATTACCAGTAAATGCAACCAATGCAGTTGTAGAATTGAATTTTACAGCATCAATCCATGTTGCGTCTGTTGCGTTAAACTCGTTGCTGTTTGACCAGAATGCTCCAGTTGTTTGGTATGCATCAGGTATCGAAGAAGCTCCACCCTCTATGCTTGCTTGTGTTGTGATGTGAACTACTTGTCCGTCACCAGAACTATCAGTATAGAACATAGCATAATGTGTAGAATTAAATTTCACAAGAGTACTGTAATTTGCCTCTGTAGAGTTAACAGTTAATTCGGATACTTCTGTAATAGCAACTGTTCCAGAGCCAAGACCTACACGAACTTCTGCCTCACTATATTGATAGGCTAATGGACCAACAATAAGTGCCGTAGTAATTACGGAAAGCATAATCATAGATCTAAGAGAAATTCTTGTATGTTGCAATGAAAAAATTCATCAAATTGCTTGATTTAAGTCTTTTTGGGTGGACTTTGTGTTATTTTCTTTAATGTTAAAATACCATTCTTTCCAGTCTGTTTAGCCTCAAAATAGTATTTTTTAGATCTACCGTTTTTTCCAGTCTGAAGTCCAATATTTCAATGAACATTTTACCAATTCTTTCTTTGTGTGCAAGCGTAAATCCCTTTTACACTTTGGACATATGGAATTC
>Ga0315334_10003368_pt1 | contig 10080 bp, 13 predicted proteins | sample M150034915metaG_FD_205555 | JGI IMG/M metagenome (GOLD analysis project Ga0315334, IMG submission 205555) | Ammonia-oxidizing marine archaeal communities from Monterey Bay, California, United States - M1 500m 34915 | ecosystem: Environmental > Aquatic > Marine > Intertidal zone | place: USA... | reverse complement strand
TATGTCAATAGATCAACGGGTTCTTCAGGAGGCCAAACGGGCCAAGATGTAACAGGATTTCCTAAATATTATGCGATGTTTGGAGGAGCTACTGGCACTTCATCAACTACTTCAGGAGGTCTCTATCTGGCTCCTACACCAGATGCTAATTATATGCATAGAATATATTACGATATGGTACCTCAAAGTTTAGTGACTAAAACATCTGGAACTTATCTCAGTCAGTACTTTCCACAGGGGCTATTATATGCTACGTTAGTAGAAGCTTATGGATTTTTAAAAGGTCCTATGGATATGTTGACTTTATACGAGAATAAATATAAACAAGAAGTACAGAAATTTGGAGGAGTCCAAATTGGTAGACGAAGAAGAGATGATTATACTGACGGTACTGTTAGAATACCTGTCAACTCTCCGTCACCGTAAACTAGGAGATTTTTATGGCAATAGCATCAGTATTACAAAATACATTTAAAGAAGAATTACTAGGAGGCTATCACAGCTTTAATGCTTCAGGTGACACGCCTGCTGGCAGCGCTTTTAAAATAGCTCTTTACACCAGTTCAGCTGATCTAACTACACTTACAACTGCTTATACAGCAACAGCTGAAGTTGCATCAGGTGGTGGTTATACTACTGCTGGGGAAGCTTTAACAAATACTGGAGTAGCTAAAAGCACGGTTACTTCTTATACAGATTTTTCAGATGTCTCATGGACATCTGCTTCTTTCACAGCAAGAGGATGTTTAATTTATAATTCATCTACAATCTCTGGACTAACATCAAATGCTGCTGTTTGTTCTATTGATTTTGGTGGCGATAAAACAGTTTCTTCTGGAACTTTTACAATTCAATTCCCAGCCAACGATTCATCCAACGCTATTATAAGAATAACGTCGTAGGGAGGTAAATCCTTATGGCTAACTCTTGGGGAGAATCCGGTACAACCTGGGGACAAGGTGACTGGGGCCAACAAAACGTAACCACTGTCGTTATCAGTAGTGGACTTTCAATTACAGCAACATTAGGAGAAGCTCAATCTTATCCTGAACAAGGATGGGGTAGCGATAGCTGGGGTGATGAAAACTGGGGTGAATCAGGAATCGATATTCTCCCTACTGGCTATTCAATTACAGCTTCTTTAGGAGAATTACCTTATGCAGGCGCAACTGATGGTTGGGGCAGAGATGAATGGGGTTATGGTGACTGGGGTCAAAATGTTACTACAGTTATAGTTGATGGTTTAGAAATGACTACTGGGCTTGGTCCTGGTGGATGGGGCATAGCTCCTTGGGAAGAACAGGTTTCGTGGGGTGGAGATTTATCACTTCAAACAACTCAATTATCTGTTGTAACTCTTACGGGTATAGAAGCAACAGCTTCTTTAGGAACACCACAAATAAATTACGATTTTATATTTACACTTTCTGAGTCTTTATTAGGAACCCTTTCTCTAGGAACTCCGACTGGTACTGATATGGCAATTGGAGTAAGTGGTTATGCAATAACAGGAAGCTTAGGTACTCCTACTCTTGAGATGAAGTATGCGATCACTGGCTACAGTGCTACAATGAGTCTGGGTACAGTAGCAGTTACTTCAAATCCATTAGTTGTTATTTCAGGGTTTGCAATAACAGGTTCTCTAGGAAGTCTGCCGGCAATTGACGATATGCAGATTGGTGTTAGTGGTTATTCTATAACCGGTTCTCTAGGAACTACGACTGTTACCGATATGGCAATTGGAGTTTCAGGACTTGAAATAAGTGGAAGTTTAGGTTCAGGGGCAGTCTCTCCACTACATTATAAAGATGTTGACATCACAGGAAATACATCTTATACAAATACAACCGTAACAGGGAATACATCTTATACGGATATAGAACACTCAGCATAATAGGAGAAAATTATGGCATCAAATTATACAGGACTCGGCGTCCAATTAATGACGACTGGCGAAAAAGCTGGTCTATGGGGAGGATATACAAATACTAACTGGGAAATCATCGAGCAGACTGCCGGTGGATATCTCTCACAAGCTATAACATCAACTCCCACTACTTTAGCTGTAGCAGATGGAACATCAGGTGATACTAACCAAGTTGCACACAGAGTTATAGAATTTACAGGATCAATTGGTGAAGCTACTATAGTAACAATTCCTTTAGATGTTCAACAGGTTTATATAATTAAAAACTCCTCATCAGGTGCTTACACAGTTCAATTTAAATATGTGACAGGATCGGGAGGCACTGTAACATGGTCAGCTACAGATAAAGGTTATAAAATTCTTTACGCAGCTGCTGATGATGTAACAAATCCCAATATTATTGACATTGGAATGGGTGATGTAACTCTTGCAGGAACACAAACTTTAACAAACAAAACTTTAACTTCACCAAAAATTGGAACTGATATTTTAGATACTGGTGGAAATGAGTTAATGAAAATTACAGTTACTGGCTCAGCAGAAAATGAATTTACTATGGCTGCTGGTGCTAGTGGAAATGGTCCAACGCTTTCTTCTACAGGAAGTTCGGATACAAATATCGATATTAATATTAACCCAGGTGGAACAGGTGTTCTTAAATCAGGCTCAGCTGCCGTTAAGATCGCCGGAACCGAAACTATTTTTATTCCAGCAAATGGAATGTATCTTCCTACAACTAATCCCGCTGAGGCGGCATCTGTTGAAACTACGGCAACTAGACCTGAATTAAAGGTTTTAGATTTTGATCCAAGTACGGCTCAATACTCACAATTTGTTATTGCGATGCCAAAATCATGGAATTTAGGTACAGTAACTTTTCAAGCTTTTTGGAGTCCAAGTAATACAGATACGGGAAACGCTCTTATCGGTCTTCAAGGTGTTGGTGTAGCGAATGATGACACATCGGATATAGCTTTTGGAACAGCGGTAGATGTCACAGACGCTGGCGGCGGTGCTGCTGAAGATGTATTAGTTAGCCCAGTGAGTGGTGCAGTAACAATTGCAGGAACTCCGGCTGATGATGATTTTACATATTTTCAAGTTTATAGAAACGCTGCAGCAGGTGGGGATACATTCACCGGTGATGTAAGATTATTAGGAATCAAATTATTTTATACTACAGACGCAGCTAACGACGCATAGGAGAAATTAATATATGTCTTTCGGATACAAAATTTTAGGATTTGGATCTGGTGGGGGACCAGCAGCTCAAGATCCATATGACGTTGAAATATTAGTAGTCGCTGGAGGCGGCGGAGGCGGTTATGGATATGGTGGCGGAGCTGGCGCTGGAGGATACCGAACCGATGCTACATTAACTTTAACAGGTGGAACAGATTATACGATCACTGTCGGCGCTGGAGGCGCTGCTGGTGCATCAACTACTGGTTCTGCTACTGGTACTCAAGGAAGCCCTAGTCAAATCGACGATAGCGGAGCAACAATTACAACATTTACATCTGCTGGCGGAGGCGTTGGTGGCTCACAACAGCCAACAACAGGAGGACAAGGCGGCTCAGGTGGCGGAGGTTCTTATAATAATGCGGGTGGTGAAGGAGACACTCCTTCAACTTCTCCTAGTCAAGGAAATGATGGAGCGGCTGGCCCTTATTCAGGAGACTGTTGGCCTTCTGGCGGAGGCGGCGGAGCCAATGCTGCTGGAACTGGTGGAAGTTGCTCAGGACACTATGGTACTGGCCCAGGTGGCTCAGGAGGCAATGGAACAGCCAATACAATAACAGGACCGTCCGTGACTTACGCTGGTGGCGGAGGTGGAGCAACTAACAGTGGAACTGGTGGTCCAGGTGGAACTGGTGGCGGCGGAGACGGCGCTGAATCACAATCAGGTCCAGGAGGTACACCAGGCCCAAATCCCGATCCAGGTACAGCTAATTTAGGAGGAGGCGGAGGTGGTTCCCAACACAATGGAAGCACTGCTGGCGGACCCCCAGCTGGAGGTTCTTGGTTAGGAGCAGCCGGTGGTAAAGGAGTTGTTATTTTAAAAGTAGCTGACGCAAATGCTGCATCAGTTAGTGTCACTGGAAGCGTAACTACAGATACAGTAACTGTAGCTGGTTATACTATCTACAATTTTACAGGTGACGGGGTGTATAGTTCAGGATAAATTATGGCTCATTTTGCAAAATTAGATGATAATAATATAGTTCTAGCCGTACATGCACTTGATAATCATGTAACTGCAGATTCCGAAGGTGTGGAAGATGAAAACATAGGAGTTGCATACCTTACTAAAATTCATAAACATTCAAACTGGAAACAAACTTCTTATAATGATAATTTTAGAAAACAATATGCAGGGATAGGTTATACTTATGACACTGCAAAAGATAAATTTATTAAACCTCAACCTTTCCCATCTTGGTCTTTAGATGAAAATGATAATTGGAACGCACCTGTTATATATCCTTCAATTCCCTCATATATACCTGATGGACAATCAGAGCCTTTATTTTACATGATTAATTGGGATGAGCCTGGTCAAAAATGGATCGCATACAATTGGGAATCTCCCCCAGAATCTTTTAATTGGAATGTAGACACAGGAAGCTGGGATTCCGTCTAATACTATAACTTTTCTGACACAAGAACACTTCTAAGATTAAATGAAATAGCATACTTACTTTTATGCTTAAGATTTCTTTTGGTCTGATGTAGTAAGAAAGAAGAAAAAAGAACAAACCTTCCTTTTTTAGGAGTGATTTCCTGATTGATTTCTGGGAAATATAATTTTTGAGGATGATCATTGAGATAAAGAACCCCTGATAAATAAAAGGGCTCATGAGCATGTTTTCTTGTATAATCTCCAAAATTTTCTATCAGTCCCCATGCTTCTGCAAGAATAAATTTTTTTAATGGTGTATCTAAGGTTTCGAGATGATCTATTATTTGTAATAATAAAACTATAAACTGGTTATCAGTAGTAAAAAATGTCCAGTCTGTATGTTTACCATACACATTAGTTTTATAATTTAGCTTAGAAGATTGAATACCTTCATCTATTCTTTTTTTAAAATACTTTGAATCTATATCGAAAGTACCTGTTAAGAAAATATAATCCCTTAATATTTTTGATACAATTTCTTTATTAATTATCATAATTATGTACGCAGCGAACCTTCAAAGTATACAGCCCCTATGTTTCGTTTTCGTTTCCACTCTCGCCATTTTTTATGGGCTCTCTCTGAGTCAGGATGAGGGGGCAAAGGTGCATATGGACCAAATGTACTTATTACCCGGCGAAATGGAGCATCTGGCGTTAGGACGCTAACTGCGTGAGGAACTCCACCTGAATTAATAATAGCTCTATTAAACCAAGGAATTTCTCCACGAATCCCCAAACCTTTTAAATCTTCATGTAAATGAATTCCTCCCCAATTTGGATCCCATACTGGATTTAAATAAATAGTAGATGCCCATGCGTATTTAGTATCATCGTGCCACGCAATGTATCCACCTGGGGGATATAAATAATATTGTGATCTCAGTGGAGGCTTATCATCTTTCCATGATATTTCTTTCACTTTTTTTAATCGTTGAAGAATTGCAAGATGAAACTCCTCGGGAAGTGTTAGAATAGCAATAGGAGAAGTTACCCGTCTAACCGCTGGTTCCCACCACTGGCTAGTTCTCCAGATAGGTTTTGTACGAGATGCTTCTACATGCTCATCTATTTGTTTTATTAGATAAGGATCTAAAAAATTATCGTGAGAAACAAAAAAATCTTTTTTATTTTTCATTTTAAACCTCTTTTATCAAAAAAAACATTTCCTGATACAGAGATGCGCTCGACTGTTGATCTAAAAGGAAAAACCCAGTGTTTTATATTTGCTGGAAAAATAAATAAATCCCCTGTTGCAGGCAGATGGTCAATTGCGCTAATACAATGTTTAATGTCTTCTCCATATATCCATGATACCCCTCCAGGACCCCCTCCCTTGTTCCTGTTTCCTACAAAGGCTTTGTTTTCTTCAATAATTTCTTTAGGTATACTTGGATAAGTAACAAAAGAAAGATCCCCACCATGAGTATGAGGAGGATTAAAGTCATTACTTTTCATATAATTAATCCATACAGACTCTAAGTGAAGATGACTCGGTGTCTTATAGTTTGGATCTGAAGTTCCTCGCCATTTCTTAAGGGCATTCATGTAAGCCTTTAGATATTTATTAAACCATTCCACAATGCTTGTTATATCTGTTAATCTATATTCTTCTGTTAAATGGCCAGCAAGTTTAGACCTATGATCATTAGATTTTTTTCGACATTTTTTACCTTCTTCTAAAAGCTTTTGACATTCGTCTGGTGTAATCTGAGTGTGAAATATCAATGGTCCCCAATGATAATATTTATATGTAAGTTGATTAACCATTAGTAAAAGATTCCTTTTCAATAATGGCGGAAGCTTTGTAAAGATTTTCAGTTGATTTAGATTTTCCTCTTTCTTTTAACCACTCATGTACTTGTTTTCTATGTTCTTCGTAAACTTTTTTTCCTAAATGTTCATTTTTAGTATACCAGTTAGTTTCTGGAGGATTAACTATATCCATATCTTTTTTATCTATTACATAAGCAGATATATGAGTGTAGCCTTCTGTCTTTGCTACCCATACTTGTTCGCTTCCTTTATATATCTTTAAAATTTTACCGGCTGACAAAACAGAAATAGGATGAAGTAAACCATTCATTGTTATAGATTCTCTAAGCTTTGTTAAGGATTGAAAATCACTCTCTAACGGGATCATTTTCTTTCTCATTTTAGTCCATCTTTTTTGTGTAGGAATATCCATCGTTAACTCCATGATACGACACTCTTGATAAAACTGGGGGAACTTATTATGGATGGAACGTAACGTTTTCATATATTATTCTATAAATTGCAACCAAGTATTTATTACATATTTATTACCTGAAAGAGGGGGATTACCTCTATGAAGATGAGTCCATGTAGTGGGAAACATTGCTAAAGTACCTTGCACAGCCGGTATGCGCATTTTTTGATATAGAAATTCTGTCTCTCCTCCTTCTTTAACGGTATTTAAATATAAGAGACAAACTAATACTCTTCCTGAATTATATTGACTAGAGACATCGGGATGCCAAACATGATAACCTTGTGTTGGTTGATATCTTTGAATTTTGATTGATGTGGATAGTTTATGAACCCCTATTTGGTCCAAGCCTGCTCCATAGACCTCTTGCAATTTAGTATAAGATTTCCAAACGATTGAATCAAACTCTGTTAATATAGGATGCTCGCGCTCCACCAGCATATTATCTAATCCTAACCAATATATTTCCGAATCTTTACTTGTTTTAGAAACATTCTTTTCAATTTGTTGTCTACTTAGTGTTTTTTTTCCACCTCCTATTCCCTCTTTGTTATTATGCTCAAACCATTTAATTAGATCTTCACAAAATTCTTTACTGGCAGCATTGGGAAAGATGCCCATAAAATCTTTTATAGTATGTGTTTCTTTATTCATTTAGTTTTCCTCTTATTAAAAAAATTAAAGGTAAGTAGAACCCTTACTTTTGTATCTGTCTGTGTAATGCCTGTATGCAGAATGTTACATGGAAATAAAACAAGCCTGTTTTCTACACTTTTTATCTTGTCACCAGTTTCCAGTAAAGTATATCCATTATTAGTATTCATATGTAGCGTTCCTGTTATTGTATCATCGTAGGGTTTATTTTTGTCATAAGATGAATCATAATGCCATCCACCTACTAAAGGTTTAGGTTCTCTGGGTCCTAAATTTGCTTTAACTCTTATCCATGCTCGAGGTTCTAAAACATTTAAGATAGGAAGAATAACCTCTTTATAGGGTGACCATGCAAAAGCCCTCTCTCGAAAAAACAAATGAGTAAATTGAAAAACATCAAGGTCATCTTTATGACTATGAATAGGTGGTGCAACAGGATTATATTTTGTTTCTTTATTATATAAAGCCCCTTCATTATAATACCAGGGAAAATTAAGACCTAATAAAATTTCCTGCATCCTTTTAAAGACAGGAAAGGGTAAACAATTATCATAGACATGGATTTTTAAATTGTTTTTAAGAGGTATTTCCGTAAGACGGAAATCTTTATTCATGTTGGATTCATTAAGTTTAATATTCATCTTTATTATAATTAAATTGTTTAATATAGTCTTTATCTTTATTTTCTATTAGTTCAATTAACTCATCATCGTAATAGCTCATATAGTTCTTTTGTCTCGGCTCTTTTATAGGCCCAAATATAGGATTGAGTTTAGGAATGAAAACTTTTTTATTTAAAAACGAAGACCAGTCATCTTCTAAATGTTCTAATCGACAATAGGTTACTTCCTTAGTATTATCTTTATATCCATACATATAATTAAACAGCCAACTTAGAAATCCAAGATTACTATCCAAATAAGATTGAAGCTCTTTTTTTCTTAAATTATCAGTCCAAGCAATATCCCATTTATAGATACTAGGGGCATGTGCTAAACTTTTTTCTTTATCTTGAGGCGTCATCCAGCTTGTATCGAGCAGTCTTTTAATACTTTCTTTAAAACTATATCGTTTAAAATCTAAAATAAAATTAAGAAAAGTACGGGTCTTCATCGGGTAATTAACATTTAAAGCATGGTAATAAATATCTACATACCAATCAAAAGGATTACGGACATTTCCTACAATAGGTAAATGTTCATATTCTTTTGGTATTAAACTTCTTGGTCTATGATATCCCAACGTTGTACCTATAAAACTACCATTAATTGATGTTCCTCCTGTTCGAAACATATGAAGAAAAATAAATTTATTTGTTAAAAGCATTTTTCTTGTACATAATATGAGTACGTTGTTGTGTTTCCCATGATGGAACTAATTTATATTTGGTAATTCCAATTTTATCGAATTTTAATTTGTCAAAATAAAAGTTACTCCAGTTTATTTCATCATTATAAAATGTACGCGGAAGATGCAGATCATAATGACTACATTGCATTTTAGTTGTAGTACCTTTATTGATTCGAGAAGTTGAGCCATAGCAGACTTTTGTTGGACAATTATAAGAACATTCTACATTAAGAAAAAGTCTAATTTTTTCTTTGTCTTTAATACTTTCAAGAAATTCAATATCATCATTCATATGAATAGGTAAAACAATGGTATTATAGACACCCAATGAAATTTTTTTCTCCAGTTTTTTATTATCTGCCAGATCCTGAATACAGCTGGCTTCTATTTCATAGTCTGGGAAATCCTCTTTAATGCGTATTGCCAAATCATCGGTAGCTGTAATAATCGCATTTCCTTTTCTATGGTGTTCCTTCAAAAGAGGTTTGCTTTCCTTATACTCGGTGTCAGTTATCAATTTAGTGGAGAAGGGTAATTTTAAACCAATATCATTATCGTACAGCCAGTAAATATCCACTCTGGTTAAATTAATATTAATAGCAACTCTTCCACCCCATAAAGAAGAAGCTCCTTCTACTTGTCCGTAAACATGATCTATATCTTTATAGTCAAAATGGAAATTGCTGTGTATTTTTGCATGATTGCGTTCAAAATCCACCCAGTCTCTAATATGGTATTCCCAGTCTTTTCTTGCTGAACACGAGATAGACATTAAAAATTACTTTTTTCTTTCATTTCTTACTTTTTTTCTTTCATTTTTTATGTAAACTATATTAATCATAAATAAAAGTAAAGAAATGATCCAGTTGATTATCTCCTTAATCTGTTATAATTAAGAGTTAGGAGTTTTATATGCTACAAAAAGTAAACTTTTTACCCGGATTCAATAAACAAGTCACACCTACTGGTGCCGAAGGGCAGTGGACAGGTGGAGATTATGTCCGTTTTAGATATGGTACCCCTGAAAAATTAGGGGGATGGGATCAATTAGGGGAGGATAAACTTACAGGAGCAGCAAGGGCCCTTCACCATTTTGATGATAATACAGGTACTAAGTATGCTGCAATCGGTACCAACCGAATTTTATACGTTTATACCGGCGGACAATATCATGACATTCATCCCATCAACAATACGATTACGGGTTGTGATTTTTCTACCATTCTAAATGAGACTGCT